>Ga0163144_10022870_pt1 | contig 12374 bp, 6 predicted proteins | sample OliLak19BULKMAT1_FD_123175 | JGI IMG/M metagenome (GOLD analysis project Ga0163144, IMG submission 123175) | Freshwater microbial mat bacterial communities from Lake Vanda, McMurdo Dry Valleys, Antarctica - Oligotrophic Lake LV.19.BULKMAT1 | ecosystem: Environmental > Aquatic > Freshwater > Lake... | reverse complement strand
CAAAAGCTTTGTGTCGGTGTTTTTTAATGCCCTGCCTGTTATCCGGCTGTTCGGTATTAGGGTACTATTGCCCAAAGCCCTGCAAAAGCTCCTCCGCCCTGCATCTTCTATGTCCCTCAGCGCACAGAACAAGGGCAAGGTGGCCAGTGCTGGCCTGTTGTCTTTCGCCAACATGATCGACTTTAATTGGCAAATTGCGCTCGGAGACGAAATACTGTCGCCGGAAGCCTTTTTGAAATTGGTGAAAAACATGCGCGGCATCGTCCGCCTGGCCGATGGCTACGCATTCGTTGATGACAAAGAAATAGCCGCATTGCTCCATAAAATTGAAAACACGCCAGCGCCAAGCGGATTAAAACTCTTGCAAATTGCCTTAGCGGGCGAGTACCAGGGCACGCCAGTACGCATGGACGAATCGGCCAAAGCGCTTATGGCAGAACTATTGCGCCCTGATGCCGTGCCGCTACCCGCCGGGCTACAAGCTACGCTGCGCCCTTATCAATTGCGCGGCTTTGAATGGCTGTACAAAAATACCCGCCTTGGTTTTGGTAGCCTCATTGCCGATGATATGGGCCTCGGCAAAACCGTGCAAGTCATTGCCACCCTGCTGCGCCTGAAAGAAGATGGCGCCCTGTCTGGCGATGCCAAAGCATTGGTGGTGGTGCCGACCACCCTGCTCACCAACTGGTCTAAAGAAATTGCCCGCTTCGCGCCGAGCCTGCGCGCCCACGTGTACCACGGGCCAGGGCGCAGTTTGGCTCAGCTGGCAGACGCCGATCTGCTCATCACCACTTATGGCGTGGTGCGCTCCGAAACCGGGGAATTTCAAAAAAAGGAATGGGTTGTCGCCATCATCGACGAGGCGCAAAACATCAAAAATATGGAAACGGCCCAGACCAAAGCCATCAAAAAACTCAAAGCGCCCGTGCGGATCGCCATGACGGGCACGCCAGTAGAAAACCGCATGAGCGAGTATTTTTCCATCTTTGAATTTGCCAACCGGGGCTACCTCGGCACCTTGAAGGAATTTTCCGAAGAATACGCCAAACCCATAGAACTGGAACGCAGCCATACTGCCCTTGAGAAATTCCAGCGCAGCACCGCGCCCTTCCTGCTGCGCCGCTTGAAAACCGACAAAAGCATCATCAGCGATTTGCCAGACAAGGTCGAGACCAACCAATTTTGCAGCCTTACTCCAGAACAAGCGGCACTTTACCAAAATGTTGTGGATGAATCGCTGCGCGCAATAGCCGATGCAAAAGAAGGCGAAATCAAGCGCCAGGGGCTGGTACTTAAAATGCTCACCGCACTAAAACAAGTGTGCAACCACCCGGCGCATTTTTTGAAAAAAACACCCGCAGACCCGGCTTTATCGGGTAAAACCCAGCTCTTGCTCGACCTCTTGGCTCAGATCCTGGAAAACGGCGAAAAAGCGCTGATCTTCACCCAATACCGTGAAATGGGTGACTTGATTGTGCCGCTGTTGCGGGAACAACTTGGTGTGGACGCGGCATTTCTTCATGGCGGCGTTTCCCGAAAGGAGCGCGACAATATGGTGGAGGCTTTTCAAAACCAACGCACGGCGAAAATTTTGCTTTTGTCCCTGAAAGCTGGCGGCACTGGCCTCAACCTTACCGCTGCTTCCAATGTGATCCATTACGACTTGTGGTGGAACCCGGCGGTAGAGGCCCAGGCCACCGACCGCGCTTTCCGGATTGGGCAAAAGCGCAATGTGCAGGTACATCGCTTTATTACTCAGGGTTCATTTGAGGAGAAAATAGACCAGATGTTGCAATCGAAAAAAGAGCTGGCAAATTTGGCTGTTTCCTCGGGTGAGAAATGGGTGGGGGAGCTGACAGATACAGAATTGCGGGACTTGGTGAAACTCGGCTAATACTGCCCTGCAAAGTGATTGTGAAGATTTTAGATTCCCAACAATTTCAGGCCCTGGCACGTTCTTTTTGCGTATCTTGTTCACCGTATAAAAATAGTACCATGAAAAAGAACGATCTAGACAAAGGGATGCACTTTATGTCGCCGCTCATCAACCGCGAAGTGGCATCGAAAGAAAAAGGATTCACTGAAAACTTTGAAGTTGAATCGGAGTCTAATATGGTTTGCCCTGGCAGCAATCTTTCTTATGCACCAAAGGATGTAAACATTGTGAACTATTACCGTTTTGAGGGAATGTCGGACCCAGGCGACAGCAATGTGCTGTATGAAATAGAAACCAAAGACGGTAAAAAAGGAATTTTGATAACACCTTATGGGAATGATTGTCCTGCGCATGTGGCGGCTTTTGTTGCGAAAATTCCCCAAATTGAGAAAAAGCACGAGGACGTACCCGTGGCTATCTGACCCCCAGCAGGTATTTTTCCCCTAATTTCAAAATAGGTAAAAATACCCTTAAATATATATAGAATTTGTCCCACCTTTGCCAAGTAACATATTAATATTGTGTCTTGGCGCTTGTCCAGCCCTTTTATTCGCTGTACCGAAACCACATGAAAACAATCCTTTACTCCATGGTATAGCTTTTTTGCGCTATTGTGCTGATGCGTGTCCTTAGAGACTCGCCCACATCCGGCAGAACCAAATAGCGCAAATGTTTTTGAAAGATCCAATGACCTGTGCCCTGTGTTGCCCTTTTTGGATAATAGTCGACCAGACTGAAGCCAAGAAGGAACCAGTGTTGACCTGAATTCCTGGAAATCATTCTAATCATCGAATAGATTTCCAGGATAAAGGGGTCGCTCATTTTACCACTTTTGTCAACTCCATCCGGCTTTCCTCATTCCCTTTTTTATCATAATTGATTGACTTGACCATACCCACCGAAGGTGAATACCAATACTCTGTGTGGTTTGTTCTGGTGCCCATCAGTTTGAATTCAAAATCGTAGCTGATTTTCAGGCACTTATAGGTGCCAGCGGCGGTTGTAATGGTTTCCTCCGCTTCCACTTTTCTATTCTTCATGCTGTAAATAGATGAAAAAAGGCTACAAAAAGAGGGCGATTTTTCGTAACTTTGCACTCTTTTTACAAACGACGAATAGATAACTGTGGAAGAACAACAAAAACGCCCCGATACCAGCGATTACGGAGCCAGTAGTATTACCGCCCTGGAAGGGTTGGAAGCCGTGCGCAAACGGCCCGGCATGTACATCGGTAGCACCGATACCAAAGGCCTGCACCACCTTGTTTGGGAGGTTGTAGACAACTCCATCGACGAACACCTTGCCGGATATTGCTCCGATATTTGGGTCGTGATTCACCCCAACAACTCTATCACCGTTCGCGATAACGGTCGTGGTATCCCCACCGGGATGCACGAAAAGCTCAAAAAATCGGCGCTTGAGGTTGTTATGACCGTTTTGCACGCCGGTGGAAAGTTTGACAAAGACTCCTACAAAGTTTCCGGCGGTTTGCACGGTGTGGGTGTTTCTTGTGTGAACGCCCTCTCCATCCACCTCCGCGCTGAAGTACACCGCGAAGGCAAAATATTCGAGCAAGAATACAAACAAGGAAAACCACAATACGATGTCCGCGAAATCGGCACGACCAATGACCGTGGAACCCTGATCAACTTCCTGCCCGATCCCGAGATTTTTGAAACAGACCACTATAAGTTCGACGTACTGGCGCACCGTTTGCGCGAGCTGTCGTTCCTGAACAAAGGCCTGCGCCTTTCCCTGATCGACGAACGCGAGAAAGACGAAGATGGTTTCAAAACCGAACTATTCTACTCTGAAGGCGGCTTGCAAGAATTTGTGCTTTGGATTGATGAATCAAAACAACATCTCATCGAAACCCCAATCTATATCCATACCAATGAAGAAAGTGTGGATGTGGAGGTGGCGCTGATGTACAATACCTCCTACTCTGAGAACCTGATTTCCTTTGTCAACAACATCAGCACCCGCGATGGCGGCACGCACGTGAACGGTTTCCGCCGGGCATTGACGCGTGAATTCAAGAAATACGGCGAAGACGGTGGCTTTTTCAAAAAAATTACCTTCCCGATCTCTGGAGAAGACTTTATGGAGGGCCTCACGGCCATTATTTCCGTAAAAGTACAAGAGCCACAGTTCAAGGGCCAAACCAAAGGCGAGCTCGGCAACTCCGAAGTGACGGGCATTGTGTCCCGCTGCGTTGGCGATGCGCTGAAACAGTTTTTGGAAGAAAACCCCAACCCGGCACGCCGCATCATTGAAAAAGTGGTGCTTGCCGCCACCGCTCGCAATGCCGCCCGCAAAGCCCGCGAAATGGTGCAGCGCAAAGGCGTACTCACCGGAAGCGGACTGCCCGGCAAACTGGCCGACTGCGCCAGCCGCAAACCGGAAGACAGCGAGATTTTCCTCGTCGAGGGCGACTCGGCGGGTGGTACTGCCAAGCAAGGCCGCGACCGCCACACCCAAGCCATTCTTCCACTCCGGGGTAAAATCCTGAACGTGGAAAAAGCGCTGGAGCACAAGATTTACGAGAACGAGGAGATCAAAAACATGTTCACCGCGCTGGGGGTCAGCATCTCTGAAAACGAGGAAGGCCACCGCATCCTGAACATCGAAAAGCTCCGCTACCACAAGGTAGTCATCATGTGCGACGCCGACATCGACGGTTCGCACATCACCACCCTGATCCTGACCTTTTTCTTCCGCTACATGCGCGAGCTGATTGTCAATGGTCACATTTACATTGCCCAACCACCACTTTACTTGGTAAGAAAGGGCAAAAACCAGCGCTACTGCTGGAACGACAAGGACCGCAAAGAAGCCCAACTGGAATTCTCCGGCGGGAAGGAAGACGACGATTCGGTGAAAGTACAGCGCTACAAGGGTCTCGGTGAAATGAACGCCGAGCAACTGTGGGAAACGACCATGGACCCAGCCAGGCGCATCCTGAAAATTGCGACCATCGATGATTCAGCGGAAGCTGATCGCATGTTCTCCATGCTGATGGGCGATGAGGTGCCACCAAGGCGGGCGTTTATTGAGGCGAATGCGAAGTATGCGCGAATAGATGTTTAATGTGATAATGAGGTAATTTGATAATGTGATAATTTCCGCCAGCGTTTGGGCATTTCGATAAAATAAGCGGGGCTGTCGTATGAGGTTTCAACACCTTGTGACAGCCCCGTTTTTTTTTGCCAAATATGCACTACCCCTTCCGTTCCCCAAAACTTGTCATTTCGAGCCCTCGGCGAGAAATCCACACAAGCCAAGGTCAAATAAAAATACTTCGACTAAGTATTTTCGGAAATTCCAGCGCTTAAAAATTCAAAGTAGTTTTCCCGGTGAATGACAGTCGTTTTAGCCTCAGGGTAGGCATTTAAGAATGCCTTGGGGAATGATGCTTTCCTTACTGGCGACCATTTGAATTCAAAAGCCAACAATTGTCCATCAAATTCTTCGAGATAGTCAATTTCACGAGCTTCTGTCGTGCGCCAAAAATAGCGCAGTGTGTAAGAGCGGTTTACTTGAAGCCACTTCATCCGTTCACTGATAAGATAGTTTTCCCAGAGCTTGCCGACATCTGTTCTTGCTGGCAACAGGGTATAATTCCCAAGAATAGCGTTGCGGATGCCGTTATCATAGAAATAGAATTTTCGGCTTTTGGTCAGTTCGTTGCGCAGGTTACGGCTGTATGCTGGCAGCCGAAAGATAACCAATGATTTCTCCAATAGATCAAGGTAGCGCTGCACAGTAGCTTGATCGCCGCCGACCGTTTGCGCCAATTCATGGAATGAGACCTCACTGCCTACCTGCAATGCCAGTGCTTTGAGCAACTGCTCAACCATTTCTGGTTTCCGAATGTCTCGAAATGTGAAAATATCCTTGTATAAGTAGCTTGTTGCCATCCCTTTAAGCAGTTCGATTTCTTGACCTGGCTTGTTCACTACTTCTGGATACATACCAAAAACCAAGCGTGTTCCAAGCAGCCGTTTTTCCTCCAATTCACCATGGAGGTTCGACATTTCAGTCGCCGAAAGGGGCAACATCAGGTATTCGTATTTACGTCCAGTAAGCGGTTCGTTTATCTCATTCGAGAGTTCAAAAGCAGAAGAGCCTGTAACCACAACTTGTACATACTTTATTTTATCTGTGAACAGTTTTAGGGTAAGCCCGATGTTTTTCACGCGTTGAGCCTCGTCAATAAGTACCAACGAGGCATCCCCAATCAAGCTTTTTAAGGCCGTAGATGTGGTATTTGTGAGCAGTTGACGGATATCGGGTTCGTCGCAGTCCAGGAAAATATATTTTCGGTCGGTCTTTTGAGCCAAATAATGCAAAAGGGTGGATTTCCCTGATTGCCTGGGCCCCATGACAACAACGGCTTTCCCTTCACCAATTTTGCTTTCAACAAGCTCAAATAGACTTCTTTGGATGATCATATCAAGTTGCTTTTTTACAAAAGTCGTGTTTTTTTAGGTTGTAATCCGAAATTATGGATATAATTTCAGATTATAACCTAAAAAAACGCAAAAGGAGCGAACAAAATTAATGCTGCACTACAACCTTCCCCGCACCGCCCCCTTTGTCCCCCTCCAACACCCAAAAGTACACCCCACCAGGCACATTCCCTAACGCCAAAGTATAGCTGTCACTTTCCCCCGACAAGTACAGGTCGTGCACCACCCGCCCGTACGCATCCGTGAGCGAAATGCGCTTGATCCTACGGCTGGAAGAAAATGAGAAGTTTCTGAAGAGCTTGGTATTAAATGCCTGGCGACAAGTAAATCTTTAGTGATGCATGTGATGGCTCATATAGCGATGCTACTTGAATCCAATTTGCAGCGCATCCGCCTCCAAAATTTTATTCATAAACTCCTGGAAAACGACCAGGTCGGTCGCGGGCAAGCTTTCTTCGTTGAACCGGGTGGTCCGTGTTGCGGTCAGTTTGTTTCCCACCAGGGTATAGGTCGTTTCATACGACATGTTTTTAAGTAAAAACCGCTGGTCTTTAGGCATTTCTAACAAGGATTTGCCGCTGGGAATCTCTATGACCATTGTTTCTTTGACATAATCAGCGAAGTCGTAGTTGTAAATGGGATAGCTGCGTTTTTCCTCACTGGACAAATTGCCGATATTCTCAGCATCGGCCCAAGGAATTGCCATTACTTTTATGGAACCAACGGAACTCAGGTGGTTTTTGACCCTGAATTCAAATTGGGCAGACACCGAATCTGCACTGCTTTCCAATTGAGCAAATTCCAGGCGGTTTAACTTAACGCTGGTTTTGTAATCGTCATTGATGTCATTGCTAATTTTTTTCTCGCGTTCTTCTGCGTTTAAGCTGATGTAATTGTCGCGATTGCTGAATGCATAAACACCATACCGGACATTCTTTCGGGCAACAATCATGTCTTTGTCGTTAAAGCTGATGTTGGATGTTCGGATGACGGCATTTAGTGGGCAATTGTCGAAAACCAGGGGTTTAAGGTCGGATTTAATATTTTCATCAGGGCTAATGATCAGGCTGGCTGCCTTTTTTAGTCCATAAGTGGCCGTGCCAAAAGGCAAATAATTCGCGGTCAATTCCAGATAATAATCTTTGTTGTCAGCAGTAACCTGGGCAATACAGTGGTTGAATTCATTGCTGGGCAGTATCATGGCCTTGTTGCCATTGTCGTGGGTATTGATCAACACAAGCTTGGCTTTCAGGCCGGCTTCTTTTGCCATGGTGACGTACAAAGTGGCCACATCTTTACAATCGCCGAGCTTTGTGCTAAGGGTTCTGTATGCCTTTTGTGGGATAAAGCGCCCTTGTCGGAAAGAGACGGAGCTGTATTTGATGTTCTGGATGATAAAGTTGTAGATAATTTCAGCTTTTTCGCGCTCTGAAGCACCTTCTTTACCCTTCATCAAGCCCTTTACGGTTTCTTTTACCGTAGGGTCTGTTTGTGTTTTTTGCAAAGCAAGGTCTGCGTACCATTTCGATATGTAATCCCAGTCGGGCACCGAAGAAAGGTGCAGCGCCTCTGAAATATCAGTGTAAGCAGGCATGAAATTTTCATCCCTGATGGCGGGGGATTGGTCTTTTTTCCAGGAATAGCGGTAGAACTCTCCCATGTCTTTTTTCTCAGGTTCCAGGGCGATATTTTCAGTACTGTACTTAAATTTTTTCTCCTTTGGCACAAGCAGGTGATAGGAAATATTGACGACAGGAACCCCGTAATTGAATTGGAACCTGTCCCAAAAATGCTTGAACAGTTTGCCCCGGGAATAGTCTTCTAGTCGGTAATTGATGTAAATGGCATCGTCAGCTTCCAGGCCTTTGAATACGATGTAGCCTCCATCCGTTTCAGCTTCTATCTTATTGCCATTCGGTTTTACGATTTCAGCTTTTTCTATGATTAAATGCTCTGTATAGTTGTTATAGCTGATAGAATATTCTTTCCAGGCATCTACGCCAGCATCTTTCAGTATTTTTACCGCCATGATGGTACGCGCTTCAAAGCCGCCTTCGGGATAGACGATTTTTTCAACTTCATAATAGGCAACGAGGCTGTTGTCATTGGGATACTCAGCCGCCTTAGGTGCGTCCTTTATTTTTTTATAGATGTCGGTATCATCAAAATAGGTGTATATCTCTTTTTGTTTGTTGAGGACGCGCAGTTTTTTCCGCACATCATAGTTTAGGGGGTTGTAATAAAGGCACTTTACAAAAGCTTCTTTTGCCGCTGCCTCATCCCCTTTTTCCATTAGGGCCTCACCCTTTGATTCCCAAAAACTGGAATAAAAGGGCGCTTGCGCAATGGCTTTGTCGTACCATTTGATGGCTTCGGCATAATTTCTTATGCCAAAGTAGTGGTCGCCGATGGACGAATAGTACCCCGTTAAATAGGGTTTTTGTAGGAGTAGGTCTGCATACAGTTCAAGCGCTTTGTCAATTTGGTTGTTGGCGCGGTAAAGGGCTGCCAGATCCTCGACTACATCGGAGCCTAAATGTTGATCATAAAAGGTTTTGACCGTCTTGATGGCTCCTTTGATGTTTTTGTAGGCTTCCCGATCGATAGAGGCCTTAATTTTCACAAAGGCGTAATCATCGGGGTATTTTTTGTATCCTTTTTCAACAAGCTGAACGAGTTCGTCGTACTTGGATTGTTTTGCCCTAAGCCCGAGCAATTGTTTGTCATAGAAGTTGTTCTCGCCATAAATGTTTTTATAGGAAGCCAGGAGTTTTTCTGTTTCCTCCAGGTTTTCATTGTCGTAGGCCTCCCCAATTTTGAATTCAAACCCCAATTGTGTAGTAGGATCCAACTCCATTATTTTTTGCTTTTCAACAGAATACTCGGTATTGTCCGAAAGGCGCAAATACGTTTCCAATAGTCGGGCCCTCAGGATACTGCAGTCAGGGTACTCCTTGCTGGCTTTTTGCAGGAGTGTTTTTGCGGCATCCTTTTTCTCGTTTCTATTATAGATGCTGCCCAACAATAAGATGTTGCGCAGTTTGTAGGTATCGTCGTCTTTTAGTGCTTCAAAAAAAGCTTCTTCAGCAATTGTACTATGGGGTAATGCCGCTGCAGACTGACTTTTAGGATACGGCTGATAGGTATTGCGCACATTCAAGCCAGGTATGAGTGTGCCGTCCTTGTCTGTGATTCTACAAATGAAATTAGCCCTTTCTTTTTCGCTCACACCGATTTGCAATAACACCCTATTGAATCCTTTTTTCAGGCTAACTCTTTGGATGTTCACATCCAAATCGGTATTGCGTTCTTCCTCGATGGAAGTTACGAGTGCATCGTTTATCCAAATCTTCAAGGAGCCTGATGCCCCGGTGCGCACAAATACCTCGGCATCGTTGGGGATTTCAATAAAAGTTTGAGCATAAAAAACGCTGTTGCTCGGGCTGAAATGGTATTTGAAGTCAAAATACTGATCTGCGCGGCTTTGTATCGGTGTTATCCAGGCAACTTTTGCTTCATTTTTATTCGTAAATTCGGCATTGCCCTCGGGTTTAAATATCGGCTCGTAGTTTTTATCGAACCCGCTCGCGGAAATATTGTCAAATTCGCCAGCGATCTGCCATGTTGTGATGGCCCCCAAAGCATCGTAGTATTTTTTTGCCTCCTTGTATTTCCCAAGCCCATCGTAATAGCCACCCAGGGTATAGTTTGCCATAGCTTTGAGGGTAGCATTGAAACGGGCATCTTGAAGCACCAGCTCCATGACTTGCAACTGAACTTTGTTGAGGCCATCGTAAGCTATTCCAAGCTCGTGGTTCCAAAAAGCATACAAATATGGATTGGGGTTTGGGGCTGTTCTGGCCAGGGTTAAAATTCTCGTTTGGGCGATATCCTCTTTTTGTTCGAAAGACTCCAGCAAGGCCAATGCCACGAGTGCATTTTCGCTGTCCGAGCCTTTTTTCAGAACATTTTCAAATTCTTTAATGGCTTCTTCCCTTTTATTCTCTGCTACTAATTTCCAGCCATTGCTGACGCTTTGAGCATCTAATACATTGTTTAACAGTAAAAAACAAAATGAAATAACGGTAATTTTAAGTGTGTGCATGGGCTTTAAGTGTTATGGTGGTTTAATTGTTATTACAAAAGTAGGCGCTTTTGCCTATTCAAACAAGCACGTAAAAATAATGTGATAATGGGGTAATTTGATAATGTGATAATGCAGGTAATTTGATAATGTGATAATGCGGTAATGTGATAATGCTAGTGCCAAGTCCGGCACAAGTGTTTGGGCATTCCATAAAAAAACGGGGCTGTCGGCCAGGTGTTGAAACCATGTCTGACAGCCCCGCTGATATTTCGGCCAAACCTCCCAGGTTTTAAAAACCTGGGAGGTTTAACCGAACCAAGCGTGCGAATTTATTTCACCACCACGAACTTCATCGTTCTAGTGCCTTTTTCCGTCGCAATACGCGCCAGGTATGTACCTGCTGCGAGTTGTGGCAATTGGTACGTCAACACTTCTTTGGTCAATCCTTTGCGGTTGTCCATGTTGATCACTCGGCCGTTGATGTCGGCGATGGTGATGGTTGCATTGGTAGATTCCTCAAAAGAAACTTCCAGGTTCAATACATCAGAAACTGGATTTGGGAACAACTTCATGGCCGACTCTGGCAGTGGCAAATCGTCGGTAGAAGTAGACAATTCCAGGTACATACGAATTACCGGGTTGTAGTCTTCGCCGAAACCACCAAGAAACCAGGCAGTTGTGTACACCATGGAGGATACGAACGTGTGATTCGTTTCATCGCTGTGGGCTTGGAAGGCAACATTACTGCCATCATTGTATCCAATGACGGCAAAATACCGGGCACCAGTTTCCAGGGCTATAGCTCCTGTGCCGCCGTTTACATCCTCGAGCAAAAAAGAATAAGGGGTATAATTGGTAGCGCCTGTTGGAAAGTCATATGATGCAATACCTTTCAATTCAAGGCTGTTGCTCAGCAATTCGGCATCATCAAAATTGGCAAAATCAGGGTCGACGTCGTCATTCACTTTTAAAAGATAGGCCGTCACGGATACATCTTCGAGCGGAAGGTCACTGGCGTTGGTCGCTACGGAGATTTCAAAGCCCAATGCCTTGTACTTTTCCAGGCTGGATTTGCTCATTTGATACAGGTTCGCAGCTGCGTAATCGCCACCGCCGCCAGGGCGCAAGCCTCCCGTGGGTCCATTCTCTTTGGAAAATATAAAATCAGTCACTAAAAAATCATCGCCGTCAACATTGTCTGTTGGCGCTGCATCTGTCGCGTCCGCGCTAACAGTGTAGCGAATGCTGTAGTCGCCCATAGGTAACGCAGGAGCGAAAGTATTCGGCAACACGATCAGCGAATCCACAACGCCCGCAGCCAATGTTGCGATGCTTGCCACGTCGGTGAACAATACAGCCCCGTTTGAATTGAGCACTTCGACTTTTAGCGTTACATTGGTTTGCGCTGCTGTGCCTTTATTGGTCACATTTCCGCTAAAACCAAACGTGTCTGTTGCGATTTCAGATGCTGGTGTAGCATAGCTGGAAACAGGGTAGTAAAATCCGCCAATAGTCAGGTTGTTGGCCGGAGTTGGATTGATCGTTGTTAGCTTGACGTCGTCGAGCATCCACCAGTATTCGTACCGGCCCGTCCATTGCCATTGCAGCAAAACGGTCGCTTTATTGGCAGCAACAGCCGAGATGTTTACAGCAGCTTTATTGGGATTTTCAGAAAAACGATTGCTAACACTCAAGCCTGGAATAAAATCGTAAGAAGTCCAGGTCGTTCCGCCATCGACGCTAACCCTCAAAAGCACGTTACCAGCAGAGGGCACCTCAAACACACCAACATAGGCATCAAAAGTGGCATAAACCTCAGCGGCAGCAGAACAGTCAATATTGCTGGTGGTCAGACGGCTGACGTGGTTGCTGGGAATAT
>Ga0163144_10022869_pt1 | contig 12374 bp, 12 predicted proteins | sample OliLak19BULKMAT1_FD_123175 | JGI IMG/M metagenome (GOLD analysis project Ga0163144, IMG submission 123175) | Freshwater microbial mat bacterial communities from Lake Vanda, McMurdo Dry Valleys, Antarctica - Oligotrophic Lake LV.19.BULKMAT1 | ecosystem: Environmental > Aquatic > Freshwater >... | reverse complement strand
CACGTTGGCTCGGGCACTGATGCCGCGGGTCAGAATAAGTTTCTGCCGATCGTAGTCATGACAGCAACCGCCGATGACGAGCAGAGCCTGAATGGGACGACCGGACTTCGCGGCTGGCGTAGGCTTAGCCTCCTGAGACTGTGATGATCGAACGGAAATTGCAAGGGCAATCAGGAGTCCAGACAAGAACCGGGCAAAACGCATGATGAGGCTCAACTGCGGTGAGAAGTTACGAAAAAGATGAACGAAGGTAAATCCGAAAGCTGCGCAAAGCTACCAGGAATCTGTGAGATTGCAAATCATGGAGCGGCATGGGACCAGCTGCGCGGAACTTTCACATCCAAGCCAAAGTGACGGCAGGCGATCATCTACGTTTGTCAGTCAACGGCGCAACAACCTAACCCGCCCGACAGAATCGGCGGGTGCTATCGCTGCTGCTCGCAATGACACATCATCCCTCAGCGATCGCAGCAGCCCGCGTCTGCGTTTCGGACGGAAGCACTAAGTTTCTCCGATGTGGAAGGGGATTTCACGGATTAAATCGTGTCGCCCGAGCGGATCCTGGAGGTGTTCGGTTTGCAGTCGAAGATCCGGCTGCGTGGCAGGCACCGGTCCTGACGGGAACACAAAACGAGTCCTGACTATGTCGCCTTATTCATCGGTTACCGCTTCTCCGAATGATTTCCAGATTGGGGTGTCGCTCTCTAAGCGAGGCGAGGTCGTCGATCAGAATGCTCTCGGGGACGATCACCGTCTTCAGATTCGGCAACATGCGAAGCGCGTTCAACCCGACTGCCGTCACTTGCGTGTCGTGGACATCAAGGACCTCAAGATTCCACAAGCCTGACAATTGCGTCAGGCCTCGATCGGTGATGGGATTCCCCCACAGTGACAATCGTTTCAACGACGACAGCAGGCCGATCTCGTCAAGTTGAGCATCGTGGATTCCCATTGCCGCAACATACAGTCGGTCAAGTCCATGGGTCCAACGAAGTTGCTTCAGCAAATCGTCAGTCACTGACCGCTGTTCCAGATGAATGGATGTCGCCCGGTTGTGCAAATTGATTTCCACATCTGCCCCGGCCTCACGAAACGCCTTAACGGCCTCCCGTTCAAGTACCTGGTAATTCTTGAACCACAGATTACCAGGAGGCTCCTGCACGTGTGATTCGGGAATGACCGGCTCTGGCATCCGCTTGAGACAATCGTGAATTGATTCGCCCGCTGGCAGCGATTGTGACACCGCCTCGGCGACTCGTTGCGGATTGACCACTTGCTGTGTGCGTGCCGGATCGCGGATGACACGAATGGAACCTGATCGACGCCAGGTGACTCGCGAAAGCGGCTTCGTTGCGCCGTTAACAGCGCCATCGCGAGTTGTGATGAGCCAACTGCCGGGCTCGCGAAATAGAGTCAACTCTGCTTCCAGTTCTCCGGTCAGGATATCTTCAAATCCGACTCCGACCGCACTGGATTCTTGAATGTGCCACGGGTCGAACAGTGCTCCGCAGATGAGCCTTTGATTCGGATGAAAGAGGAGCGGCCGCATGGAATGAAGTTGTGTCTTGTAGGCATGGAGAGCTGAACCAGTGTCTGTGGCTCGAAAGCTAAGCATATGATCGGGCTCAAAACATGCAATGATCTGTCCGTCAGGACTGAATACACTGGGGCGACTGAACTCTGGCAAATGAGTTTTCGGGGAAAGATCTGTCAGTGCGAACAGAGTGTTTTCCCCATCGCAGAATTTTCCATCAGATATGGCTCTGGTCGCTTGCGTCGCCACCAGTCCGGTTACATCCGAGACTGGCCACGTGTTGAATCCGGGATTGTTGAACATCCTGGTGGTTTTGAATTCGCCGGTTTCTGCATCGATCACGGATAATTGGTCGATGCCGGCACTGCCATCATTTCCCGGTGTCAGAGCCGCAAGAATCCATTTTTCATCACGAGACATTTCGGCCAATATCACTGCCTTGGTACCCGTGGCGTAGTTGCGAAGCAATTCGCCCGACTCAAGGTCCCAGAGAAAAATGGCCCCAGCATCGCCATCGTACCAGTCGCCGTGGGCAGCCAGCAGTCGCTTGCCGTCGTGCGTAAATCGAAGCGATGTAAATCTTCCGCCCCAATACCTTTCATCGTTCACATCCAAGGTTCTCAGAGTCTCGCCCGTCTCAACATTCAGGACAGTCAGTTTCCCTTCACGCGCCAAAACGACACTTTTGCCATCAGGATGAAACGCGCCCAGAAACTCGTTCTCAAGTTCGAGCTGAATTTTGCCGTCCCGCAGGTTCCATATGGCTGAACGATCTGGCCTGTTCCCGTGTGATGCCCCTCCCGTCAGCAACCAGCCGCCGTCTTTAGAGATGGCGAGCGGGAAGTGATCGTCTGCTGTAAACCGTGGTGTTTCCGGGTGAACTTCCACGATGGACTCGTTTGAATCTGGCCCAATCAATGTCAGTTGGGAATTATCGCGGGGTGAACGCAAGAACCAATGATTTCTGGTAATGCCAGCGAGTCGAAAATCGCCCTCATGCTCCGGTGACGGCTCCGACGGTGGCGGAGGATCCTCATGGCGATCGGGGCTCCAGAATTCAACCTCTCCTGAAGGGAGCACGATGCGCACGTTCTCGCCGGCAAACGAAGCATCCATCGCGGTTCTGGGGATGATTTGTTGTGGGACCAGCGAGCCAACATCCCATACAATCAGTCGTGGAGTACGAACGTTCATTCCGAAACCTGCAGTCAACATCCGGCGACCATCATCGCTGAATGCAACGTGCCGAACGTCCGTGGGAGCGTTGAGTCGGTCGTGAAGCTCACCAGTTTCGACATTCCAGAGCGTCGCGACATGCTCATCACTTCCGCACAACAGCAGCCGGCTGTCGGGAGAGAATTCCATTTCTGCCAAAATCCGCTGCGCATCAATGGCGTGCAACCGACGCCCCGTTTCGATGTCCCAGATGTAGAGCTTCCCCTGCAAGGTCGATGCCGCCAGCAATATCGACCCTTTGTTGGTCGTCAATGAATTTAGCTGATTTCCCTCGAGATCGAATGACCGAATCAGTTGACCGTTCTGTTTGTTCAGCAGAGAGACGAAGTGTGTTCCACCGAGCAGGATCTGCTGATCGAGAATGCAGCCTTCGTGCGTAACACGTGACGAATCCGCCAGGGGCAGGTAGCGCCGCAATGCCAGCCCCGATTTGACATCCCACAGGACTGCACAATCGCGATAGCTGTTAAGAAGTTGCCCTGACTTGGCATCGTAGTCGCATAGCCGATTGCCATCGAGAATTCCCCAACGCTGCACCCACATTTCGAGGTCATCGGCTGCAACGGTTCCGGAAACCAATGCCAGAAGCGTAAGAGTGAAACAAACTCGCAGGCGACGATTGCGATGGAGACAGATTTTCATTCATACATCCCAGGCTCATTGTTTCGTTTGCCCAAAAGCATTTGCTGCATGCCATCAGAACGATACGGATTTATCGTGGCGAATTTGAATACGTCTTTTTTACTGCCCCCGTCACTGCGTCGATCAATATTACTCGGACTTCCCTGTCTTCCCAGACCGATGTCAGCACCCGCCGGCCTGAAGAGTTCATGATGGGGGAACGGCAGGCGATCAGCGATTGATTCTCGGAGACCCACACAGGGGGCAGTTCCCATTTTCGGATCGATTCTCCTGTCTTGAGGTTCCTGAGTTCTCCAAACCATTGGCTGCGGAAGCGAGTTGGATTGGACAAAAAAGTAACAGTCAAGAGGCGTTCGCCGTCTGGGCTCACGGATGCTTGCTGAACCGGGCAGGAATAGTCCCACTGTCTCAACTGTTCGCCGGATTGCGTGTCCCAGAGTCGCACGGATCCGTCTTCGGACGCGGTGAGTACCTGCGTGTCATTGGAAAAAACGCTGCAAACTGGATACGACCATCATGCCCCTGTAGTCGCTGAATTTTCCCTCCATTCGAAACATCCCAGACGTTGACCGTCCGGTCGCTGGACGCCGCCAGAACGAATCTCCCGGATGGACTCCACTGTGTTAGCTCAAAGCGGCTGTCGTTTTCGTTTTGTTTTGCGTCATCGGAAATGCTGAACCTCCAGCGTACAGCACCAGTTCCAGCGTTCCAGATGACGACTTGCGAAGCTTCGTTGACGAACCCTGACAACCACTTGCCGTCGGGGCTAAACTGAACTGGGTCACCGATGACCAGCGTCCCGGAAGCCGTGCTGATTCGGGACAAAACCAGGTCGATGTCATTTGTCTGCAGGTTCCATAACACAACCGCATTGGGATAACCGTTGCTGCTACTCATGACGGACAATGCCTGTTGACCATTGGGAGAATATCGCGCAGTCATCACCTGGTATGCGCTCGACATGCCGATTTCATCAACCAGCTCCTTTCCCACGGTCGTCATGACCGTTATCAATTTGCCAGTTGAAGCATCCCACAACCGCACCGAGGGATCGTTACGTCCGTGCTCAACGCCCTTCCCCGCACCAGTGAGAACCTGCTGCTCGTCGGGGCTGAAACAGATGCTGTGGATGTAGGCCGCATGTCCTTCAAACTTTTGCAGCATTGCGCCAGTGTTCAAATCCCAAAGTTGGGCCAGTTCTGCAGTCGCGGTGAGCAGGCGGGTCCCGTCGCGATTGAATACGGCACGTTGAAACCGGCCCCTGGCCAAATTCGTTTCTGGGGCCACCCCAGACTTGTCGGCAAAAGACGTGTTCGCAATCGTGATCGTTCCCGCACCCGAGAGGCAGGCAACCAGCATGAAGGCACTGAAACGCATCGTGTGATCCTCGCTCATTTAAACGGCAGGTCGCGATACAACTCCTACCATCCAATTGCCATCCGATTCGTATAAATGTCGTACCGGTAAGTGCTGGAATTGAACATAATGGCAGTGTCTCAATAGATCTTACAATGTCGCAGCATGGCGATCACTTCGGAAGGTGACTTCTCCTCTGCAAAGTCAACATGCACCGCGTCGGCATACAAGTTGCCGTCACGGATGGCATTCGCACTGCGGAATACGCGATCCTGCTCCGCCGCCACAGACGTCGAACACAGCAGAATCAAAGTCACGTAGAATTGGTATAACATGGCTTACGGGACACTCCCAATCGATCGAATTGTGACGGTGCGATATTTGACTGTGCTGCCCCAGTGGCCGATCGTTGCGTCATCATGCCATAATAAGCACCAGTTGGTAAGTTTTGGGGCATAACAATCGATTGCCAAAACCGTATCCGGAGACTGACGTCTCGCGGCTCGCCGAGGTCCCGGCGAGCGGGGGACGTCACTCCCCTGATTGTGATTCCTGCGAATATGCCATTGAACTTGTGCATGGGTGCTTACTTCATGGAGATGATTCTAATTGCCTCCCACTGTGTCCAGTTTCCACAATCCAGCGCCAACGATGTTCAGTCCGAGTCAAAAACGCTGACGCACATGACCAGTTTCTGCATCCAATAATTGCACTTCCGCCCCGTCAGCGGTGCGAACCGTTGTGAATACGGTACGCCCTGACGGGCTGAATATCGATGACTGGTAGGCCCCCAGCAGTATTGCCTTTTGAAAGTCGATCCATGTCGGTGGAAATTCCCACTCAATCGTCTGCTGCCCGTCCGGGCTAAAGCAAACCGTGGTAATCGGTGCCCGATGACCTTCGAATGTTTGAATCAAAGCCCCCGTCCGGAGATCCCAGAGTTGCGCCATCGTGTTGGTGGCCGTGAGGATCAAGGTTTCGTCCCGATTCATCACGACATGTTGAAAACGGGCTCTCTTCAGGTTGTCTATGGGCGGAACCTCCGGCAACTGCGCCGTGACCGGATCGCAGAACGCCACCAGTCCCAGGAGTAGCAGGCAAAATCGGACGCACAGTCGGACAGATCGCATGTTGATCTACTCCTATATTCAGGGTGACACTCAAAACAGCTCCGTCAATTGAATCGCGACAGCCGTTTTCGGGTCCGCGAAGCTGATGTTGCCACCGAGTGAGTGTGCCGGGGATACAGACACTTCTCATTCTCCTTAGGATTCTGAGTGGCCCACCATTCGCGATACCATCCGACATGATACACGAGAACGGGCGGAATCTCCATTTGTTTGGATATTCTTCGTCTCCCATACAAAACCGGAATCCTCCCTCGTGACAGCCACTCACTCAGGACGTATCATCCCGACCATGGATCGCTCGATAAGTGAGCGGCTAGCGCCTTGCCGCTCACTTCAGTTTGGACAGTTACTGACCAAGCGATCCTTAACCGACTGAAAGCAGGTGAAATTACATGAGTCCTTCGCATTGTTTTCTCGGTTGCATTTTTGTGACAGTCGCTTCGACTACATTGGTTGGGCAGGATCACGCATTTATCGAGTCATCGCAGATACTGTTGCAACTTCCGGCTGACAGCGACCACAGCAATGTTTCAGTCACGGTAGTCGCTCTTGCTCCAAATGGCGCATCCATTGCGATTGGAGCCAGTGATGGAACAGTGCGAATTTTGCCGATTGCTGAGGGCAGTGCTCCGACAATGATCGCGAAATTGGAATACTCTGTTGAAGTAGTCGCTTTCTCTCCAGATGCCAAACTGGTTGCATCGGGACCCGGAAGGAGTATTGTCACCGCCATTGACGCCCCAGTGGAATCACCGGCACTGGAATGCCTACAGCGGTTCAATGGCGGTGATTGTGTAGTGTTTTCTCCCGATGGCAATTCGCTGGCTTTCGGGAGGTATCGAGACGGGATTACCGTTCTGGATATTAAGACCGGTGAAAATCGCTTTGCGATCAATCCATTTGCCGGTGCGGGACCTGTAGATACCGGGCTATACAAGCCTTCGACTGAGGCGTTGACATTCTCACCGGATGGGAAACTTCTGGCCGTCACCAGCTATTTCTATGACGATGAATTACCAGCATTCAGAGACATTCAGGTCTGCGACGCAATGACGGGAAAAATCAAATTTTTCCTTCGAGGAAGGGCCTCCGAATTTTCGCCCGATGGGAAACTGCTTGCGTATCGCAGTGGTGCATATTACGACGGCGATGGTCGGATTGTATTGCTCGACCTTGAGACGTTCTTGCCCGCTGGTGTGTTGACCGGTTGTTTTCACCATGGTCATTTCTCACCAGATGGTCGTACGATGGCAGCGATTTCCAAAAGCGACCTGGAGGTTTGGTCGATTGCCCCACCGCAGCCTGGTCGGAGTTACTATGCCTGCAAACGCATTGCCATATTGAGAAACGATTCTGATTTCACTTCCTTCGCATTCTTCCCCGACGGTCACTCGATCGTGACCGGCGACAAACAGGGAGCTGTCAGGAAGTGGCGGATTGATGCCTGGTGGCGTGCAAACAATTCTGCTGGCGGGAGAAATATATGCGATTCGCCGGGTTGAAATGGTTCATCGGTTTCTGCGTTTCTCTCATCGCTGCGGGTCAGGCCTACGCCCAGCCGCAGACCCCCTGTACAGTGAGCATCGAGAGTACGGTCGCCAACTCTGACTACGTTTCCATCGCGACAATTGTCAAATTCCGTTGCGAGGAACAAGGCAACGATCCAGACAAGCACGATGCAACGATTGGCATTGAGGAGGAATTGAAATACCCACTTTCCAGCAACGAGCGGTCCCAGATAGGGCGCATTACGATCATCCGTCCCGCGTCGGTCCTCGCGGGCTGGCAAGAGCGTTCCAGCCGCCTGCTGATTGCAACGAGAGAGTTCGCTCCAGAGCTAACCGTGGTGATCGAATTGTTGCCGGACAAGTTGGAAGTTATGACAGCAGATGTCAAACTTCTTCGTGACCCGGAAGCTGTGATCCAGGCGGCCCGCGTAGCCGTCACGCGCCTGCCAGCAAACATCAAGCGGGTCCACACGTTCGACCTGCAAGTTCCTCGCGAGGTCGTCGCCGGGACGAATTGGGAACAATGCTACAATGAGGGGTCGTACCTCAGAATGAATGTCCCCGTTGATCAGCACTTGGAGAAGCGAGCACAAGACTATGTTCGCTCCGAGAATCCTCATCAGCGGGCAGAAGGTGCCAAGGCGCTGGCGTATTTTAAGTCGGACGAAAATATCGCGTTCGTCAGGCCGCTCCTGAACGACCCCGGAGTTACCTATTTGCAACCTGCTTATGAAGGCAAGGCCGGGGAACGCCTCTTTGGCGTCCGGCATTCAGCCTACGAAACTCTGAAGGCATGGGGAATCGATGTGAAGCAGCCCGTTTTCCGCGAAGAGGTACCGTACGAAGACTAGTGAACATCGGACTCAAGCCCGCCGCCGGGTGGCAATGACGACTGACGTTCGATGAGCGGTCGCTGTGTGCCACGGGCTCTGTCAGCGTGACTTCTATTCGAAGCAAACTCCCGCTGTAGGAAACCATTGAGGATGAGCTTTTCGCAATGCTGGCAAATCCGGATCGATGTGGTCAAAGTTGAATGCGAGCACTCCACCATTTGAAGCTCGCCGAGTTCCGGCGTTTCCCTGCTGCAATTCTATTGCCTCTCTTCGTCGCAGTCCGGGAGGAGCGGGGCTTGGTTGATGGCAAGGCCAATGCTGCCTTTCGCTGGTTGGTTCATGTCGCTTAGTGTTTCCGTTTTGACATCACCGATGAGTCCGCAATAGAATGTGTGACTCTCACAAGGAATTCGCGATGACCAGAACATTTCAGCGGCAGTCTTGAGATTGCTCTCAAAGAATTGAGACAGATTGAAGCAAAATCTCGGCAGTACGCCAATCACCCACTTATGGGTACAGCTCGACCAGATCTGGATGAAATCGTTCGCTGTTTCGCTGTCGATAGTTTTGACGTCATGACCGCTGACGAATGGGTTCAATCGGCGTCATGGAGACAATCACCAAGAGGAGGCATCTATGTTACGTACGACACTTCTCAGTTTAGCCATCCTGCAATGCCGCACGGCACTGGCTGACGACTGGGGATCGATTCGCGGGCAGATCATGGTTGAAGGAGAAATCCCGGAACGCAAACTTCTCATCGCAAAGGACGCGGATGTTAAAGACAAAGCCGTCTGTGCTCCGGAAGATCGATCAACTGCCGGTCGGAGAACACACATTCAAGATCTGGCATGAGCGACCAGGGTATCTTGAGAAGAGCTTCAAGGTCACGGTCACTGCTGGCGATGCAGTAGAGTTGCCGACGGTGAAGTTTGACCTGACTCGCCTTGAGAGGCCGGCAAAATCAAAGTAAAGCGGACGTCCGCTCAACGCCGACAGGCACGATATGTCCGCACCGGAAGCAAACGCCGTGCTGCGTTGGTCGTTCAACGAAGATGCGAAGCTGAAAATGGAGGAGTTGGCGGCACGCGACGGTCGCGGCGAACTGTCGGAATCCGAACGCGAAGAGCTGGAAGCATACGTGAATGTGGGACAGGTCGTTGGAATTCTTCAGGCGAAGGCACGACTGTCACTGCAGCGTTCTGGCAGCAACGGCAACGGATAGACATGCCGCCCTCTCGACGTCAGCAGGTCTGGGAACGAGCACACGGTTGTTGTGAATACTGTTACAAAGCGTGCGCTGTCAAGGTTAAGACCATGGATTGAATTCACTCGTACTCAAATGAAGTCACGCCGCCGCCTCAGGAATTCAACCGTTTTCACAAGACCGCTTTTCTCCACGCCGCACAGAAGTTCTTCCACGGACTTCGTTGGATTCCTGAGGTTTGCACGCTGCTTCCTGGCAGCCTCCCACACGGCGTTTTCGTTGATATCAATCAGACTGATCAGAAATTCATCAGGATGCTGAGCCTGAATGCTGAAGGGCTTGAGGGCTTCATCAGGGAAATCTTTCAGATTGAACGTTACGATTACGACTGTGAAGTGGCTCAAGTGTCATACCCCAGACCGAGTTCCTGTGCCTCTCTAGCAAGCTCTTCCATAGCGGCATCACTTTCGAGTTCCTGCTGCTTCTTGAACTTCAGCAAGTCCTTCAGGACGATTCGTCGGTGACTGCCGGCTTTATGAAATGCGATCTTCCCTGATTCAAGCAGGCCCACGAGATACGGACGTGAGACACTCAAAAGGTCTGCAGCTTCCTGCGTTGTCAGTTCGGCATGAATTGGCATCAGAGTCACGGAATTGCCGAGCGACAATTGAACCAGCAAGTCCTTCAGCATCCTCAGTGCTGCCAGCGGGATTTCGCAGTCTTCCCCGTCGATGGAGACGCGCAGACTTTTCTTCCGCCTGCCAGACAGCAGATGAGCAAGCTGCCGACTGGATTCTGTCACCAGCCTCTGGTCAACGTCATCGGGAGAAACCGTATCGGGTGAATCTGGCATTGTAATCATAGTTTTTGGGGCCGTCGTTGTTCAACGATGGAATTGTGCTTCACTGTGGCCGTCGTTGTGTCAACGACGGGAAGGGAATTTGACTTCTTCCCAAAGTCTTACGACATCCTCTCTACTCGAAATAAACGAAACAAGCGAATTGTCGAACAATTGAAGAAAAAATGCAATCGAAGTCGGAAAAAGCTGGTTGGCAATCGGGGTGCTCTTTTGCGTCTCAACAGGCCGTGACTCGCTCAATCGTCGTGTTTTCCAGGGCAACGTCCTGTTGCTCGACAACGAGTTGCATGATGAGACGATCCAGAATCGGACGGCAGCGGCGACGGAAGTCAATCACGTGCCGTTGACTGTCATCGTGTCATCCGGCCACAGTGACGTGACGCCGAACCGACCGGTGGTTGTGTCGTCGGATGTAATTTCCTCCAACCCCTGTATTGGACCGCGGGGGCGAGGCTTGTGGCTCGGGGAGGTGCCGCGATGAAGAGCCGGATTAAGTTCAGCAGGAATCAGAGCAGATCCAGAACCCCGGTCGGTCACACGACCGGGTTTTTCCTGCGCATCGAGCAGACCGCAGCATTCCACGAAACAGGGCTGCCGTCAAGTGCGATCGGCGATTCTCCAGTTTCTGGAGTCCACAAATCTGGATCGCCGTTGAACTCACGACAGGCCACAAATGCCCGCAAATAGTGTGCTACGGCGCAGACGGCGCGCCAGAGATTCCCCAATCCTGCCACGGAAACCTCGGCTGAGGTGGGATTGCTGCGTGTGCCGCAGTACGCTGCCGACTCAAAGTCATTCGCAAACGCACTCGGAATCACTCCAGCCGCACACAACACCATGAACCAACCCAACCTGTCCTCCTTCATCTGGTCGGTCGCAGACCTCCTGCGCGGCGACTACAAGCAATCCGACTACGGCAAGGTCATTCTGCCGTTCACTGTACTCAGACGCCTGGACTGCGTGCTGGAAGCCACCAAGGACGCTGTGCTGAAGGAGAAGGTGAAGCGAGAAGCCGCCGGGCTGAATCCGGAGCCGTTTCTGATCAAGAAGTCCGGGCAGTTGTTCTTCAACACATCGCCGCTGGACATGAAGAAGCTGATGGGCGATCAGGATCACATTAAGGAAAACCTGTACGCCTACATCCAGGCGTTTCCACCGGCAGTGCGGGATATTTTCGAATGCTTTGACTTCCACACACAGGTTGACCGACTGGACAAAGCCAAACTGCTGTACATGATCAGCGAAAAGTTCGCCAACATCGACCTGCACCCGGAAGTCGTCAGCAACGAACAGATGGGACACGTATTCGAAGAACTGATTCGTAAGTTTGCGGAACTCTCCAACGAAACCGCCGGAGAACATTTTACGCCGCGCGAAGTCATCCGCCTGATGGTGAACGTGCTGTTCATTGAAGACGACGATGCGCTGGCCAAACCCGGAGTCGTGCGGTCCATGTATGACCCCACTGCCGGAACCGGCGGCATGTTATCGGTGGCAGAAGATCATCTGAGCAGTCAGAACCCGGACGCACGGCTGGTCATGTTCGGCCAGGAACTGAACGCAGAATCCTATGCGATCTGCAAGGCGGACATGCTGATCAAGGGACAGGACATCGGCAATATCATCCTGGGCAACACGCTGTCGGATGATGGACTGATCGGCAAGCAGTTCGACTACAGTTTGAGCAATCCACCGTTCGGCGTCGAATGGAAGAAGATCGAAGCGTGCATCCGCAAGGAATTCGAAGAGCAGGGATTCAACGGTCGTTTCGGTCCTGGCCTGCCACGAGTCAGCGATGGTTCGCTGCTGTTTCTGCTGCACCTGATTTCCAAGATGCGTCCGGCGAAAGATGGCGGCAGTCGGTTCGGTATCGTGTTGAACGGCTCACCGCTGTTCACCGGTGGCGCTGGCAGCGGGGAAAGCGAGATTCGGCGTTACGTGCTGGAAAATGACCTGCTCGAAGCGATCATCGGTTTGCCGACGGATATGTTCTACAACACCGGCATCAGCACTTACATCTGGATCGTAACCAATCGCAAGCCGGCGCATCGCAAAGGCAAGCTGCAACT
>Ga0163144_10022865_pt1 | contig 12375 bp, 8 predicted proteins | sample OliLak19BULKMAT1_FD_123175 | JGI IMG/M metagenome (GOLD analysis project Ga0163144, IMG submission 123175) | Freshwater microbial mat bacterial communities from Lake Vanda, McMurdo Dry Valleys, Antarctica - Oligotrophic Lake LV.19.BULKMAT1 | ecosystem: Environmental > Aquatic > Freshwater > Lake... | reverse complement strand
GGAGCAGGCGGCGAAGATCACGCGGGCGCTGCTGACCTTCGCCATGCCGTCAACGAAAGTGCGCGAACGGCTCGAAGCGGCGACGGTTGTCGCGCGAATCATTTCCCTGATCCGCGGCCTTCTTCCGGCATCCATCAGCGTGACAACCGATCTGGTGCGTGTCGAAAATGTGTGGATTCAGGGCGACCGCACGCAGATTCAGCAGGCCCTGATGAACCTTGCCATCAACGCCCGCGATGCGATGCCGCGGGGCGGCGTGCTCACATTCAGCGCCGATGTTGCCCCGGGCGAGGTGGTCATCCGCGTTTCCGACACCGGGGAAGGAATCAGCACGGAAAATCTGGCGAAGGTGTTCGACCCGTTCTACACCACCAAGGCTCGGGGTCAGGGGACGGGGCTTGGCCTTTCCGTGGTGCAGGGGATTGTGCGGGGGCATGGGGGCAGAATCGAGGTCGCGTCGGTCGTCGGTCACGGCACGATATTCACCATCACGCTTCCGGACGCTGAAGCCGGCGGGCTTGCATCGGGCGAGGTGGCGGGGGGGCCGGGGGGAGCGCCCGCGGGGTCTGGTTCCGCCGCAGAGGGCGCCAAGGGCGGGCTGGTCATCATCGCCGATGACAATGCGCAAGTACGCGACGTGGTCGCGGTGCAACTGTCCCGCGGCGGATTCAGCACGAGGGCCGCGTCCGATGGGGACGAGTTTCTCGCGGCGTGCGGAGCCGCCGCGGGCGCTGCCGCGTGCTACATTGTTGACATCGACATGCCCCGCAAATCGGGGATCGAATGCCTGGCGATCAGGCGGGCGCTGGGCGACACGACGCCGGCGCTGCTGATTACCGGCGGTCAGATAGAAGCGCTCGTGCTCGACCAATGGACCAGGGCATTGGGCAAGCCCTTTAGCCGCGAAGAACTGCTCCGGGGGGTGGCGGAGGTTCGCAAAGGGCGGTGAGAGTAAGCGGGCCGCCAAGCTGGTGGCGCTGCCTCGCTCGGCGCCGCCCGCGGTTGTTGAACACGTCCGGCATAACGAAAAAGCGGGAACCCCCAAAGGGTTCCCGCAGTGGTTTTTATAGCCTGTCAATCCGAGGGCATCCCGCTCAGCAGCCGCCCGCCCAGTGGGTGACGAAGGCTTCGACATCGCTTCCATCGACACCGCCGTTGCGGTCGGTGTCTGCGGATGCAAGGCCGTTCTCCCAGTCGGTGAAGAAGCAACTGATGTCCTGGCCGTCAACGCCGCCATCGATGTTGAAATCGCCGACGCAGGGGGGCGGAATCGGGACAACCACGCCCGTAACGGTGATCGTGTTGGGAGCGCCGGCCGCGCCCGGCTTGAAGAGCGTCAGCGTCGCGGTTCCCGTGGTGGTGGGCGGCTGGGCCGAATCAAACCGGAAGGAGTACATCGTTCCCCAGCGCAGTGCGTTGGCGTTGGGATTGGTGGCGAAGGAATCGACGACATCCCACTTGAAAGCGGTGGGCGTGCGCGAAATCGTCCACGGGGTGGCCGAGTACGGCTCGCCACTGTGGTACGCGACAGCGCTAAACCCGGTGTTGTAGAAACCGACCTGATCTTGCATGCCTTCACCGGGAAGATTGATCTGGAAGCCGGCGCCCGAGCGATCGGAGTTGTTGTTGTGCAGTGCGTATTCGTAGTGCCACTGGCCGTTGGCCATGAAGGTTGATTTGCAAGCGAGGGTGAACTGCCCTTCGCCGGGAACCGAGATGGTGCGGTAGGTGACGCCCAGTTCGGCGGTTCCCCAGCCGTAGATGGCTGGAACCTGCCGCTGCGTGGTGAAGTTCGACACGGTTGACATCGTGAAGTTTGGGGAGATCCCGGAAATGTTCACGCGGCGATAAGCGATGTTGTTCAAACCGTTGCCCGCCGCGGCGTCATCCTGAGCGATGTAGTGGCCCTCGGCGAAATAAAGGGCACCGGTGTTCATGTTGGCCTGAACATCGGCGACTTTGGCCTGAAGACGGCGGGCGATTGCGCCAGAGGCATCGCCGGGAACGGGGGGAATGCCGGTGACGGGGAAGGGGTACACGCCGGTGAAGGCATTGACCTGGTACTTGGGTCCGAGCCGATCCTGGCTGCCGTTGAGGCTTGAGGAGTAAGGGTCAGAGCAGGTGGGATCGAGGGTGTCGCCCGTGTTGTCGCGGGGGCTGCAGGGGCCGCAGAGAGTGCCGTTCAGCGCTGTGAACCCGTGCTTGAGGAAGGACTGGCCGATCATCTCAAACCGGCCTGCGCCGTTGATGACTTTCCAACGGTAGAGGTTTTGGCCGATGACGGGGTGGAAGCTGTTGCTGCGTTCCCAACGCAGATTGCTTGTGCCGATGTTGCAGGAAGTGGTGGCGATCGAAAAGGCGGCGACGCCGTTATAGACGCCCCAACTGCTGAAATCAGGAAGGTCGCCGACGATCACATCGGGGCCGTTGGCGGCCAGCGCTGCGACGGCGAGCGAGCCGCCCGCGAGAACGGACAAAAGACGCAGGAATGCAAACGATCGTTTCATGAAGAGGCACCTCTCTGAAAGTGGCCTTTACCAGCGATTGCATGAACGCAAGCGCCCGGGACGAATGTCCCTCAATAGCACGAGAAAAACACACGAACCCCAACGAACCACACGTAACGCGACTTGTACAACTTGTCACAACCCACGATTTATCACGAGAAAACTAAGGGAACAACTGCCCATCAATGCAAATCAAGCCTCTTAACTGGATCCGCTCACTCTACACAATAACACGATTGGCGGCAAAAGCCAACAACAAAATCGAACAAAGCGAAAAATCCGGCGAGATCACGACCAGCGGTTCGCCCCCGCCACGGGTGTAGATGCTGGAAACCGGTAATCCTGGCGCATGGAAAAGGTACGGGTGGGCGTGGGTCACTTGCGCTCGAGGTTCTCGATGAGCTGGCGGACCTTGGTTTCGACCTTTTCGGCTTCCTGCATCTGGCCGCTCTCGCGCAAGATCATGGCAAGCCGCTGAAGGAAGACAATGTTCAAGGGCTCGAGTTCAACGGCCCGTTGCATGTGGGGAATGGCTTGCTCGCCTTTGCCGGTGAAGAGCATGGCTGTTGCAAGTCCCGCGCGATAGATGGCGATGTCGGGTTGCTCGTTTACAGCGGCTTGCATGACTTCCAGCGCGCGCGAAGGGACGCCCGCATCGATCAGGATTTCCGTGGCCCGCACGCGCTGCACCGGGAGCGCTGGCGCGGTGGGGGGCTTGACCCTAAGGAGGGCATCGCACAACTCGATCGCCTTGTCACCATTGCCCGACTGGAGTTCCTGCATCGCCAAGCTCAGCCGAACATCATGCAGTTCAGGATGAGCTGCGACCATGCGCTCGTACAGGGCCTTGCCCGATTCCGGGGGTTTGTCCTGAAGCATGTAGATCCGCGCCAGGCCGAAGATCCAATCGGAACGCGGAATGTACGCTGTCGTATTCACGGCTTCGGTCAGGTACGCCTCCGCCGCGGGTAGATTTCCGGCGACCGCGTGCAGCCATGCGAGGCGAACCTGGGTCTTTGGAAGAAACTCCCAGCCGATTCCGCTCTGACGGCGGGGGCCGGAAAGCGCAAGGTGCGAAATCGCTTCAAGCGCGGCGGCCTTGTCTCGCGGGGTAGGTTCGTATCTCTTATTGAAAACGGTGTCGAAGGGGGTGATAACCTTGAGATCGAGCATTTCGCCGCGGTAGCGGTGGTATCGGACGACGCCCGACCACGCCGCGGCGGTGAGATAGGCGATACAACCAAGTGCAACGAACAGGCCCAACGGCCTGACGCGGCCCTTGAGTTTGAGTTGCAGGTTTTGCAGACGGACATTGGGCAGAGTGACAAGTTTCCAGAGCGTGAGAAGCCCAACCACGCCGATAGCGGCCATTCCCGCGGCCATGAGCATCGGAATGCTGTTGAGCATGCTGCGAAAGCAGACAAAGAGGACGATACCCGCGGCGAGAAACATCGCATCCTGGGGAAGCGTGAGGTCGTAGGGGGGGCGAATCTTGGCGGTCTTCTTTGCCTTCTTCGTTCGCGGTGCTGCAAAGATGGCGGGCTTGGAGAAGGAAAAACTGAGCGCATCGTTGGGGCAGACGCTGACGCAATCGAGGCACTTCATGCACCCCGGATCGACGATCATTCCGAAATCGCGGACCTCTTCGTGAACGCGAACGTTTGAGTTGCACGCCGCGGTGCAGTGCCCGCAGCCTTCGCAGGCATCGGAGACGACGATGCGGCCGATGGAGATTTTGTCGAGCGGGGCAAAGAAGCCGCCGTAGGGGCAGCCGTAGGTGCAGAATCCCTTTGACCCCAGGAAGTACACGCAGGCAAATCCGCACAGGAACAGGAACGGAATGGCGATGTACCACACGGGAAATGTGGCCCAGAAGTTGTCGGTCATAAAGTGCGTGGAAAAGCCGGGAAACGGCGCGGTTACCCCCAGCCAGGCCGGTGGTTCGATCTCGGCGAACGTTAGCAGCGGAAAGATCACCTCGCGCCGAAACGTCGGCCACACGAACATGTAGAGGCCGAAGAGCAGTGGACCCAGGAGCAGCAGGCGGGTTCGCAGCGGCTTGGGCCGGATGCCGATTTTTCCCAGCAGCCAAGTGCAGGCATCCTGCAACGAGATGACGTGGCACGCCCATCCGCAGAAAAAACGCCCGAAGAGAAAGGTCGAGAGCAGGGCGACAATGAAGAACACGAACCCCGCGTTGATGCGGCCTTCTTCGAGCGTCTGGATCGCCTCGGAAGGCTCGACGGGTGTGAGCGTCATTCCATATTTGAGCCAGTACAGGACGTGGGCGACGATCAAGGCGTTCACTAGGAAAAGCACGATGGCCCGGCGGGGGCCGGCTTTTGATTTCTTGACGGGGGGGTGTGTGGGCTTCGAGGAGGGAAGCACCGTGAGTGAGATGGAAGAGCTGCCGGTGCAGTGGGCGGCGTGATCGGGGAGGAGGGCCATTGGGATGAAAAGGTAGGGTGCATGTGGGCGGGTACACTGCGTGAATGCGCCGTGGCATCACCTTTCGGGGCGATGATAGCGTGAATTTCTAGCCCGCCACCGTGTTCTTCAACGGCGGATTCGTCTCCCCCTGACTTTCGTCAATGGCCACCAACGGTGACATCAAAGAGAATGTTCTGATGTTTCGTCTTCGATGACAGCGGATGGTTGGCACCGGCGTTTGCATCTTGGCGAACCTCATCCAAATTGACAGGAGGCATTCTGCCTAGACCTGATTTGGGTAGAGCAACGTGTGAACGCCCCACGCGAGCACAATTGATGCTCATTCCCGCGATGCAGGCGGTCCTCGGTCAGTCCTCCCAAACCATCTCTGGATACTTGGGATGCGCAAACTTTCCCGTTTGGCTCTCGTTCGCGACACTCCGATCCGGGGACGAAGTTCCGACGAGCAGCTCAAGAACGGTGTCCCCGCCTTCAACTTCATCATCGGTTGTGCCTTGGGCGAGTGCTTCGGGCCGATAAACGAGGCGAAAGCGGTCGGTGTCATTATCCAAGAAGATTCTCATCGCGCGTTACTCCATACACAGAGAATCCCACCAAAGCGAATCCACCCGCAAAACATCACCGCCGCAAGCGTACTCCCGGCATTCATCCAAAGTCCATAAGGAATTCACGCTATCTTGATGAATCCCCTATTATTCCGCTTCTGCAATTAGAAACGCCGTGGTGCATTATCCTACTGAGGTCGCGTCCGCCCCCCTATTCCCCCCGGCTGGGTGAGACTGCCGCGATGAAGCCGAAGTCTATGTTTAGGGCCATCTTGATTCGGAGCCGCCATGCTTGCACGCCTTACCGATCCACCCGCACCACTGAAACCCGCCGCGAGCGACGATGATCGCGTCTCGGGCACGCTCAAGCCCATCAGCAAGGATGGCTTCGGGGAACCCCAGGCCCGGCACCTTCTGTGGCGCGCGGGGTTCGGCGGCAGTGCGGAGCAGATCGCGCTTTTGGCGGCGTGGGGGCCGGAAAAGTCTGTGGACCACATTCTGAACTTTGAGAAGGTGCCGGGCGAGGCGGTGAAGGTCGATGCGTTTGACAAGGACATCATGCGTCCGCCCTCGCGCGATGAGCGAGAAATGTATCGGGCGGCTCAGCGCGCGCAGAACGAGGACAGACTCGCCGAGCTGCGAAAAATGCGGCAGGACCGCGAGCAGACCGACCGCCAGCAGATGGCGAAGATTCAAAAGTGGTGGTTGACGCGGATGATCGAAACGCCCCGGCCCCTTGAGGAAAAACTCACCCTCTTCTGGCACGGGCTTTTCGCCACCAACTACCGGACCATCGAGAACAGTTACCACATGTTCGCGCAAAATCAGTTGTTCCGCAGCCGCGCGGCGGGCAACTACGGCGAACTGCTCATGGCGATTATCAAAGACCCCGCGATGCTCGCGTACCTTGATAACAACGACAGCAAGAAGAACAAGCCCAACGAGAACCTCGCGCGCGAGATCATGGAACTCTTCTCGCTGGGCGTGGGTAACTACAGCGAGAAGGACATCAAGGATGGCGCCCGCGCCCTGACGGGATACACATTCGATGATGATTCGTTCCTGTACGAGGCCAAGAACCACGATGGCGGGGTCATGAATATCCTGGGACGCAGCGGGCCGATGACGGGCGAAGACTTTGTGCGTGCCATTCTCGATCAGCCCGCGTGCGGCCGTTATGTCAGCCGAAGGCTTTACCACTTTTTCGTCGCCGATGTGCCCCTTGATGAGCGCGGCGGCGATAAGGATCTCGATCCGGCCCAGCGGGCGGTGCTTCGCCTGTTGGCGCAGCAACTTACGGGAAACGGTTACGCCGTGAAGCCCGTGCTGCGGAAACTGTTTCTGAGCGAGCACTTTTACGAGGCGCGTTTCCGCAATCAGCAGATCAAGAGTCCGGTCGAACTGGTTGTGGGGGCGATTCGGTCGCTCAATGCGCCCACCCGCGATCTTTCGATCCTGAACGATGGCCTGGACCTGATGGGGCAGCGCATCTTCTTCCCGCCCAGCGTGAAAGGGTGGGATGGGGGCCGCTCGTGGATCAATACCTCGACGTTTTTCGTGCGACAGAACGTGCTCGCCTTTCTTCTCACCGGCAAAAAGCCCCAGGGTTACGACGCGAGTTCCGAAACGCAGGTTTTCGATTCGATGGCGGTGCTTGGCGAGGCTACATCGCCGGACGCCGCGATCAATCGGGTCCTGCGGGTCACGCTTGGGCAAACCCCCCAGCCCGCCATCGCGGCGTTGCGGTCATATCTGAGCGCGAACCGTGATAAAGTCACAGCGGAAACCGCGACTGGGATGCTGCTGCTCGCGACCGCCATGCCTGAGTATCAACTCTGTTAAGTTTGCCTCACCGCCCCCCACGCCCCCACGCCACCACGCCCCCACGCCCGTACGACCGTACGACCGGACCCATACGCTATTCACTGACTTGCTGACCGTTTACGCCCACTCTCGGAGTCCAGTCCCATGTCAAACTCCTCTTTCTCAACTCCCTTCTCCCGGCGCGAGTTCATGCGCAGCGGGCTTGTGCTCGCCTCGGCCGCGGCGACGATTCCCGCCTTCATCAACAACTCCGCGCTCGCCATGTTCCAGCAGGCGGGCGGCCAGTCGAGCATTCCCGGCGTGCCCGAAGATCACATCCTGGTTGTGGTGCAGTTGTCGGGTGGCAACGATGGTTTGAACACCGTGATTCCTTTCGGCGATCCTGCGTACTACAAGGCCCGGCCCGGCATCGGCATTCAAGAGAAGGATGTTCTGAAACTGTCGGGCGCGGATGGCGTCGGCTTTCACACGCAGATGGGCGGCATGCGCGACCTGTACGACAACGGCCTGTGCTGCGTGGTGCAGGGAGTTGGATACCCCAACCCCAACCGCTCGCACTTCAAGTCGATGGACATCTGGCATACGGCCGACACGACCGCGACCGGAGATGGGTGGCTGGGGCGCTACTTCGATGCCGAGTGCTGCGGGTATGGAAAAGGTGAAAGCGGAATGCCGACAACTCCCGCCGCCGGGCAACTGGGAAAGATTCTGGGTTTGGACGAGAAAAAGCCTGCGGGAGACGCCGCGGGACCGCCGGGGATCGCCATTGGCCGCGCCGCGCCTTTGGCGATGCAGGGGCGGAAGATCAAGCCGGTGTCGTTTGAGTCGGCGGAACTCTTCAAGTGGTCGGCACAGGATGTGCATAAGTCGCTGCGCGAGGGGTATGAGTCGCTCAATCGGCGGGGCGCGGGGGAAACTACGCAAGGCGGCAAGCCGACTGATCGCAACTCCGATTTTCTGCTCCGCACGGCGCTTGATGCGCAGGTTTCGAGCGACATGATCCGCAAGGCGGTCGGGCAGAAGCCGCTGGTTGCGTATCCGCAGGGGGAGCTTGCCAAGCAACTCTCGATGGTCGCGCTGATGATTCGCGCGGGCCTCAAGACGCGGGTGTATTACGTCACGCACGGGAGTTTTGACACGCACTCGGGCCAGGGCGGGGCGCAGGGCCGCCACGGGCAGTTGCTCAACCAGTTCGCCGGCTCGCTCAAGGCTTTCTACGCGGACCTCAAGCAGCAGAGCAATGATGGCCGCGTGATGACGATGTCGTTCTCCGAGTTTGGCCGGCGCGTCGGACAGAACGCCAGCGGCGGCACCGACCACGGTACGGCGGCGCCGCTCTTCCTGTGCGGGCCGATGGTCAAGAAGGGCGTGCTGGGCGAGCAGCCGTCGCTGAAAGACCTCGATGATGGCGACCTCAAGCACAAGATCGACTTCCGCTCGGTGTACGCGGGGATTCTCAACGGGTGGCTGAAGACAGATCCCAAGAAAATTCTGGATGGGGCGTTCCAGCCGATGGCGGTGATGGGGAAGGTCGCGGTCGCGGATCGCGGGAGGTAGTTCTTTAGGCTGGCGAGGGGGCGGTCGCGGCGCGTGCCGAGGCCTTGGCATACACCATCGCCGCGGCGAACATCGCGGCCAAAACGACCACGATCCCCGGCCCCGCGGGCCAATCGGTGGCGATGCTGAGGAGCAGGCCGCCGAGCAGGCCGATGACGGAAATGAGGACGGACAGCCCGATGCACACGTAGAGGCGGGAACTAAGGCGCAGGGCAGTCGCGCCCGGAAGCGCGAGCAGGGCGGTGGCGAGGATCACGCCGGTGAGTTTCATCGCGGTGACGACGGCGATCGCCAGAAGGGTCATCAGCACGAGTTTCATTATGCGGGTGCGGATGCCGAACGCTCGCGACGATTCTTCATCGAGGCACCAGAAGAGCAGAGGGCGGCGGACCCACCATGCGCCGGCGAGCACCACCGCGCCGGTGGCAGCGCCCACAATCGCATCCATCGGGCCGACGCCGACGATTGATCCGAAGAGGATTGACTCCCATGTTTGCATAATGCCGGGCCTGCCGTTTCGCTCGGCGATGGTGCGGGCGGCCTGCACCATGATCGCGCCCGCGGCCATCGAACCAACGAGGAAAACGCCGATGGCGGTATCGACGGGGAGGGTGCGACGATCACTCACCATTCCCATGCCCCACGCGCCTAATACGCAAAACGCTGCGACCACCATCAACTGCGCTGGTCCGGCCCAGGGTTCCATCCGCGGGAGCCAGCCGATTGCGGCCAGAACCGCCGCGAGCCCCACCCCGCCGAAGGCAGAGTGACTGATGCCCTGTCCGACGAATCCAAGGCGCTTGACGACGACGAGGACGCTGAGGACACCGCACATGATGACGACGGGCAGGCCGGCGAGGAAGGCGTAGGTGTAGAGTTGGGCGGTCTCGGGGTCTTTGAGGATGCTAAGACCTTGCACTGGGCGGGTCCTTTTCGGTTGCTGGGTTCGGGGCGAAGGAGAGAACGCAGAGACCGCAGAGAGACGAGAGGAATGCGGAGAAAAGAGGAGAACGGGGGAGAAGAGATTTCAGATTTGAGATTTCAGAGAAGAAAGGGGAGAGAATAAAAAAGGCGAATCCGGGGAGAACGGGCTTTGGGTTGCGCTACATGTTCTTTAACTTGTTTGCATTGGGGTGCGGATCGGTGTGAGAATGATCGTGGGTGTGGGAGCGTCCGCAGGCATCGGCGACCTGTGGGCGTGGGGAGGGTGCTGTGTGCGCGGGGGTGGAGGAGGGCGCGGGCGGCGCGACGGGGCAGGCTTCGCCGGCGCTGTGGGCGTGGACGTGGACGCCGCGGAGTTCGCCCATGAGGCCGGCAACATCGTGGCTGAAGAGTTCGGCGAGCACATTGGGCGTCAGGCCATCGGGCGTTCCGTGGCTATGGAGTCGGCGGGCGAGGCAGGCGACCTGATCGCTTCCTGCGACAATGGCGCGAAGGTCGTGGGTGACGGTGAGCATGGTCACGCCGGTCTGCTTGTGAATGCTGCCGAGCAGTTGGGCGAACTGGCGCTGGCCCGCGGCGTCGATGCCGACCATCGGCTCATCGAGGGCGAGGATTTTGGGTTTGCACACGAGTGCGCGGGCGATCATCACTCGCTGCAACTGGCCGCCGCTGAGAGCACCGATGGGCTTGTTGGCGTAGTCTTTCGCACCGACGAGGGTGAGCATTGCCTCGACCCGGTCGCGGATTTCGCGGGGGACGCTTGCGAAGGGGGAAAGGCGCCACGCCGCGCCCAGCGTGACCGTCTCGCGGACTGAAATCGGAAGGGCGAGTTCGGTTTCCGGGCGCTGGGGGACGTAGCCGATGAGGCCGCGATCTCTCGCCGCGGTGGGAGGGAGGCCGCACACCTGAATCTCACCGGAATAGCCGGATTGAAGGCCGAGAATGCAGCGGAGGAGCGTGGATTTTCCGCCGCCGTTGGGTCCGAGGATTCCCAGGCGTTCGCCGGTGCGGACGGAGAGGGAGACATCCTCGAGTGCTGGGGTTTGTGCGCCGGGGTAGGTGAAGCCGACGCGGGCGATGCGGACGGCCTCAGTCATTGCGTGCCTTTGTGCGGAGAAGGGGGAGCCACGGATTTTCACGGATGAGTACGGATTCCAAGAAGCGTGAACGCGGAGCGGGGAGGGCGGAAGCGTAGTGGAGTGGTGAAACGCCGGACACCGGGCGGAAGCCCGGTGCCAATGGCGGCTCATTTTTTTCCGCTCGCGGGAGAGCCGATTGCGGCGGCGATCTTATCGAGGTTGTCTTTCATCATGGCGAACCAGTCGCCGTTTCCCAAGGGGTCGAGGACTTCGACTTTCAAGCGAGAGTTCGCCGCGATGCGCCGCGCGACGGTTTGGGAGAGCTGGGGCTCGACAAAGACGGTGGTGACGCCCTTTTCGCGTGCGGCGGTCGCCGCGGCGGCGATGGCGGAGGGCTTAGGTTCGGAGGCGTTGAGGCCAGCGATGGGAATGGTGATGAGGTTGTATCTGGAGGAAAGGCGGGACCAGGCATCGTGTCCGACGATGAAGGTCTTGCGGGGGGCGGCGGCGATGATGGTGCGGTAGGCTGCGTCGATTTCATCGACTTTGGCGATGAGGGATTTGGCGGCGTCGGAGAGGGCGGGTGCCGGTGAAGTTGGGGTAGCGGTCGGCGCCGTGACGGGAGTGGGGGGGGGAATCGGTGTTGCCTCAACCTTTGGCGGATTCAAGCGAGCATCCAGCTTCTCGATCAGTACTTTAACGAGGGAGGCATCGAGCCAGAGGTGAGGGTCTTCGCTCGCGTGGTGATGCTCTTCTCCATCCTTGTGGTCGTGCTCTTCTTCGTGCTCGGATTTGATACCGACCGCGTCGGCAAAACCAAAGTCGATGCGGCCGGCGCGGGGGTGATCTCGGACAAGTTTTTCAACCTGCGGTTCGAGGCCCAGGCCGACGAAGAGGAGAAAATCGGCCCGTGCGACCGCAGCGAGTTTGGTGGGGGGAATCTCAAACCCGTGCTCGCTTACGCCGGGGGGAATCAGGATTTCGATGGTTGAACCCTCTGGCAAGAGGGGGAGAAGGATGCCCTTGAGGGGGGGGATGGAAACGACGGCTTTGATGGGGGCTTTTTTCGTTATGACGGCGGGATTGCTTTGGGCAAGGGAGCGCGCAGTACCCAGCAGCAGGATCAAAGTCGTGAATAAAATGTTGAACCGAATCGCGACTCGTGAAAACACGTTGTACCTCCAAAGCCGACGCCGGGCAAACAGGCCAGTTGGGAAGCCAGGAACATGACTTGCCCGGTTCCTGGAAAGATTGTTCGATAAGCATACGACGCTGACAAGCGCCTTGGTGTTCGATCCTATCCACCGATGGGGCGCATTTCGGTCAGCAAATTTCACATGAATTGACAGGACATTCAGGATTGAAAAGGAACAACGCGATGATTTTTCGCAGCACTATCCTGTTTATCCTGTGCATCTATGTTTGATTTCGGGGCGTGATTTCTGGGTTTGAATTCTGGGTTTGAAGTCT
>Ga0163144_10022863_pt1 | contig 12375 bp, 13 predicted proteins | sample OliLak19BULKMAT1_FD_123175 | JGI IMG/M metagenome (GOLD analysis project Ga0163144, IMG submission 123175) | Freshwater microbial mat bacterial communities from Lake Vanda, McMurdo Dry Valleys, Antarctica - Oligotrophic Lake LV.19.BULKMAT1 | ecosystem: Environmental > Aquatic > Freshwater >... | reverse complement strand
GGCACAGTTCCCCCAACCCGCGAAACACTAGAACCCTTGCTCAAAGTGATGCATGAGTTGTTTGAAACACACTCAAAACTCGCGCAAGACTACGTCGCCCAACTTGACTCCAAGCGCAACGACATCCGCTTCTTCTGCTCATTCCCTCTCGAGATGGCTCAACGGAACATGCAAATAGCAACAGAATCTCTCGACTGGCTTGAAACAGGCGAATCGCCCAAGGTTTCCAAAACCGAAACCCTCCTAATGATTCAGAAACTTACCCTCAAATACTCTCTTCCCAAAATCCTTTAGGAGAGCCAAGGCTTCAAATAGAAAAACTCCTCCTCCTGTTCGCCGGGAGCTCGAGAGTCGGAGGAGTTTTTCTATTTGAAGCCTTGGCTCTCCTATACAAATTGGGTAGGTTGTTAGGCATGCTTAACAAAATTAGATGGCGTGCTTTCCTGTTGGTATTGGTTTTGGGTTTGCTGCCTCGCTTGGCTTTTGCAAAGTTGAAGGTGTTGAGCACCATAAATATTCTTGAGAGCACTGTGAGTGCGATTGCTTGTTGTGATGTTGAGTCTACGAGTCTTATGGGTGAGGGGATTGATCCTCATATGTATCGGGCTACGGCGCGCGATCTTGGGAAACTTAAAGAGGCGGATTTGATTTTTGCCGTGGGACTTCACCTGGAAGGACGCATGCTGGAGACTCTTGAGCAGTTTGCTGAGCGTGGAGCTCAGGTGAAATTTTTAGGGGATCGCTTGCCTAAAGAAAGACTTTTTACAGGAGATCCGCACATTTGGTTTGATCCATCTCTTTGGATGCTTATTGGGGATGAAGTTGCTGCCGAACTGCTTAAGGTGCGCCCTCAGCATAAGGGCAAAATCCAGGAGAATCTTGCGTCTTGGAAGAAGGAAATTGAGGCGGTTATTGCTGTTTCCAAGAAGGGAATCTTGGACATTCCTAAAGAGCGTCGCATTCTTGTGACGAGTCATGATGCTTTTCAATATTTTGGGCGCTTCTTCGGAGTTGAAGTTCATGCTGTGCAGGGGATTTCTACCAACTCTGAAGCGAGCTTGAAGCATATGGATGAGTTGCGAAAGCTAATTATTTCAAAAAAGGTTCCGGCTATTTTTATTGAGACTAGTGTTTCTCGTATTGGAGTGGATCGTTTGGTGGAAGTGACAAAGATTAAAATAGGCGGCGAGCTCTATAGTGATTCCTTGGGGAAAAAAGGATCGGCATCGGGCACCTACGTGGGAATGCTTCAGCATAATATCAGTGCGCTTATTGAGGCTCTTAAATGAATACACCTTCAATTGTTCTTGAAATCAAAAATCTTAGCGTTCGCTATAGCGGCGCTCCCGTCCTTTCTGACATCGATGTAAAAATTGAGTCAGGATCGTTGGTTTGTATCATTGGCCCCAACGGATCTGGGAAATCGACGCTTATCAAAACGGCGATTGGTCTCATGGAGCCCATTCGAGGCCAGATCACTTATTTTGGAAATCAGACTTTAAAAGAAGCTCGTTCAAAGCTTTCCTATCTACCCCAACGCGAAGGCATTGACTGGGATTTTCCCATAAATGTAATCGAAATGGTTCTTATGGGAGCCTATAAACGCGTTGGGCTGGGCAGACGTCTCAACAAGGCTGAACGCGAAAAGGCGCTGTACTTTCTTGAACGTGTGGGACTCAAGGACTTTGCCAAACGCCACATCGCCGAACTCTCCGGAGGGCAGCAACAACGAGTGTTCTTAGCTCGAGCTCTCATGACAGAAGCCGATATTTATTTCCTCGACGAACCTTTTGCCGCAGTGGACATCGTCACAGAATACATGATTTTAGAACTCCTAAAGACCTTGCGTGACGAGGGGAAAACTCTTCTCATCTCTCACCACGATCTTCATTCGGTCCAAAGAACCGCAGATAAAGTTCTTTTGCTGAATCGAGAGCTTCTTGCTTTCGACACTCCGGAAGTTGTTTTGAAATCGCCCCTTATGCAAAAAGCCTATGGAGGGATGCGTGGCCTTCTTTGAGTTCAACTCGTTTCTATTTGAAGCCTGTCTGGCTGCCGCTCTCCTAAGCGCTTGCTCGGCCATGGTTGGGTGTTTTCTACTCATTCGGCGTCGAGCCCTTCTCGGAGATATGATCGGCCATTCGGTGCTTCCGGGCCTGTGTGTGGGATTCGCCTTGGCAGGCTTTGAAAAAAGTCCGCTTCTACTTCTCGGTGGAGCTCTTGTTTCGGCACTGCTCGCGGCTTTCCTACAAGAATACATCAGTCGTCGCTCTCGCATCAAAGAAGACACTTCAATGGCCCTACTCCTCACTGGATTTTATGCCATCGGAGTGGTTCTCCTAACAGAACTCCAAAATAATTCGGGTTCCTCCACTTCAGGTCTTGAAACTTTTCTACTCGGGAGCGCTGCCTCTATTTCGCGTAGCGACTTATACGCCTCCTGCTTTCTACTTTTAGTTCAAATTATTGTTTACTCACTCTTCCTAAAAGAATTGAGAGTGAACACCTTTGACCCGCTCTTTGCTCGCGCCCAAGGGTTCAATCCCAATCGTTACGCTCAACTCATTTCAGCTCTCACATCAATCAGCGTCATTCTCGCCCTACCCGCGGTAGGCCTTATTCTCGCGAGTGCGCTCCTTGTGTTGCCCGCAGCCTGTGCCTCCATGATCACACGCAATCTAGGACCACGTCTCACATTCTCTGCGCTCATAGGACTTGTTTTGGGATTCGGAGGCGCATGGATCAGCACATTGCATTCGCAAATTCCTACCGGCCCTTCGATTATCTTGCTTCACACCGCTTTCTTTTTTGTTCTCGCTTTTGCACTTTTTTTCAAAAGGAAATTTGCACCTGAGGAAACTGCATGAGCGATATCTCTTGGATATTTTTAACAGCGCTTCTTGCCGCGATTTCATGCTCGTTTGTGGGGCTTCACCTGATTCTTCGTAAACAGGCAATGCTCAGTGATGCCCTAAGCCACTCCGTACTTCCTGGTCTGGTGGTTGTTTATATTTTTTTTCAACAACTCAGCCCACCGACGCTCTTTCTAGGTGCCCTTGGAGTGTCTGTAGTTATGACCTTCATGCTTGAATGGATTCGGCAGCAAAAACTCTTAAGAGAAGATGCTGCGATGGGGTTGGTTTTTGCGTCTCTCTTTGCTTTAGGCGTGGTCTTACTTGAAAACTTTGCCTCTAAAGTGCATATCGACACCGAATGTCTTCTCTACGGAGAACTCACATTTGTTCCCCTTGAAACGCCCACTCAACTGTTTGGCCTCGCGTTTCCCGAAAGCACGTTTCTTCTTTTCTGGACTTGTCTGGCCGTATTGGCTGCTGGTCTTATCTTTCAGAAAGAACTTCTTGTTGCAGCTTTTCATGAAGAGATGGCGCAAAGTATGGGCATTCCCATAAAAGCAGTGCAGTTTTGGCTGATGCTCGCAGTTTCTCTAGTGATTATGGCCTGCTTCAGATCGCTTGGAGCCATTCTTGTCATCGCCTTTCTCATCCTCCCCGGCGCTTTTGGCAGTCTCTTCTCAAAACGATTTTGGGGCATCTATAGCATTGGAATGGTCTACAGCATTGTCTCTATCGCGATAGGAACTTATCTTGCCTTCAACCTTAACAACAACGTCGGCGCCATGACCGTAAGTGTTGCCTTTATAATTTTTCTCTTATCATTTTCGCTGCAGCGGATATTTACGGGCAATCAACGAAGGAGAGTGCATTAATGCCAACCAAATTTCGTTCTAAGACCCAACACGAATTTCAAGTCACCCTCGAAAACTATATTAAAGCGATCTGGAATTTGAGTCAGGACTCACGAGATGTGCGCAATGTAGATCTGGCACGCTATCTAGGAGTCACTCGTGCCAGCGTAACGGGCATGCTGAAAAAACTTGAACTCCAACGCTACGTCAACAAGAGCAAATTCATCTCCCTTAGCAATAAAGGCAAAGAGGTGGCGCTCCTCACTCTTAGGAAACACCGACTGGTGGAAATGTTTCTTTCAAGGACATTGAAACTTTCTGGACTCGAACTGCATGAAGAAGCGGAAGTTCTCGAACATGCGATTTCACCTTCATTGCTCGAAAAGATGGATGAATTCCTTGGACTTCCTTTGGTCGACGACTCGGGCATGGGCATTCCTCAAAAAGGCCTTGCGCACATCGATTTTTCAAGAGATTTTTTACCCTTGATGCAAGTTCCCCAAGGATCGCACGTGAAACTCATGTCTATCGCCGACTATGATTCGCAACTTCTTCCGCAGTTAGCACAAAAGGGAATTCGTATTGGCCAAAAGATGTCAGTGATCGAAAAACGTGATGAGATGTACATTCATCTCGAGCTCCCCAAGAAAAAAACAATCGTTTTGTCTTACGATGAAGCCAAACTCTTGCGGGTTAGCGAAGTCGTTTAAATCTATTCCAACGAAGAAGGCTGATAGTCGATATAGAGCTTGTCAGTAGCTTTTAGGCTCAAGATCAAAGCTTCATCAGTAATGATAAGTGTTTTGCCTTCAAAGTCATATTGCGATTCCTGCACTTGATACACAGAACCATTGGCCCGAATAATTTTTATCAAAATATCCGACTTCTGAGTAGGCTCGAATTTCAGAGAAAAACGACTCTTCTTATCGATTAAAGTTTTACCGATGTGATCGAGAATGACTCCGTAGTCGGGTTCTCCGATATCGAGAGCCAGTGAGCCATTGCCAACCGATTCAGTAAACTCCAGGTAGCGACCTGCGTAATCAACAGCGGGAATACGTATTCTTTTGCTTGTTGTAAGACCGCCTCCACCATCAAAGAGAGCAATGTTATCCAAACGGTCGTCACTGTCTGAACGCTCTTGCCTCAATGAATCGATCACACTCTTTTGAGTCGGAACAATCGAAACCACGAAGTAATTGGCCTTTTCGGCACTTCGCTCCACACCTTCTTCGTCCTCGATGGAATCGAGAGAATAGAAATAGTCAGTAAGTTCAGATCGGAAGCTATCCACATCAGACAAGTCAGTCGGGTTAGGACAAACCCCAACTTTCACAGATTCTCCATTCACGATTTGAGCAGGGCATCCCAAATTTTCATAAAGACAAGTGCCGCCGCTACAGCAATATTTGTAGGTATCTCGAATATAGGTCAAGGCGTCTGCAAACTTGTCTGTATTCGCCTCTACTAGAGTGTTCAAGTCACAACGATATCCGGTAAAGGGTTGAAAGCCCGCAGGCACGTTTCCTACACTTGGAAGATTCACGCTCTGGTCATCTTCATCACTCAAGATAATGACAGCACGGAGAGAACCTTCTCTAAAAAATTTAGAAGGACTTGTTTCATTCAAATCGATAAATTCAGAAATCGAGGCGAGGCCTCGTTCCGATCCACTTCCCACACTTCCAACGGAAATGTTCACCATAAAGTCATTTGCCAATTGTTGTTTCCATGCGGTTTCTGATCCCCCGTAGCCAGATGGAATCTGAGTGCTGATGATAGGTTTTCCAGTTCGTACAGTGTCATTGAGAGATGTGTTCACACATTCAGTCACACCTGTTTGACCGCCCGCGGGACTCAAACAGGTGGCGCTACCTGAACGATCGGCAGCATCACGAATGCCACACTCCGGACCTAGAATGTTAGGGTTGTTTTGGGGGTTGGGCGCAAAGAAATAGGCAGAACGCTCCATACAAAGACCCGTAATAGGACCGTCGCGCACTCCTGCAACTAACCGAGCATAGTCCTGACCAGCACCCCAAGCGGGCACCAGATTTTTGAAGAGATAACCTCCAGTAAATGTGCCACGAGTGGCCGCAGTGAAAGACACTCCTAGCGACTGGAGCTTGGCGAGTTTGTCATCGTTGCCAGCTGTGAACCCACGCCCTAGGCGATCCGTGATCAAATCGTTAAGATGAACACTACGAAAGCCTGAACTACCGCCCACTTGGGAGTTTAGATAATTGCTATATACGGAGTTTGCCAAGTAAGCATCTGTGGTGATCACTCCCAAGCGAATGTCCCAATTTGGAGTGAGATAGCTCTCTGCAAATCCAGCCACTTTTTCTCGAATGTTTTTTTGTGCGATATCCATACTCGAAGAGTTATCGACCACCCATAAAAGATCCACCTTGGTGTTGATCTCAGTTTGAGAATTAAAGGCTTCTTTGGAGTTTTGGTAACGAAAACTATCAAGAAGCTGTCCTGTACAAGCGGACAACATGACGAGTGCACCTAAAGATAGAGCTCTTGCAGTATTCAAAAAACAGATGTTCATGAGCAACTCCCCTTATACCAATTCAACTTCATTATTTGCAGGCAACTTCGTGGACTTCAGAAACCTTCCAAACAGAAACTCGAGCTTTGGCAGGTTTACGATTGAGCACATCTTTAAGAGCTTTAAGTTCCTTCTGGAGTTCTTTATCTTCTACAGTTTCATCAACTGCAAAACCTTCTCCCGCAGGCACACTGTCAGCATCGCCAATCGTGTCCCAGAAATCTTTTTCAGGAGCAGGGCATGTGATTTTACATTTCGAACCTTCGGCGCAATAACTAGCACTTACTTTCGTGCTGGTTTTTGCTATTTTCCAATCAATTCTTACGCGATCTGAATCAATGCGAGAGTAATCAACACTTTTTCCGTCGACAAAGACACAAAGTGCTTCGTTTTTGGAAAATTTGCGTGGAAGCTGAAACTCATGCAAGGCACCTTTGAGTTCAGAACTTTGATTCTGTAGATCGGCCTGTAGGCATTCAGAGAGGTGCTTCTCATGGAGCGCAGACGAATCGCTAGCCACAGCCTGAGGTTCACGCCCATTAACGAGACCAGTCCCCACAGCCGCACCAGGTAGAAGTGCTCCTTCTCCTGAAGAAGCAGTTTTGCCTTCGCTCGCGACATCTCGAGTGTCTTGGCTCGCTATAGCTCGACTAGTCGCTCCAGTCATTTTCTCCGTGGCTTCGGCATGATCTTCCTGAATCTCAGATTGATTTTCAATCATGGCCATTACAGTGGGTGCCTGCTCTTCAGAAAGGCGTTCCCAGCGTCCTTGCATTTGATCCTGCACGATAAAGTTTCCATTCTCATCGAACCCATATTCGGAAGGGCTACCGTGTTGAAGAGAATAGTCGGAACGATAAGCATCAAAGATTGCATAGTTGTCTGAAGAACTCGTGGTAAAAATCAATCCTCCAATAACAAGGAGCCCGAGTACAGAGCCCGAGAGGATACGAGTTTTTTTAGAAATGTTTTTCAGCATGCGAAGTCTCCATGAAACGGATAAGCCATTTTAAAAAGCTGTTTGATTGAAGGTTTCCGGCAATGGACATACATGCTGAACCGGATAAGAAAATAGAAATAATTACGATCTAAGAATTAGTCTATCAAAACTCACATTAAGTGTGTCGTAAAAAAAGAACCCACTCACTATCTTCACGAGTAATTTCAAGAATCTTCATCGTATCGAGACGGCCATTAGAAGCGCTTCCCTCGCGCAATACCTGAATCTGCATACCTTTACCGACGGGGGGCAAGGTCCATGATTCATTCATACGAAGCTCAAATCCAAGCTCGGTGGAGTTTCTTAACGAACCCTTAAGAATCCCCTGCCCAACCAAACAATAGGCCTCATTGGATTCGTCCAAAGCCTCTCCCTCGACTCTAAGCTCGGGATTGATACTTGGCGCAGGGTCGAGAGCCTTCCAATCTGTCTCGCCTGGCTTCCATATCCAGTTGTATCTAAAAATCTCGCCACGACGCTCAAGCTCGTTGATGTCTTGCTCGGTGAAAGGCCCTGAAATGTTGCCACTTCTAGCTAGGTAATACTTCTTCAGACTCATGAGTCACTCCTTGCGATTTTTGCTTTCTGACATTTGTTCGGTAGGTCGGCCTTAAAGCCGCCCAATTCATCTTCCCAAATTTCGGACTCCCCCAACTCTTCAGTCGAGATTTGTCCCCAGTTGAGCTCGTTGGCCTTCAACTGAAAATCTTTCTTTTTCTTAAGTGATGCAATTTTACGATCGAGTTCAGGATTTGAGTTGGTGAGAATCATGTCTTGAGTCGCACCTTGATAAATTTCAATTTCTACAAACTTGAGATTGTCGTAAATATCGGCGATCTGACTCAATATCCGTTTATTAGTGCTCACAACGTGCTGTTGAATCTGTGCCACAAGCTCCTTCTCTCGAAGAGAAGTTAGTTTGCTATTTGCACGTTCAGCCTTAGTCCAAACTGGAGCAAAAGCTCTCAAGGCATCATACTCAACCAAAGTGCCCTGAAGTAGATCCAATTTGATGTTGAGCCAATCGGGCAAGTCGACCTTTGTTGGGTCTGACTTTTGAGCTACCTGCACATCTTTTTTCACTTCGCGAACAAGTTTCAATAGATCTTGAACTCGCTCCTTTTGACGTTTCTTAGCCACCTCCAACAACTTTTTGTTGTTGGTATCCATTTTAAGAAGCTTGTTGATTTCATCCTGCCTAGAAATAAAACGCGGAGAACGAATCCACTCACTGCTCAATCGATAAGGCACATCGGAGGTTTTCTTTAATGACATCACAAGCGCTTCATACATTTTCGCATTTGAATCGTTCTTGTGGGTTTGGATCCATTGAACAACAGGCTCATACTGTTTGCGAAGAAGTTCAATAGAGCGCATCGCTTCTGGATAGTGACAAGTTTCGTTGAAGGCCATCGCCATAACCATCAGTCCCTCGGGACTATAGGTGTTCGAAAGCCATCCTGTTTGAAGAGACAAAGCTGTTCCAATAGCAGTATTCTGCTTTCCTGACTTCAACTGAGACCAAGCCAGCTCCGTCAACGCTTGAACTAGCTCGTTTGAGCGTTTTTCTACAAGGTTCCAGTGTTCCTGTGATTTAGTAAACAATGAAGCCGTGTAGAACATTCGCCCAGCAAAGAGTCTCCAGTGATTCAACTGGCTTTGAACAAAACGTGATTTGTGAGCCACCTTAAGAAACAAATCAGCCTCGTTTGCGGCTTGCGACCACTCTTCCTGCTTGTTGTAATTCAAGGCCTTAACCGCGTGACGAAAAGGAGAATCAGACGACATCAACTTCAAAGAAGTTTTGATATCGTTGTGTTCAACCGCCCAGCGATAAGCCCAATAGTCTCGTGTGTCTCCCTCAGGGAGAGCACTTAAACTGGAAAAAAGTTTGCGCTCTATTTGGCGTGAAGGCACCTTGTGATGGAGCTCAGCCAAACAGTCAAAACTCGCTACACGAATATCTGTAAATTATTTCTCATCAGGTAGACGTGTCAATATTTTTTCAAAACCAGCTTCAGCCAATGGAAAGTGTCCTGATTTAAAGAGTGAAGCTGAAAGCCAGTATTCAGAAAAGAATTCTTCGAAACGAGTTTCTGATTCTTTTCTGAGCTTCTGAGCAAAGGCCATTCCTTCAACGGGAGTGACACGCTCGGTTGCGTATTGGTTAAAACGCTCGGCCCAAAACTTTGCTACTGGAATCTCAGACCATTTTTCACCCGATTGGCAAGCCCTATTCACATCGGCCATGGCAGGGCTCGCTAAAAAGAGACTAAAAACGAATAACTTTTTCATTAGTCGACTCCAAACATTAGATTTATTTCCATGGCGATCACATGGTTCCAATGCCTTATTTTGCCGTTCACTTCTCCGAGACGTGCGGTGATTTCTTTTTCTTTTTCAGTCGCTACAAATGTTTGCGCGCGGTAGTCCATTCTTAGAGACAACATTTTTGTGAGGAAAAATCTTTGGCCAACACCCATTGAAACAGTGGGTGAAGCCGAGTCATTTTCCGTTTTAGTGACTCCCATGCCTCCTAAAAAATGCATGTCGTAATAAATGATGGCCGAACCTAAGAGGGAGAGTTTTCCGTAAAGGAAACTTCCAGTTCCTTCAGCTCCAATGTAGTTTTGGGCTTGAATGGTGTTCGCCTCTTTACCACCGGCCCTCAATGTCTTGAGTGCGTTTGAAGGTTTGACTGAATATTTCCAGCCTAAGAGCGACAATCCCCAAAATTCGGTGAAGTTGTAACTCGCATTCACACCCAAGAGACTATTGGAGAGGAAGGGATCGTTCATCGAACGTCCTCCAAGCACTCCCAACTGAAACTTGTGACGTTTGGTGTAGAGTCGGTTCTGAACGACACCCAACTGCGACTCTTCTCCTTGAGCCCAATATTTTTCTTTTACTTTTTCAACTTCCAAATACTCGGCATCACCCGACGATGACGATTCGGCGGGTTGCGCCAGTACACTTGATGAATATGCTGTTACTAGTGTGAAACAAACGAGCTGCCAATTCTTGAACACTCTTACCTCCTGAGGCGTTTAAAGATGAAGGGGTAGGATACTGCCACTTCAACTCCAGATTTAGGTTTGGGAAATTCCCAACGAGCCAGCCGCTTCAGGATACATTCATTAAGCCGCTCGTCCCTAACTGATGATTCTTTAACATTTGCAGAGCGCACGCGCCCTGAACTTGCAATCGTAAAGTCGATGATGAGCTTGCCTTCTATATCAGGCTTGCGAAGCATCGAAGATTCATAACAATAACGAATTTCGGAAATACGTCCGTGAATCACACGACCCACTTCGTCTCGACTCAATCCTTCGTCGATAAGAGCATCGGTCAAATTGAGTGACAACCAACCATTACCTTGGCCTGCAACTCCATCGATTCCTACGCCAGCTGCGTCTCCACCCACTTGGTAACCACCATCGCCAGAGCCGGACATTGCAACTTGCACAAGTGAATCACCCTTGCTTCCACCAGAGCGCTGGCCAGCACGTCCAATCGCACCTGAACCCTGCACTCCGGGAAGTAGCGCTGCGACATGATCCGCCCCAGCTTTAGGCGCAGTGCCACGATTTGGCATGGCTGAAAGGCCTCCGCCTAAAAGGGAAGCGAAAGCATTTTTGATATTGCTAACAGGAGACGTTTTAGGTCCAGGCTTTTTTGGAGTATTGTTGTCGATCTTTTTAGCTTGAAGTGCTCCTTGCTTCATAGCCTTTTCATAGGCTGCAGCAACCACCGCAGGACTGGGGGCATTCTTAAGCTTAACGGACACAACCTTTTTCTCTGCTATCAATTCTTCCTCAGTAGGAGTCTCTTGGAAGTAGCCTTGGATCATCGTGCCTAAAAAGAGAGCCATGAGCATTCCGAGGCCAGACACAAAAGTATATTTAGTTACTTTTCTGTAGTGAACTTCATCTCTATCGATTTGCGCCAGCAAAGGCACGTCGATTGGTTGCGCACGAAATCCAGCGATGTCAGATTCAGCTACGGGAGCTGTTTCTGGCAAGGCGATAAGACGAAACTGCTTTCCATAAACCTCGTAGAGATCGCCTTCCACAGCTGTTCCCACATTACGGGTTTCTTTAAAAAAGGATCCGTCTGGATGAACTTCAAGAAAGTGAAACTCTCCGCCTTTTTTGTCGATAACAAGGCGGCGAAGCCCTTTCATCGAGAAGGGTTTGGAGGAGTCCCATAAATGAGAAGCTTGAATGTTCCCCGAGCTTAGTATTTGAATCCAATACTTCATTGCATATTCCTCAATTCGTCCATTAAGTTGTCGTGTAAATCACGAAATCCAGCACGTTTGCGGTAAAGTCGGTATTTCTTAGAATCGCCATCTTCTGAAATTTGGCTCAAAGAATCCAAAGGCTGTTTGTTCACACCTTCAACGAGAGTGTCGTCAAAATCGATTTTTGTAGAACGATCTGCCAGCGCATTTGAACTCAGCAATAGAGTCGCTGCGCCGAGCATAATAGTTCCATGCAAAATTAGAGTTTTCATCGAACATCTCCTTGTGTCAGCAATCGTTTTTGAACCAACTCTTCAGCCTGTTTGAGTGAGCCTTCGGCTTCTTCGATAGCATTAAGTTTAAAAAAGAATTGAGCCTTCAGCCAAGAATCAGAAACAGCACTCAAAGTGCCCTTTTTCCGAGCGGCATCTTGTAACATTTTTGCGGCCACCCATCGACCTTCGCCGAGATCCTTGAAAGCGTTGTTGGCCTCAACCTCAATAACCTGAGTGCCAATCGCATCGAGACGAGCTTTGACTCCAGCAAGGCGTTCTTTCCCAATTTCCGCCACTTGAGCCGTAAAGGAAGCCTTCTTCTTTTCTAAGGCAGGAATGAACTGCGCAGACTCCGTTGGAAACTCTTCTTTCATTTCTGCGATCAAGTCCCCGAGAGCCCCTTCGGCACCTTTAAGGACTTTCGACTTAAGAACAGAAAGAGGAACTGATTTAGCAAGAATCTCTAGACTCGATTCAAAATCTTTCACCCGAGCAAATCTAACGGCCAAGGTGTTGGGATCAGATGATCTCAGTGGATAGTTTCTCTTCAAAAGAGCTTTGTTAGAATCAAGTTCTTTTTCGATCCACACTTCT
>Ga0163144_10022862_pt1 | contig 12375 bp, 9 predicted proteins | sample OliLak19BULKMAT1_FD_123175 | JGI IMG/M metagenome (GOLD analysis project Ga0163144, IMG submission 123175) | Freshwater microbial mat bacterial communities from Lake Vanda, McMurdo Dry Valleys, Antarctica - Oligotrophic Lake LV.19.BULKMAT1 | ecosystem: Environmental > Aquatic > Freshwater > Lake... | reverse complement strand
CAGTGTTGTTTTGGTTGGCGAATACTCACACTTGCGTGCGGGAGATGTGGTGGAACGTACGGGTAGAGTTATGGAAGTTTCCGTTGGGGATTTTCTGCTAGGTCGAGTGATCAACCCTCTTGGTAGAGTTCTTGACGATAAAGGACCTATAACTTCGTCCGGAGAACGTATTCCGATCGATCGACCTTCGTCTCCTATTATGGATCGATCACCCGTAACTGAACCTTTGCAGAGCGGATTGAAAGTAATCGACGCACTTGTGCCCATAGGTCGAGGGCAACGTGAACTTATATTGGGGGACCGGCAGACCGGTAAAACCACCATCGCTGTCGATTGTATTTTGAATCAACGAGGCAAAGATGTTTTGTGCATCTATTGTGCGATTGGGCAAAGAGCTTCAGCAGTAGCTAAAGTGATTGCGACTCTGAAAGAGCAGAATGCAATGGAATACAGTGTTGTCATGGTGGCTGAGGGGAATGAATCTCCGGGTTTAAATTATGTGGCTCCCTACGCCGCGACGAGCATTGCAGAATATTTTATGAAAAAGGGACGCGATGTGCTCATCGTTTATGATGATCTCACTCAGCACGCGCGTTCTTATCGAGAACTATCATTATTGCTGCGTCGCCCTCCAGGGAGAGAGGCTTTCCCTGGTGACATTTTCTATATTCACTCTCGCTTGCTTGAGCGTGCCACCCATTTGAGGGAAGAGTTAGGTGGGGGCTCTATTACCGCTCTGCCGATCATCGAAACCGAAGCTCAAAACATCTCCGCTTACATTCCAACCAACTTGATCTCAATTACCGATGGGCAAATATATCTTTCGCCTTCACTTTTTGAACTTGGTGTTTTGCCGGCGGTGGATGTTGGTAAATCTGTATCCCGAGTAGGCGGCAAGGCACAAAAGGCTGCCTATCGCTCAGTTGCGGGCGATCTTAAGCTGGCCTATGCGCAGTTTGAGGAGTTGGAGAGTTTTGCCCGTTTCGGGGCGCATGTCGACGACGACTCTCGAAAAAATATTGAACATGGCAAACGGATTCGTGAAATTCTTAAGCAAGCCGAGTCATCTCCGCTATCGGTATCAGAACAAATTTTATTGCTCGTAGCTAATGCGGCTAAACTTTTTGATTCTGTCCCTATGGCAAAGATGACTCCTGCTCAAAATGCCATCATTGCTGCGGCCGATAAAATATCCAAAGATCTGAAGGCTCGATTTGATACTGCGGAAGGGATTAGTGAAGAAGATCGAAAAACAATGATTCAAATTGCCTCTGAAGCCCTTAAGCCGTTTCAAGATGATCTAGATGAAAAAGTGCAATCATGAGTGAGAGTGCGGCTCATATACAGAGAAAATTAGGCAACGCTCATGATCTACAATCGGTTGTTCGTACGATGAAAGCGTTGGCAGCTTCTAATATCGGGCAATTTGAGAAATCAGTTCAGGGCTTAGGTGATTATTCTCATTCTGTAGAAGTCGGCATCGGTGCGTGTCTGAGAGCACGTTCGGCTAGGCCAAAGTCAAATGAAGGAATGTTGAGAAAGGACATTATCGCGATTGTTCTAGGTTCAGACCAAGGGTTAGTTGGGCAGTTCAATGATGTCGTGTCGGAATATGCGAAAACAAAGCTGCTCGCTCTCGAAGGAAATGCTTTGATCTGGTCTATCGGTGAACGTGTTCATTCTCGTTTGGATGATTTGGGCTTGAGCCCCGCGAAGCTCTTTGAGGTTCCCAACTCCGTTAAATCTATCACTTCGTTGATTGGCAAGATTTTGTTGAGTTATGACGATGAGCAAAGCGATTCTGATATGTATATATTTTTTAATCGTAGCTCCACTGGTGCACTTTATGCACCGACGAGTGTTCAATTGCTTCCTCTTGATGATTCGTGGGAAAAAAATATGATGAGGGTCGAGTGGCCCACAGCACTTTTGCCTCAATTGATGGGACCTGAAACTCTGTTGGCTCTCATTCGTGAATATCTCTTCATTTCGATGTTTCGAGCTAGTGCTGAGTCATTAAAGGCCGAAAATGCGAGTCGCCTTGCTGCTATGCAACGAGCAGACAAAAATATCAGTGATCTCATTGAAAACCTAACGAGCACCTTCAATCATTTGCGCCAGAGCCAGATTGATGAGGAACTTTTTGATGTTGTTTCAGGTTTTGAAAATATGGCAAAAGATAAATTAGCTAAAGGATAGAAAATTATGAAAATAGATATTGAGAAATTTCGTGTGAAAAAACAAAAGCCTCTTGCGCTCAGTAAATGGCCGACGAAGGTTAAAGATTTTTACAAATCAAAATCTGACTACAGTAAAAAATTGAATGAGGGGACTGAGAAGCTTAGCGATCAACAAGAGCTTCTCTATGCCTCGAATGGATTTGCAATTTTGATTATTTTTCAGGCTATGGACGCGGCAGGAAAAGATGGCGCCATCCGGCACGTTATGTCCGGAGTCAATCCACAGGGCTGCCAAGTGTTTAGCTTTAAACATCCAAGCTCAGAAGAAATCCAACATGATTTTTTGTGGCGCACGACCGTCTGTTTGCCCGAACGGGGAAAAATTGGAATCTTTAATAGGTCCTATTATGAAGAAGTTCTCATCGCGAGGGTGCATCCGGAAATCTTGCGTGCCGAGAATATTCCTAATACTCCGAGCAACATGAGTTCCTTGTGGAAAAAGCGATATAAATCGATCAATGATTTGGAAGCGCATCTTCATCGCAATGGAACTCGAATCGTAAAAATATTCCTCCATCTTTCTAAGGAAGAACAGCGCAAGCGATTCTTGGATCGAATCGACGATTCTTCTAAGAATTGGAAGTTTAGTCTTGCAGACGTGGAAGAGCGTAAATTTTGGAAGCACTACATGAAAGCCTATGAAGACTGTATTTCTTCGACAGGGACTCCATCTGCTCCTTGGCATATTGTTCCTGCTGATGACAAAAAGAATGCACGCCTTATTGTCTCAGAAATAATTCTTAGAACCTTCTTAGATCTTAAGTTGAGTGAACCTCGTCCTAGCAAAGCAAGGGCGGATGAGCTGAAGGCCTTTCGTGATTTGTTGGATAAGGACTCCGATCAAAGTTGATTGATCAAAAAAGCTAAAGGCCGGTCTTCAAAAAAGTAACTCAGTGAGGCATGCGCTTTGCTAGATGCGCTCACTGAGTTACTTTTTTGAAGACCGGCCTTTAGCTTTGTACTTTAAGAATTCTATGGGGATCTTTTATTTGAAGATCTGACCATCGGCACAAGTGAAATATTTAGGTTCCATTTTCTCACGAGTGTAACGATTCGCGGCCATTCCAGACATGTTCAATCCGTTTCCACTGTAAGCATAGTCATAATACTTCGCACCTTCAGTGGCGTAGTTCACATCCAAATCACAGGTCTTTGGAGTCATGCTTTGGACATAGCTGTTTGCGGACATGCCGGACATGTTCAATCCGTTTCCTGCGTAAGCAAATGTGTAAATATTTTTGCCGATAGCAGAAAAGCTAGCAGCAGCACTGCAAGGATATTCTTTTAACCACTCTTGAGCATATTGAGTTGCGCTCATCTCTGATTTATTGAGGCCATTTCCTGCGTAGGCAAACTCTTTAATGATTGTTGTGGCTTGGCGGAGTTGGTCAATACTGTCGTCAACACAAGCCACGCGAAAGCGACGTCCTTGGATTTCGTCTTGAGCGCGGAGAACCAGCTCGATAGCTTTTTCGATACTCTCTTCAGAGGCGCGAACGCGACGGTTGGTCATTCTCAAAAGATCTGCAGTTTCGTCTTGAAGTTCTTGAAGGGCTGAACGATTGCCTCGGTCACCGTGGCGACCTCGATCATTGTCAGCTTGAACAACAACACTACCTAGTAGACATAATCCAAGTCCCATTTTGCTGATAACGGATAAATTCATAATTACTCCTTCAGTTTCGGTGTGCGCATTATAAGAGCGTTAACGCAATGCGTCAATCATGATAACAAAATAGATCCAACAATTTGAATTCAAAGAATATTTTCAAAATGTGAACGGAGAAAAAATTGCGTTCAACCTAAAATGATCAAATTAACCAAGTTTTTATCAATAGCATTATTACGCGGCCCGATAAGCCTCTTATGAGAAAGACTTTTCACCTATCCCTACTTGGAATTTGTTTTCTAATGGCTCCTTTGTTGCAGGCCAAAGGTTCTAAAAAACCTGCAGGGCTCGAAGAGGTCTGCGATGAGGTTAAAGAGGTTGTTGCTCAAGGAGATATTGTCTTTGTTGAGATCAACAACCAGATCTTTAAACATGTTGCCGACACACAGAACAGTTGGGCTTCGCATGTGGGCCTTGCTTTTCAAGATGCAGATGAACAATGGTACGTGGTTGAATCTACAATCCCTTTATCAAAGAAGACTCCACTCTGTGAATATCTAAAAAAAGGTTACGAGAGCCACATGGGGGTGAAACGCTTGCGCGGGGGATTGAATCTCGCGGAAGTAGAAGATTTGAGAGATGCGGCTGAGTCGCGGCTGGGAATTCTTTACCACTTAGGATTCAAATATGAATCTGCCCGCCAGTTTTGTTCTAAACTTGTTTATCAAAGCTTTGATGAAGCTCTTGGAATCGAGATCGGAAAAAAACAAACATTTAGAGAGCTGCTTGATGAGTCAGAACATCCCGAAGGCGAAAAATTTTGGAAGAAATGGTTTTTTGGATTCATTCCTTGGAGTCGTGTGACTGTCACTCCGGGGAGTCAGTTTAAAGACGATAAGCTTGATCCGATCTATGAACGAGAGGCTGACGAAAGACTTTTTAAGCTCCTGATAGTGGATAAACTAAAAAGCCAAAGGCCGAGCTTCGAGAAATAACTCGGCGAGCGCATCTAGCGAAGCGCATGCCTCGCCGAGTTATTTCTCGAAGCTCGGCCTTTGGCTTTAGTCTTTTATCTGCGTCCGTGACGGGGGCCGGGGCGACGACGATTCTTTTCAGACACTTTTGGAAAACTCAACACGGCCACTGTGTGGGTGTCGAGGGCACGATCTAGTTCCGCACGAATTTCCCATGGAGAAAGATTCAAAAGACTTCGGTTCCCTTTAATGGTCTTCTTCAATTTTCCGATCGCGTTGTTGTAGATGTGGAGCTCGGTTGTTGCCATCACTGACATGGCGTAAGGGCCGATGCTCTTGGGAATCAAACGTGCATCCTCGTGAAAAATTGAGGGGAGCAGCTGAGCCACCCAAGCCACAACAGGCACTGTTAAAAGAACTGGGTCAGGCAAAACTTGGTGTCCCTCTTGAAGACGTTCAACAAAAAGATCGCCCATTAAGTAAAGTTCCCAAGCGCGCATAAGGTCATCGGGTTTGCGGTATTCAGCTACGATTTCAAATTGGTCTGTGTTGAAAAGGTCGCCGGGGGCTACGTATTCTCTTTTGGCAACTCCGATGAGTTTGGTGAATTTAAAAACCTTGTCGTCATCAATGCCTGAGCGATGAGTGACGATTTTGTTGACAGGAATTCCTGAAGCGTAGGCGTAGGCTTTAGCTACAAGTTCACTGCAATAGATTTTTTCATCTTCAGAAAAATCCATTTCCATGTCGTATTCGGCTTTGCGATCAGCTACCGATTGAGCCCAATCAGAAGCCTTGCGAGTTACTGCGGCGCGAGTGGCATCGTCTTTCCAGCGAAGCACAGTGAGTTGGTTGTAGGGATCGTCGATTAAATGCTGAAGAGGGAAGCTTTTCACCCCAGTTTCAACAAGTGATTCAATAGTGGCCATTTTTCCATCACGAATCCTCACGACAAAAGCATGAGAGTAACGGCTGGGCACATTGGTGACCTGTGAAATGAGTGAAGAGAGTGATGAATTGCCAAGTCCGATGACTACGTCACCGTCTTTGAATTCGAAATCCGTTTTTTCGCGTCCATTGATATAGCCTTTTTCAACATCCATCCACACGGCATCCTGTCCATCAGCACGAAGTTTTTCGCGAACGATGTCTTCGACAAAGCCTAGGAGTGCTGAGGTTTGAATGCTTTCTTTGGAGGGCTGAGCTTGAAGGCGAAGGCCTCTTTCTATAAAGAGAGCGTGTCCAAGCTCGGGAGTGAGTCCAGCTGCTCCGTGAGCGCTTAGACACTCAAGGAGCTCGTTACGGGATTTGGCGGAGTCTCTAAGAGAGTCGAGGCAGGTTTCAGATTCCCGCAACACAAGAGGGGGATTGGCCGTCTCCTCGAGGTGAAAGCTTCCCCAGAGGGATTCAAGCTTTGCAGCATTGACGCCGCCCCGTTCAGCCATGCGATCGAGGGATCGTTTGTAGTAGGCATCTCGCGGGGTTTTGGAGCCCATGGCGAAAGCCTGAGAAGAGAGCATTAGCGAAAAAGTGATAAAGAATATCTTTTTCATAAGACGCGATTGTACGCATCTGTGGGTTGGGTGGATATGTTTAGACGTAACGGAAGCGCTCTAAAGTGCCACCTCGTAGACGCATAAAGTAGGCTTTTGAAGCGCTTGGGGAGAGCGAAATCCTCCAAATAAACGGGGGGAGGGGCTGATAAGTTGCCTCAGACTCTAGACAACGGGGCACTTCTTAAGTACTTCTAGGACCTTGAGTCGGCGCGTGGCGCAGCCTGGTAGCGCACTTGCTTGGGGTGCAAGGGGTCGTGAGTTCGAATCTCGCCGCGCCGACCATTTTTCGAATGTTGCTGGCAACAAAAAACCAGAAACCCCAAGAACGCTAATTTGTTTGGAATCGCTCGGAACTAACGATGCACCGGTCAAAAGGTGGTCATTAACTTTTGGTAGGCGATGGGCCACAGTGCTTGTGGACTAAAGTCAGCATGTAGTCCAAATCAACTGGCTTTTTTACCAATCCCTTTATTTTTCCAGAATCAGACATATCCTTCAGGACTGATTCATTGGGTGACGCCGACACAACGACAATAGGAATTGATGCAATCGTGTGAGTTTTACTTGCCAGCTCGATGAATTCGTAGCCATTCATACCGGGCATCATTAAATCCGTTAAGATTAAGCAGGGCTCTTTTAGTTCTTTTAACAGTGCCAAGGCTTCGGCTCCGTTGCTAGCGGTTCGGACCATATAGCCTTCTAATTCGATGAATGTTTGAAGCGCTTCCCGAATCCCTCGATCGTCTTCTACAATTACAACTAACCCACATGCCGCATGTTGTTGACTCATAAATATCCTTCCGCGAGAGCAGCCCGCTGTTTAAAAATAGTTCGACTCACTTTCGCCCGGCTAATCTGGCGATAGCGAGCGCAAGCTTGTTTGCATCTGCAGGTTTGGCCACGTGTGCATTAAATCCAGCCAGATGCGCGCGCTGAACGTCTTCTGCTCCAGCGTAAGCAGTATGTGCGAGCGCAGGAACTTTTGCGAGCTTAGACTTCATAGCTCTGATTTTTCCGATCAAGCTGTAGCCATCTTCAATCGGCATTGAGATATCGCTGACTAGCACGTCGGGATTAAAATCTTCAAAGATAGCGAGCGCATGGCTCGCCGACTCCGCCGTTTTGACTTCTGCGCCGAAGGATTGAAGCATGACGGCGAACACATCTCTGGACCTGTTGTCGTCTTCAACTACTAAAATCCTCAGACCTTTAAGGGAGACCTCCGCCTCCGCCTCAGCCTCAGCCTCCGCCTCAGCCTCAGCCTCTGCCATCAATGTTTTTTGTTTCGACTTTAATGGAAAGAAAACGCTAAACGTTGCGCCCTTACTCTCTCCCGGACTCTCAACGTCTACGCTTCCATCGTGCATTTCGGTCAGATTTTTTACAATCGCAAGGCCTAGGCCAAGCCCGCCATAAGCTCGAGTGCTCGTGCTATCGACTTGAGTGAAACGTTCAAAAATAATTGGTAGAAATTCTTTTCTAATTCCCTTTCCATTGTCGCGCACTTGGAATCGTATGCAGTCTTCACCTGCATCCAAAACTCGATCCACTGTGATCCAGATTTTCCCACCTTGAGTGGAGAATTTAATCGCATTGGTGATGAGGTTCCACAGGATCTGCTGAAGGCGAATTGAATCAGCTGAAATAGTCTTGATGGACGGTTCAACGGCAACTTCGATCTGAACTGATTTGGCCGCCGCGAGGCTCCGGGTCGAGTCAATCGCAGCAGAAATAATTTTTTCTGGATCAACTGCTCGAAACGAAAGATTTAATTTCCCCGCCTGTACTCTGGAAATATCTAATAGATCATCGATCAACTGACCCTGTGCTTTCGCACTTTGTTCCACGAGCTCGATGCCACGCTTTGTTTTGGCAGCATCAAGCTTCCCCATGCGAAGCAATTGGGCCCATGACAAAATTGAAGTGAGTGGAGTGCGAAGCTCATGAGAAAGCATTGCCAAAAACTCGTCTTTGGCAACATTGCTTCTATCAGCATCGGCGCGCGCCTGTTGCTCGGCTTTCAAAATCGTCGCAGTATTTACCTCTAAATTCCGTCGAACGGAAACGTCACGAATGATCGCAGTCGTTAAAACGATTCCCCCCGATCGAACGGGGGTCAAAGAGATATCGACTGGCATGTTTGTGCCGTCTTTACGAAGCCCGAAAATATCAAGCCCACGCCCCATTTCTCGGGGTGAGGGCTTTTCAAGGTATTTATCGCGATGCACTTCGTGCTGCTTTCGATCCTTCTCAGGAATCAGAATGGACATTGATTTACCCACCAATTCACCTTTGTCGTAGCCAAATATTATTTCACAATGGCGATTGCTGAACGTAATGAAGCCTTTGTCATCAACGAGAATAATTCCGTCATTGGCGACTTCAACGAGACTGCGATAGCGCTGTTCAGAAGCTCGCAGTTCATTTTCTGCCTGCTTTTGAGCGGTTACATCGCGGGCAGCGGCGAAAACGCCAAGTACACTTCCAGCCGCATTCTTGTAGACTGAAGCATTGTAGAGAACGTCGGTGAGACGCCCATCCTTGTGACGAATCGTCAGCGGATAATCGGTAACAAATCCCTTGGCGAAAACTTGTTGATAGCCTTCACGAGCTTTTTCCGGCTCAGTGAAGTAATCAGAGAAATCGGTTCCGATCAGCTTTTCCCGTGGCACACCAGTGACCTTAATGGAGCCTTCGTTGACGTCAGTGATCTTGCCCTCTGGGCTGATTGTAACTAGCGGATCAAGTGACGCTTCGAGCAGACTTCGCGCATACTGAGAGGCCTGCTTTTGAGCGGTTTCGGCATTTATATGGTCTTGAATATCTGTGTTGGTTCCAAACCATCTAATAATTTTACCGTCGCCATCTTTGATTGGTAAGGCTCTCGAAAGAAACCAACGGTATTCACCTTTTTTTGAGCGAAGTTGAAAAACATCTTCCCATGGTTTGCCTGTTTCAAGCGAGTGCTTCCAGCCTGCAAGCATTCGTTGCAATAGTTCAGGATTGTGAACCTTCTCCCAGCCCCAACCCTGCATTTCTTCAAAAGTTGTTCCTGTGTATTCATACCATTTGTCGTTGTACCAAAAGATGTGCCCATCAGGTTCAGTCATCCAGCCTAATTGAGGAATGTTGTTAGCTAAGATTTGAAAACTTTCTTCGCTCTCTTTCAAAGCTTTTTCTGTTTCAGTCATCTCGGTAACATCTAATGAAACAACAGAAACCCCTTTGACTTCGCCATTTTTATCAAATGTCGGGACATAATTTGAGGAGTAAGTTCTATCTCCTGTTTTTACAATTTCATTGAAGCTTTCTCCCCTCAAAGCCCGATGAACCAAGCTTGTTGCAGACAGGTTATCTTTATAAACTTCGAAATGATTTTTTCCTACGAGTCCAGACTGTTCGACTCCGATAAATTCTAAAGCTTTGCCTTGAGAAACTGTGTAGTTGCCTTCTTTATCAGTCGCCCAAACCACAAGTGGTGCATGATTCAAAACTTCGAGAAATCGTTTTCGTAGAGTTTGTTCGCTATCTGAAAACTCTTTTCTTTCCTGCTCGATTTTATCTAGCCGTTTGCCAATTGTCCCGATTACAAACAGGAAAATAAGTATAATTGAAATTACAAAAAGAGTAATTCCCAATTCGCGGTCGACTAATTCCGTCCGCCTGACGAACAACCATACAAGCCCTAGGCCGAGTGGGACGAAGACAATAAGCGGAAGAAGTCTCCTGGTAGTCATTCCTCCCAGGCCTTGACTCGTTAAAATACGAATCGGTCCTTCACTGGGACGAGAATACAGAATTCCTAAAGATAAAAGCAGACAGCAAAGTGCGGTTTGCCAAGAAATTCGGATAAAAGGACCGACTTGATAAAGGATATTCTCGTTATAAAGATAGCCAATCAAACAGAATGAGGCGATGAGAATTACTGGAATAACAAAAATTGAAGTCGCGTGTGGTTTCTTGGTATTTCGGAAATTTATTAGTAGCAATCCAGGGCCTATAAGAATCAGACAAACACTTGCAATAGGAGACATTCTTCCGGGAAAAAGGCTACTTTCAGCATTATTGAAATCGTTTACAATAAATTCATCGATCCCAAAATTAACATTTAAGATATATTGGAGTAAGGAAAGCAATCCAACGATGAAAGTTACAGATCCAAATAAATAGCCAAGCTTTTTTTTACCTTTGCTAATATCAGCAGTACTTAGAAGGCAAAGGGATAAACTAGCGAAAAAGATACCGATAGCAGTATTAAACTTCATGCTTCCCGCTGAAAATTCTTTCAGCGAAGGTATAAAAATCCAAATGAAGAGAAAAGATAAAGCAGTAACACTTGTCGCAAAACAAGCGAGTTTTGGGATAACTTTTAGTTTTTTATTGAATTCAAAATCGCCCATGGACATCACCCGAAGTCTAGGGCATTGCAAGTTGCCTTAGTCTTATGAACGTGAGTGTGACGAAATAAGGAATTTGGACCAAAATCGGACATACTTATGAGCACTCCCCGTTTAGCGTCGAGTGTAGATTTGTTCTTAGTGCTCATTACGAGTGTACCCAGTTTCTGTTTCAATGAAACGCTGGGTATCTTTGAGAAATGTATCAATGTCGATTGGCTTGCGAATAAAGCCCACAGCTTTGCTCTTCGGAACCTCGTCAAATCCTGTTAGAAAAACGACCGGCACCTCTCTGACTACTTCTGGCATCTTTTCTTCGAGCAGCAAAAGAAAATCAGGTCCGCTCACATCGTCCATTTTTACATCAAGAAAAATTAAATCTGGCCTGCTAATCTCGGAGAGAGCCTTGAGAGCTTCGCTAGCGCCTCGGGCAGTAAATACTTCGTAGTCACCCATCTCCAAAACGGTTCTAAGGAGGGTTAACAAATCGTCATTGTCGTCAATTAGAAGAACTGTTTTTCTCGCCATAAGGGGACTAAAATTTATGAGAACACTAGGACCTTCATGTATTCTCATTTTATCCTAACTACCAATCGGTTTGAGTTATCCCACCTTGTAGCCCTTCCAGTGATAATGACCAAGGATTGAATCCTTTAAGTTCTCAAATCGTTTGAGACGCATTTGGGACCCATTCCCAGTCAACTTCCAGCATTGTTCAAACGTTTGAATTCATTGACAAGTATAATACCGACCCCAGTACGAACTTCCGCCTTTATCAGGAGCTTGCCCATCTTCGTCGGTTGATGAAGATGGGCGACCATTTTTCTCAGCCGTGCAAAACATTATCCAGATGTGTCTTTAGTTTTTCAACAGCTCCTTGAAGGGCAAGCTCCACCGTAGGAGCCTCATTAGTAACTGCAGTTGGCTTTCGCCCTTTAATCCTCGCTTCAAGGGTGCAGTGTTTATCTCGAATTCCCGACTTGTCGCCGTTTGTATCCTTAAAATGGACTTCAATCCGAGATAAGCGATCACTGAATCGTCCTAATTTTCTGTCAATGCTATCGTTCACGTAGGCCTCTAGTTCGAGGTTGCCGTCGATGTTGTGATCTGTATTAAGTTGAATAATCATTTTTACCTCCAGAGTAAAATTTTATTAAAAGCGATAAACGGCTGCTACGCCCGAATCAGATGGGATTTGATTTTTCGGAAGAACGATTACGGAAGCGCCTCTCTCCGTTGCAAACTCACCGAGATCATCAAGCAGGTCATCATCCTTGGCCGGATCCTTCAAATCGGATCCTATGATGCGGCCCGTTTCTCGGTCGAGATGACCGCTCACTTGGCTGTCAGAGGCGATTACTAGGGTTTGCACCCGTCCTTCATGCACTGCTTTCGCCACCTCTCCAAGATCGTCACTTCCTAAATTTTTTGCGCGTGCAAAATTAAACTTTTCCTTCAGGGCATTCAGCTCTGTGTTGAATATTGGTTCAAACACTTTCCAAGCTAGCGATTCGAGTTCCTTATTCGTGATTGAGTCTGGATGATGAGGAATCTTAGCGGACAGCAAATAAGGGTTTCCACTAATCTGCCCAAACAAGT
>Ga0163144_10022861_pt1 | contig 12375 bp, 9 predicted proteins | sample OliLak19BULKMAT1_FD_123175 | JGI IMG/M metagenome (GOLD analysis project Ga0163144, IMG submission 123175) | Freshwater microbial mat bacterial communities from Lake Vanda, McMurdo Dry Valleys, Antarctica - Oligotrophic Lake LV.19.BULKMAT1 | ecosystem: Environmental > Aquatic > Freshwater > Lake... | reverse complement strand
GCCGCCGCCGCTGCCATCCGCCGCCGCCATCCGCCGCCGCCATCCGCCGCCGCCATCCGCCGCCGCCGCCATCCGATGACCGATGACCGATGACCGATGACCGCCGATGACCGATGACCGAGTCCGATGACGTGATCGCATCCGATGGCCGATGAACCGTGACCGAGACCGATGCCGGTGACCGAGACCGATGCCGGGTGACCGAGACCGTGACCGAGACCGATGCCGGTGACCGACGACCGGGACCGTTGCCAGGGACCGAGACCGATCCTGGGACCGAGACCGATACCCGGCGACCGAGACCGACACTCGGAACCCACGCGACCGACGGATCGAATGTTCGATGCGCGATGCGGCGCGCCCTCTCACGCTCCTCGATCCTCGCCCCGATCGCGAAGCCCGATCTCGCCCGCCATCCGAGCGAGCACATCCCGCTCACCTCACCGAGGCGCGCGCGGTCGCGTGCACCACTTCGAATCGCGACGGCGGACGGCGGTCGCCGAGGCGGCGGTGGCGGCGGCGGAGGCCGAGGCGGAGGCCGAGGCGGAGGCGGAGGCGGTCGTCCCTACGGCTCGTCGTCCTGCGGATGCCCCACCACGCGCCATGGCGTGCGCTTCAAGATCTTCCCGAGCTCCTTCGCGTCCTCGGGAAACTCGGGGTCGCGCTGGATCCGCATCAACGAGCCCTCGCCGCGCGCGATGATGCCCATGAGGTCGGCGACCTTCGCGGACAGGCTCTCCATCTTCGCCATCGCGGTGTCCACCGACGCGAGCGCCTCGCGGATCTTCTTCTCCAGGCCGGGGCGCGCGGCCTCGATCTGGCCGCGCACGCGGTCGAACGAGGCGCCGAGCGCGTCGAGGCGCGCGCGGATGATCGCGGTGGCCTTGGTGATGTCGGCCATCGTGCGCTGCGCGCGGTCGGCGAGCGCGAGCACGTCCTCGGGGCGCGCGGCGCCGGACTCGAGGAGGTCGAACGTCGTGGTCGCCTGGTCGGCGAGCGCGCGCCCACGATCGAGCATCGCGTCGAGCTCGGCGCGCGGCGGCAGCACGTCGTCGAGCGTGTACGACAGCAGGCCCAGCCGGCCGAACAACGCGCGCGCCTCGGGGCCCACCTCCTCGAGGAACTTGCGGGCGATCGTCAGGTTCGTCCACATGTTCTGCAGCACGCGATCCATCGACGCCGGATCGGCGCCGCGCACGCGATCGCCGTCGGCGACGAGGCGCTCGACCTCCGCGCCGTCGGGCGGCGGCCCGACCTCGAGGTAGCGCTCGGCGAGCAGGCCCTTCGACGACACGAAGAACGCGCCGTTGTACGGCACCATGCCGCGCAACGACGCGTCGATCCGGATCTGCGCGACCGCGCCGGCCGCGCCGCCGAGGAGCTGCGCGGCCTCGTCGCTCTTCGCCGACACCAGCCGGATCGTCTCGACCTTGCCGACCTGCCGGCCGGCGACGATCACCGGCGCGCCCTCCTTCAACGAGCCGACGTGCTCGAAGTACACGCCGACGTGGACCGCGGGCCCGAGGAACAGCCGGCCGCGCAGGAACAGGAGGTAGCCGACCGCGAGCAGCAGCACGACGATCGCCGCCGCGCCCACGCGCGTCGTCAGCTTCGAGTCGGACGCGCGCAGGGACACGCTACTCCTTCCAGAAGAACTTCCACGGATTGCGCTTGAGGTCGCGGATCAGCTCGCGCAGGTCGGCGTAGAGCTCCTCCTTGACCAGCAGCGCGCCCGCGGTGCCCTTGCCTGCCCGCAGATCGCTGACCATGCCGTCGACGTTGTCGATCAGCCCGCCCGCCTTGGCCGCGGCGGTGGCGGCCTTGTCGGCGGCGTCGAGCGCGCGGTCGACGCGCTGCTCGGTGACGATCGCGGTCACCCGCTGCGTGTCGTCGAGCAAGGCGACCGCCTCGGGCGTCACCGTGGTGATCGCGCCCTTGGCGGCGACCAGCACGGCGTCCGCGTCCTCGATCGTCCGGCGGATGATCCGCGGATCACCGATGCCCTCGTTGACCTTCGACAGCGTCGTCGACGCCTGCACCGTCAGGTCGTTGACCGAGCCGATCAGCGTCCCGATCTTCTCCTTGTTGTCCTTGAGCAGCGTGTCCACGGTCGAGACCGCGCTCGCCGAGTTCTGGAGCAGCTTCTTGATCGTGTCCTTGTCGTCGCGCAGCACCGCCGACAGGTTCTCGAGCACCTCGTAGAGGCGCGCGACCACGAGGTCGGTGCGCGGCGGGTTGTGGCCCTGCACCGTCGCGCCGGCCGCGATCGGCTCGTGATCGTAGTCCGCGCCTGGCACGATCTCGAGGTACTGCTCGCCGAGCACGCCCGCGGTGTTGACGAAGTACTCGGCGTCCTGCCGGATCGCGTCGCGCGCGTCGTCCTCGATCCACGCCTCGACCAGCACCTGCGTCCGGCGCCCGGACTTCGGGTTCACCTTGCCGCCGTAGAACGAGATGCTCTCGATCTTGCCGACCTTGATGCCGGCGACCTTGACCGGCGCGCCTTCCTGCAGGTTCCCGCTGTAGTCGTACTCCACGTAGATCGTGAAGCCGTCCTTGAGCGAGAAGTTGCCCAGCACGAAGACGAAGCCGACCAGCACCACCGCCGCGGCGATGATGAGCAGGCCGACCTTGAACTCCAGGCCGCGTTCGCGCATGCGCGGACGGTAGCACGGGGGTCACGCCCCCCGTGCTACGTGGGTCACGCCCTACGGCTCGCGCAGGGTCGCGCCGGTGGTCGCGAAGTTCAGCTCGACGGAGATGCCGTCGGGGAACATCGGCCTGCCGTTCGCCAGCAGGGTCTGCGTGCAGTGGTCGATCGCCACGCACTCCTCGTCGCGGCACGACTCGCCCTGCGGGCAGAGGCTCTTGGGGTCCTCCGGGTCGCAGACGTTGCCGGACCCGTCGGTGCGGACGACGTCGAACACCTCCGTGCCGTCGCCGTCGACGCACAGATCCACGGCCTTGATGTCGTCGTCCGGGTCGGTGTCGCAGAACGCCTCGAGGCCGTCGCGGTCGACGTCGATGTCGGGCGTCTTGCACTCCGGGTGGTGGACCTTCGAGTTGGGCAGCGCGAGCAGCTGGCCCAGCACGTTGGCGAACACCGCGTCGAGCAGCGACGCGTCCGGGGTCAGGCTGATCTCGTCGACCGACAGGCCGCGGATCAGGTCGGTGTTCTGCGCGTCGAGCACGCCGGCCAGCCGGCCGTTCTCGAGGTGGATGCCGGCGGTGCCGGCGTCGACCACGTCGGCCTCGATCTGGGCGCCGGTGATCCGCAGCGACAGGTTGAGGCCCTCGATCACCGGCACGTTGACCTCGAACACGGACGGGCCGGCGTTGAGCTGGAGCCGGCCGTCGACGGTCGTGATGTCGCCGCTGTTGAACGCGATCAGCGGATCTCCGGAGCTGTCGAGCGACAGCGGGTCGATGTCGATCGTGTCCGGGAACGCGTCGTACGGGTTGCACGAGTGCTCGCCGTCGGGGCCGCGGTCGGCGACGCCGTCGCAGTCGTTGTCGAGGCCGTCGCCGCACACCTCGTCGAGGCCGGGCTCGACCGTCTCCTCGTTGTCGTTGCAGTCGCCGGCGGCGATCGTCACGCCGTCGCCGTCGCGATCCGCGGCGTCGTCGGACGGCGTGGCGTCGACCTCGTCGGCGAGGCCGTCACAGTCGTCGTCCATGAAGTTGTCGGCGAGCTCGGGGTTGCCGGGGCGCGCCTCGTTGCGGTGATCGTCGCAGTCGCCGTCCTCGACGGAGGTGTCACGGCCGTCCGTGTCGCCGTCGGTCTTGTACAGGCCGAGGTAGAGCGAGAACTTCACGCACGAGTCCTCGGCCGCCGCGGGGAGGTCGTAGAACTCCAGCGGGATCATCAGGCTGTAGTCGTCGAGCGCCTCCTGGATCGGCGCGCGGGCGAGCGAGCCCACCGCGGCGAGCTTGTTGTCGGGCTCGCCATCGCCGTCGAGATCGAACCCGTCGGCGAGGTCGCCGATCTCGATGAACGAGATCACGTTCTGCGGGTCACCGCTGAACGGCGTGATGCTCGCGCCTTCACACTCCGGCTTCGGCTCGAACAGCGGGCCAGGAGCATCTTCGCCACAAGCCATGAACAAAACGGCTGCAAGCCCTAGGGCAAGCTTCATAGGTCCTCCGCGCGGCAGCATACGCAGGCGCTCGAACGGCGGTCAACGACCCTCACAGCCGCGACAGACCAGGTCACATGCGTGACGTGGTAGGCAGTTGGCGGTGCGCGCCCCGCTGATCGCCGTCGCGCTGCTGGCCCTCCTGCCCGAGGGTGCGCGCGCCCACGTGGTCGCGTCGCCGACGCACAACAACCGCTACCTGAAGATCACGCCGGCGGCGGATCGGGTTCGCGTCGCGTTCACGATCATGATCGGAGATCTCCCCGGGCACGCGGCGCGGCAGGCGCTCGACGTCGACGCCGACGGGCAGGTCAGCGACGCGGAGATCGAGCCGTGGAAGCAGGACCTCGCCGAGCGGATCCGCGCCCAGCTCACGGTCCGGATCGACGGCGTGGAGCAGGACGTCGCGTGGTCCGAGCTCGCGATCGGCCTGGGCATGCCGGACGTCAGCGCGGGCGCGTTCTCGCTCGATCTCATCGCGTGGTTCTGCGCGCCGGCCGCCGGCGGACGTCACGAGCTCGACCTGTGGGACCGGTTCGCGCTGACGCCGCCGGGCGAGACCGAGGTGAAGATCGAGGACCAGCCCGGGATCACGATCGACGTCGCGCGCGTCGGCCCCGAGGGGGGCGGCGGGGAGCTGATCAGCCACGAGGCCAAGTACGCGGGCCACGCCGCGCCCGTCGCTGACGGCCTCCGGCTGGTCTACACCGCCACCACCGCGCCCCTCGCCGACGGCCGCTGCCCGGCCGCGGCGCAGCGGTCGCCCTCGCGCACCCCGCGCTGGCCGATCGCCCTCGGCGCCCTCGCGGCCGTCGTCATCGCCGTCGTCCTCACGGTGCGCCGCCGAAGACCCAGCGGTTAACGCCAAGGCCGCCAAGGCCGCCAAGCTGAGAACCAGAAAAGCCCAGAACCAACTGGTTCTGGGCTTTGCCGGGTCTCAGCTTGGCGGCCTTGGCGGCCTTGGCGTTAACCGCTGGGTCTCAGAAGTTGAACGGGTACGTGAAGGAGCTCGCCTTCTGCGTGGGAGAGAACTTCGCCTTTTCCATCGCGCTGGCGGCGCAGCTGCCGAGGCCCGCGTCGGGCGTGGTGGTCACCGAGACGTCGGTGATCGAGCCGCCGGCCGAGACCTTGACCTTGAGCTTGAGCGTGCCCTTCGCGCTCGGGTACTTGTCGCCGCACGCGAAGATCTTGCTCTTCACCTTGCTGACGCCGGCCTTGATCAGATCGTTGTCGAGCTGCTCCGGCAGATCGCCGCCGCCGCCGGTGGTCGCGCTGCCCTTGCTCGAACCCTTGCTGGAGCCCTTGCTCGAGCCCTTGCCCTTCGTCGCGTACTTCGAGCAGCAAGACGGCGGCTTCTCCGCGAGGAGGCAGCCGACCTCGTCGGGACACTTGTCGGTGGGCGGCGGCTTGGTCGAGCTCCCGGAGCTGCTGCCCTTGCTCGAACCCGAGCTCGATCCCTTGCTGGAGCCCTTGCTGGAGCCCTTGTTCGAACCCGAGCTCGAGCTCGTGCCCTTGCTGGCCCCCGACGTCCCCGACGCCGAGCCGGGCTCGGAGCCGGTGCCCGGGTCATCGCCGGTGCCGGGATCGGCGCCCGACGCCGACGCGGTGCCAGTGCCGGATGCCTCGGAGGTGCCGCTGCCCGAGGCCTCGTCCGAGCCGGAGGCCTCGTCCGAGCCGGAGCCGACCGGATCCTTGGCGGACGCCTTCTCGCTGCCCGACGCGGTCCCCATGGCGACCTGCGTGCCGGAGCCGCCGCCGCCGCCCGAGTCCTTGCCGCCGAGGACGACGACGACCACGAGGATCAGCGTGAGGATCGCGAGACCGGCGACGGCGCCGATCAGGATCATCATCGTCTTGTTGCTCTGGCGGCCTCCGACCGGCGGCATGATCACCGCAGGCTCGGCGTACGACGCCGACGAGAACACCGGCAGATCGTCGATGCTGCCCACGCCGGAGCTCGACTTCTTCGCCGCGCCCGCGCTGCCGCCGATGTACGCGCTCGCCATCGACCGGATGTCGATCAGACCGGAGCCCTCGCCACCGCCGTGCTGCGCGCCGCCGCCGCCACCCCCGCCCGAGGACGACGACGAGGAGGACGACGACGAGGAGGACGACGACGACGAGGACGAGTCGCGGGACGCGCGGGGCGCGTCGCTCGCCAGCGCGGCGAGGTTGCCGAGCGAGAACAGCACCGAGTTCTCGTTGCGCTCGCCGCGCAGCTTGCCGCCGCCACCACCACCACCGGCAGCCGCCGCCGCCGCCTTGGGCGACGGCTTGCCGGCGCCTGCGGCGAACACGCCGTCGTCGTCGCTCGCGCCGCCACCGCCGCCGGCGCGCGCGCCGAACAGGTCGCCGGCCGCGTCGTCCGCCTCGTCGGCGGCGCCGCGCGCGGCCGCGGCGAACAGATCGCCCGGATCGCTGCGGACCGTGCCCTGCTCGTCGCCCGAGGCCGCCCCGAACATGCTCGACACCGCGTCGGCGCCGCTGCTGCCACCACCACCACCACCACCACCACCGGCGACGACGTGCGCGAACACGTCCACCGCCGACAGCGGCTGCCAGTCGCCGAACCCTTCACGCCAGACGTAGGTCTCGGCGTCGATCTCGCCGGCCTGGAACTTCTGCCCGATCTCCGCGACGGTGAGCGGACCGACCTGCTCCTGATCGATCACCAGGTGCCAGACCGCCTCCTCGCCGCCACCAGCCTCGGCGCCCGGCGCGCCGCCGGCCTCGTCGTAGCCGTAGTCGTAGACGCGCGTGTCCTTCTGATCGAACTGCGGCGCCGCCGGCTCCTCGGCACCTGCGGTGCCTCGAACGACGATGATGTTGCTGCACTTCTTGCAGCGGATCTTGAAGACCTTGCCTTTGACCTTGTCGTCGGCAATCGAGTACTTCGCAGAACAGGCGTCGCAGACGATCTTCATGTGTGGCCTCGCGCTTGAGAACCCCGAGCCCGGGTCCCCCTTGGTGAAAAGAACGATAACCCGCGATTCGGCAGGTTCGCCAGTTCACCCGCCGACTTAGAGCCTCAGAAGGCGTTCTTGAGCACGATCGTGTCCACCCGGTCCGCACCGACTGACACCAGGTAGAACGGGACCCCCGCGAGGCGCTCGATCTCGCGGACGTACTCGCGCGCGGGCGCAGGCAGGTCGTCGAACGCGCGCACGCCCGCGGGCATCGGGCCCCAGCCCGGCCAGGTCCGGTACACCGGCTCGGCGCGCGCGATGTCCTCGGGATCGAGCGGCAGCTCGTCGAGCTCGTGGCCGTCGAGCTTGTACGCGACGCACGCCTGCACCTCGCCCATGCCGCCGAGCACGTCCAGCTTGGTCAGCGCGAGGCCGTCCATGCCGTTGAGCCGGACGCCGAGGCGGAGCGCGGGGAGATCGAGCCAGCCGCACCGGCGCGGCCGGCCGGTGGTCGCGCCGTACTCGCCGCCGGCCTGACGCAGGCGCTCGCCCGCGTCGCCGTGCAGCTCGGTGCCGAACGGGCCCTCGCCGACCCGGGTCGCGTACGCCTTCGTGATCCCGAGGACGCGATCGATCTTCGTCGGGCCGATGCCCACGCCCTGACACGCGCCGGCGGCGATCGTCGAGCTCGACGTCACGTACGGGTACGTGCCGTGATCGACGTCGAGCAGCACGCCCTGCGCGCCCTCGAACAGCACGTTGCGCCCGGCCGCGATCGCGTCGTGCACCCAGCGGCTGGCGTCGCCGATGTACGGCTCGAGGCGGAGCCCCGCGGCGATCGCGTCGTCGACCCACTGCGTGACCGTCGCCGCGGTGGGCGCCTCGCCCCCGAGGTACACGATCACCGGGACCAGCTCGTCGAGGTTGGCCTCGACCAGCCCGCGCAGCCGATCGCGGTCGCCGAGCAGGTCGCGGATCCGCACGCCGCGGCGGCCGACCTTGGCCTCGTACGCCGGGCCGATGCCGCGCCGGGTGGTGCCGATGCTCTTGCCGGTCTTCTTGCCGCGATCCTCGCGCAGGCCCTCGACGAGGCGGTGGTACGGCAGGATCACGTGCGCGCCCTGCCCGACCAGCAGCTCGCCGCCGGCGAGCAGCCCGCGCGCCTGGCACTGCGCGATCTCCTCGAGCAGGGTCGCCGGATCGACGACCATGCCGTCGCCGAGGACGCACTTCTTGCCGGGGTGGAGCACGCCCGACGGCACCAGGTGCGTCACCAGCTTCTGGCCGTTGATCACGAGCGTGTGGCCGGCGTTGGCGCCGCCGCCGTAGCGCACCACGGCCTGCGCGTCCTCGGACAGGAGGTCGACCACCTTGCCCTTGCCCTCATCGCCCCACTGGGCGCCGACGACGATGACCACGGACATCAGGTGCTCCTTGTTGTACCGGCCAGGACCTCGCGGGCCTCGACCACGGACGTGAACCCGAGCGCGCGCGCGTACGCGGCGCGATCACCTGCGCCGCCGAGATCGACCGCGGCGCGGACGCCCTGCGCGCGGAGCATGGCCGCGGCGCGCATCGCCTCGCCACGCTCGCCGATGACCAGCACGGCCGGCGCGGTGGGCGGCGCGATCTCCGCCGCGCGCTGCGCCGCCGCGATCGCCTCGATGTCGACCGCGAGGCCGATCGCCGGCGCGTCGCGCCCGTAGCGCGCGACCAGCGCGTCGTAGCGCCCGCCGCGCAGCACGGCGTCGCCGGCGCCGCGTGCGTAGCCGGCGATCCGCAGGCCGGTGTAGTAGTCGAACCCGCGGACCTCGCCGAGATCGACGGTGATCCGCGCGTGCAGCGCGGGGTCGATCACGTCGCGGCTCGCGGCGAGCGCGGCGGTGAGCTCGTCGAGCGCGGCGGTGACCTCGGCGGGCCACGCCAGCGCGCGCGCCGCGGCGAGCACGTCGGCGGGCGAGCCCCACAGCCGCGGCAGCGCCTCGGCGAGCGGCCGCCACGCCGCGGGCAACACCGCCGCCGCGCGCGCCACGCCGGCGCGATCCTTGCGCGCGAGCGCGCCGTGGAGCTGATCGTGCGCGTCACCCTCGACCTGCCCGAGCACCGCCCTCGCGAGCGCGCCGTGGCCGATATCGAGCCGCGTCTCGACGACGTCGACCCCGATCGCGCCGAGCACCGCGGCCGCGACCGCGAGCATCTCGACGTCGCCGTCGGGCGCGCCCGCGCCGATCAGCTCGACACCAGCCTGGAGGACCTCGCGCTGGCCGACGCCACCCGCGAGCCGGTGGACCGCGCCCTCGTAGCAGAGCCGCAGCGCGCCATCGACGTCGCCGAGCCGCGTCGCCGCGATCCGCGCGACCTGCGGCGTGAAGTCGGGCCGCAGCGCGACCACCTCGCCCGAGCCCGGCTCGACGAACCGGATCGCCGCGGCGCGGCCGGCGTCGCCGAGCCCGCGCTCGAGCACGTCGGCGCACTCGTAGACCGGCGTGATGATCCGCTGGTAGCCCCACGCCTCGAACAGGCCGAGCACGCGCTCCGCGAGGCCGCGGCGCCGGGCGGCGGCGCGAGGCAGGAAGTCGCGCACGCCCGCGGGGAGTCGGATGTCAGTCATAGGGGCGTCGGCACCGGCACGAAGTGGACGTTGAGCGCCGGGAACCGCATGCGCAGCTCGTCGGCGAGGCGGGTCGGACCGAACACCTCGGTCTGGTAATGGCCGCACGCGATCAGCGTGACCTGGAGCTCGCGCGCCAGCTCGCCCGCGCGCTCGGCGAGCTCGCCGGTGACGTACATGTCGCAGCGCGCGGCCGAGGCGTCCTCGAGCAGGTCCGACGCCGCGCCCGAGCACAGCCCGACCTTGCGGACGATCTCGGGACCGAACGGGAACACGAACGGCGCGGTCCGCTTGCCGCACACGCCGCTGGTCACCCGCGCGATCGCGTCCTCGCGCGAGATCGGGCTCGACCAACTCCCCGACAGCGCGAGCGCGTGGCCCTTCACGTCGCCGAACCACTCGCGGTTGCCGAGCCCGAGGCCGATCGCGTCCGCGAGCCCGACGTTGTTGCCGAGCCGCGGGTGCTTGTCGAGCGGCAGGTGATACGCCGCGAGCGAGACGCCGTTGCCGAGCAACAACGCCAGCCGCTTGGCGAGCGCGCCGGTGATCCGCTGCAGCCCGCTGCCCCACACGAGGCCGTGGTGCACCACGATCAGGTCGGCGCCGAGCTCGATCGCGCGCTCGATCAGCGCCGAGTTGAGCGACACGCCGGTCACGACCGTGTCGACCTCGTGGCGGCCCTCGACCTGGAGGCCGTTGGGCGCGTAGTCCTTGAACTTGTCGATCTCGAGGTTCGAGTCGAGGAAGCTCACCACGTCGCGCAGGTGCACCGTCATGCGACGGGCGCCGGTATATCACGTGATCCCTCAGGCCCGGGCGGCGTGGTACATCCCGTCCATGGCGCCCGTCCGCAAGCCCGACGCCCCCGATCCGAACGAGCGTCGGACGATGTCCGGCCTACCGCTGAAGGCGAGTTACTCGCCGGCGGATCTGGAGGCGCGCGGCTGGACTTACGAAGGCCAGCTCGGCGACGCCGGCCAGTACCCGTTCACCCGCGGCCCGCACGCGACGATGTACCGCGGCAAGCCGTGGACGATGCGCATGTTCGCCGGGTTCGGCACGCCCGACGACACCAACCAGCGGTTCAAGTTCCTGCTCGAGGCCGGGCAGACCGGCCTGTCGACCGCGTTCGACATGCCCACGCTCATGGGCTACGACCCCGACCACACCCGCTCGCTCGGCGAGGTCGGCCGCGAGGGCGTCAGCGTCGCGTCGATCGACGACATGATGCGGCTGTTCGGCGACATCCCGCTCGACAAGGTGTCGACGTCGATGACGATCAACGCGCCGGCCGCGGTGCTGCTCGCGCTCTACGTCGTGGTCGCCGAGAAGCAGGGCGTCTCGCCGGCGCAGCTGCGCGGCACGCTGCAGAACGACATGCTCAAGGAGTTCATCGCGCAGAAGGAGTGGATCAGCCCGATCCGCGGCCACATGCGGATCATCCGCGACATGCTCGCGTGGTGCACGCGCGAGATGCCGCAGTGGAACACGATCTCGATCAGCGGCTATCACATCCGCGAGGCCGGGGCGACCGCGGTCCAGGAGATGGCGTTCACGATCGCCGACGGCATCGGCTACGTGCAGCTCGGCATCGAGGCCGGCATCCCCGTCGACGAGTTCGCGCCGCGGCTCAGCTTCTTCTGGGACGTCCACAACGACTTCTTCGAGGAGATCGCGAAGTTCCGCGCCGGCCGCCGGCTGTGGGCGCGCCTCCTCAAGGACCGCTTCGGCGCGACGAACCCGCGGTCGTGGATGCTGCGCACCCACGCGCAGACCGCCGGCGTCTCGCTGATGGCGCAGCAGCCGCTCAACAACATCGTGCGCACGACGCTGCAGGCGCTCGCCGCGGTGCTCGGCGGCACGCAGTCGCTGCACACCAACAGCTACGACGAGACCTACGCGCTGCCCACCGAGGACGCGGCGACGCTCGCGCTGCGCACCCAGCAGGTGATCGCCGAGGAGAGCGGCGTCACCGCGGTCGTCGATCCGCTCGCGGGATCCTATTTCATCGAGACGTTGACGGATCAGATGGAAGAAGCGGCGATGGAGTACATCCGCAAGATCGACGCGATGGGCGGGATCGTGAAGGCCGTCGAGGAGGGCTACCCGCAGCGCGAGATCGCGCGCTCGGCGTACGAGTTCCAGCGCCAGGTCGACGCCGGCCACCGGAAGATCGTCGGCGTGAACACCTACGTCACCGACGTCGAGACGCACATCCCGACGCTCAAGATCGAGGCCGAGGTCGAGCACGACCAGATCGCGCGGATCAAGGCGCTCAAGGCCCGCCGCGATCCCGCGAAGGTCGCGGCCGCGCTCGCGGCGGTTCGCCACGCGCTGTCGCACGACGACGTCAACGTCATGCCGCCGATCCTCGACGCCGTCCGCGCCGAGATCACGCTGGGCGAGATCTGCGACGAGCTGCGCCACGTCTACGGCGAGCACCGCGACCCCGCGTACCTGTAGACAGCTTCGTCGCGCTGCGGCGAACGGCTCTCACGCTGGCCCGGACCGCGGGGCCGTGCGATCATCCGGCGCGATGCAGCGGATCGTCGTCGACGCGATGGGCGGGGACCATGCCCCCGCGGAGATCGTGAAGGGCGCGGCGGAGGCCTCGCTCGGGCTGCCCGGCGCGGAGATCATCCTGGTCGGCGACGCGGCGGAGCTGGGCGCGCTGCTGGTCCGGGTCCGCCACGACGGCGCGCGCGTGCGCGTCCACCACGCG
>Ga0163144_10022860_pt1 | contig 12376 bp, 9 predicted proteins | sample OliLak19BULKMAT1_FD_123175 | JGI IMG/M metagenome (GOLD analysis project Ga0163144, IMG submission 123175) | Freshwater microbial mat bacterial communities from Lake Vanda, McMurdo Dry Valleys, Antarctica - Oligotrophic Lake LV.19.BULKMAT1 | ecosystem: Environmental > Aquatic > Freshwater > Lake... | reverse complement strand
GTTTTTTTGAAGGCACGACGGCGGCGGCGTTTCTGGCCTTTTCGCAAACACCCGCCGATATCCTGCTGCTGGAAACCGGCGCGGGCGGGCGCTTCGATCCGACCAACGTGATTGAGAAACCGGCCCTGTCCATCATCACCACCATTTCGCCCGACCATATGGATATTCTGGGACCGACGCTTCCCGATATCGCCTGGCACAAGGCGGGCATCATGCGCAAAGACGTGCCGTGCATTGTCAGTTTCCAGCCCGACGAAGTCCATGCCGCATTGGCCGACGAAGCGCGCAGCACCGGCGCGCTGCTCTGCGTATACGGCATGCACTGGGCGGTGCAGAAAACCATCATGGGCATGCGCTATGTCAATGGCGACGGCAATGCCGAGCTGCCACCGCCGGTGCTGCTCGGGCCGCACCAGTATGTCAATGCCGGCAATGCCATCACGGCGGCGACGCTGCTTGACGATTTCGATGTGGGTCAGGATGCGATCATTGCGGGACTGCGCTATGCGCGCTGGCCGGCGCGACTGGAGCGCATCGACAAGGGCGCGCGTTTCGACCAGCTGCCGGAAGGCTGGGAATTATGGGTCGATGGCGGGCACAACATGGCGGCAGGACATATGCTGTCGGCCTTCATTTCCGATTCATGGAAAGACAAGCCGACCTATATCGTCTTCGGCACCACGCAGGGAAAAGATGTAACCAGCCTGCTGCTGCCGCTGATTGAAAAAGTGCGGGGCATCTATGCTACGCCGGTCATTTCCGAGCCGAAAAGCTATTCTTCGGAGGCCATCGTGCGCACGATGGAACCCACCGGATGCGCCATCGAAGCCTGTGACAGCGTCGAAGACGCCATGGCGCGCATTATTGCCAAAAGCGAAGAACCGGCGCGCATACTCGTATTTGGTTCGCTCTATCTGCGCGTGCTTGCGGCGTAACTATTCGTTGCGCAGAATCGTCGCTGCCTTGGTATTGAAAATCCGCGTATGGATGACAAAGCCGGTGAAGCAGATAAAGGCGAGCGCCAAGGCTACCGTTTGCGCTATCGCGCCGGGGATTATCTGAAATGCCATCCAGTCGATGCGCTTTAAAATCAGCCATGCGCCGATGCTGCCCAGCACACAGGAAATAAGCGACGTCACCGATGCCAGCAACAGCCATTCGGTCAGAAACATTTTCACAATATCCGATTTACGTGCGCCGAGCACTTTGAGCACAATGGTGTCATACATGCGCTGGTCGAGCGTCGCCGCCAGCGCGCTGGCAAGTACCAATATGCCCGCAAAGAGCGTTACTGCAGCGCACAGGCGCAGTGCAAAGGCGATATGCTCCACCACACCCTTGATCTGGGCGATGGATTCCTTGAGACGGATGGAGGAAATATTGGGAAATTTTTTCGCCGCTTCGCGGATAAGTATGGCTTCGTTTTTAACCGTATCCACATGCAGCGTGGCAATATAGCTGGCGGGGAACTGCTCCGCGGCACCGGGAGAGAGAATCATGGCGAAATTGATTTGGAAGCTGATGTAATTAATATCGCGCAAGTTAGCGATTTCTGCTTCCACCTCGCGCCCGAGAATATTGATGGTCATGCTGTCGCCGATGCTCACGCCCATGCCCTGCGCCAGCTTGTAATCGAGCGACACCAACGGCTTCCCCGTGTAATCCTCCGGCCACCACGCACCTTCCACTATTTTTGAATTATAAGGCGGCGCGGCGGAGTAGGTGAGCCCGCGATCATTATCGGTCGCCCATTTGGCGTCTTTTTCTACGGCAATTTTTTCAATGGGGACGTTTTTCAGTTTCGAGATGCGCCCGCGAATCATAGGCTGGATGTCTACCTCAGACACATAGTCGCGTTCTTTCAGGAAGGTCAGGAACATTTCTTTCTGCGGCGGCTGTATGTCGATTAAGAACAGAGAAGGTGAGCGCACCGGCATGGTCTCGTTGACCTCCCGCTGGAAATTGCCTTCCACCAGCAGCAGAGCGATCAAGACGGTAAGCCCGATGCCGGTGCTTAAAATAATCGACAGTGCGTGCGAGCCCGGCCTGTACAAATTGGCGATGGCCAGCCGCGCCCATGGCGTGCGCAGATGCACTTTACGCGCGATCACTTTGATAAGGGCGGTGACCAGCGCGAAAATAATAAAGCTGGCAATGGAGGCGGCGATAAAGCCAATGGCGATCTTGCGGTCGCTGGCGGTCAGGATGAGCATGGCGATCAGCAGTAGCGCCAGCACGCTATTGGCGGCTAATTTGTCGAAGGACAACTTCTTTCGCCCCAGCTCCAGCCCGCGAAACAGGGAAGCGGGCCGCACCTCAACGCCGCGCCCGAGCGCGGCAATGGAGAAGGTGAATACGGTCAGCACGCCAAAGCCGATGGCAAGCATAACGGCAGGAATATCGAGCGTAAAGCGCGTGTCGAAAATGGGCAGGAAATCGGCCACAAAGGGTAGCGACAATGCGGCAATCACGCACCCGGCCAATGCGCCGATGAGCGACCCGGCCAGCGTAATCAGCAGCAAGATGACCATATAGACCATGAAGACAAAATGGCGGCTGGCTCCCAGCGTTTTCATGATAGCGATGGTTTCCGACTGGCGGTGCAGATAGGTTTCCGCCGCATTCATGATGCCGACGCCGCCGATCAGCAGCGTGGCAAGACCGGCCAGTGTCATGAATAATTGCAGCCGCTCGACAAAATTCTGCACGCCGCGATTATTGTCGTTGAGCGTCCGCACTACCCACGGCGCGTCGGGAAAGCGCTTTTTCAGTGCGACGGTAAATTCGGCCAGCTTCGCCTGATCGTTCAGCAGCACATTGTAATTATAACGGATAAGCCCGGCGGGAAGCAGGAAGCCGCGCTGCTCAAGGTCGTCTATCCGCGCCATGACGCGCAGTCCCAGCGTGAGCGGGTTGGCGATCATGTCGGGCTCTTTGGTCAGCACGTCGGCAAGGGTGAAGGTAGAAATGCCGAGTGTCACCGTCTCACCTGTTTTAGCGCCAAGCCGTTCAAGCAGCGCTTCTTCAACGACAATAGCGCCGCTGCTTAGAACCTCTTTCAGTGGTTTCCCCGATGCCAGCGTCGCTTCGCCGAGCAAGGGGTAATGCTCATCCACGCCTTTGATTTCCACCAGCGATGTGTTCTCGCCCAGTATCGCCATGGCGCGCTGGCTGACGGTCATGGAGACGCGTCCGTAACTTTCCAGAAACGCGAGTTGCTCCGCCGTAGCGCGCAGATTGACGAGCCGGACTTCCACATCACCGCCGAGCAGCGTTCGCGATTCACCGCGGATGCCGCCCTCGATATGGTTGGACAGGCTCGTCACTCCGGCAATGACTGCGACGCCGATAATGAGGCAGCCTAAGAACAGCCTGAAGTCGCGCACTCCCCCGCGCAATTCACGCAGTGCAATACGCCATATCAACATTAGTGTATCTTTCCGTCACGGATGGCGATGATGCGGTCGCAGCGCTCGGCTAGCGTTTTATCATGCGTAATCAGCAGCAGGGTGGTGCCGTATTGCTGATGCATGGCCAGCATGAGATCGACAATCTGGGCACCGGTTTCCTGATCGAGATTGCCGGTCGGCTCGTCAGCCAGCAATATTTTCGGGCGCATGGCAAAAGCCCGTGCGAGCGCTACGCGCTGCTGCTCGCCGCCGGAAAGCTGCGCCGGAAAATGGTCGATACGATGGGAAAGTCCCACCGATTCAAGCGCGGCTTTCGCTTCTTTGAAGGCATCCTTACGTCCGGCAAATTCCATCGGCACGGCGACATTTTCCAGCGCCGTCATGGTCGGGATGAGGTGGAAATTCTGAAAGACGATGCCGATGCTGTCGCGCCGAAATTCGGCGAGGCGATCCTCGTCGAGCGCGCTGACATTCTGGCCATTGACCAGAACGTTACCGCCCGTGGCCTGCTCAAGCCCCGCGATAATCATGAGCAGCGACGTTTTGCCCGAGCCGGACGGGCCCATGAGGCTAACCTTCTCGCCGGAGTTTACGCAGAGGTGGATCTGGTCTAGGATATGGACGTTGCCATTGGGGCCTTTGAGGTTCAGGCTGACATTGTCTAATGCTATAATTGCCGATGGAGAGTTCATGCGCCTATTACGGATGGTTGGCTTGTTGCTGGTGATGGGGTCTGCGCCATTATCTCAGGGACGCGCGGCGGATACAATAGTTATAGCAGCATTAGGCGACAGCCTTTTTTCCGGATTTGGCATAGCGGCGGGGGAATCCTTCCCGGCGCAACTCGAGCAACGGCTGAAAGGGGACGGCTACAGCGTAAGCGTTGTTAATTATGGCATTTCCGGCGATACGACGGCGGGCGGCGTTAACCGCGTCGATGCCATTATCCAGCAAAAACCCTATATGATTCTGCTGGGGCTGGGCGCCAACGACCTGCTGCGCGGCGTACCTCCTGCGGAAACACGCAAAAATCTCGATGCCATCATGGCGCGTATCCATAAGGCAGGTATTAAAATGATCCTGACCACCATGCAGGCACCCCTGACGTTGGGTGTGCAATATGCCGAGGCCTATAACGGCATGTATCCCGAACTGGCCGGAACGTACGGCGCAACGATGACCCCGTTCTTGCTGGCGCATGTGTTTGGCAATCCGCAATATATGCAGGCGGACGGGGCGCATCCCAACAAGGATGGCGTACTGGTTATGGTCAATAATGTGTATCAGACAGTGGCGACGTCTCTGCCTAAATAACTTAGAACGGCACTGGCTTGATCGCCAGCAGCGCGGCTTCGTCCACCGCGTCGATCAGTTCCGTCGACAAATATTTGCGGGCGTAATCGAGATAGACTTTCGAAGTGACGAAGAAATCCACAATGACGGGGTCGAGATGGTTAAACTTTTTCATCTGCCCGATAATCTGCATGGTTTCCGATAATTTCTTGGCGGGCTTGTAGGGGCGGTCGCCTGCGGTCAGCGCCTCGAAGACATCGGCCACCGCCATCATGCGCGCGGGAAGCGACATGGTGCCGGCATGGATGGCTTTCGGATAACCCTTGCCGTCCATGCGTTCATGGTGGCCGCCAGCATATTCGGGCACGCGCCGCAGATGTTTGGGGAAGGGCAGGGCTTCGAGCATCTGGCAGGTATGCACCATATGGCCGTTCATGATTTCGCGTTCTTCGGTGGTCAGCGTCCCTTTGCGCACGCTTAAATTATACAGCTCGTTTTCGCTGAGAGCGTCTGTCGTCTCGCCGCCCTTTTCCCAGCGATACTGCGTGGCGATACGCTGGAGATTGGCCATGTCGTTATCGGCCATGAATTCGCCGCCGATATTGATTTTACGTAAGAAACCCATATCGGTTTCGATTTGCTGAACCTGCTCCTGTAATGCTTTTTCCAGCGCCGCGCGGTCGCCGCCTGCGGCGATTTGTTCCAGCATGGCGATGCGTGCATCGCGCTTTAAGAGTTCAAAGCGCGTTTCGACCAGCTCGATGCGGTCGCTGATGGTTTCGAGCTTGGTAGTTTTATCCATGATATGCACGGGCGTGGTGACCTTGCCGCAATCATGCATCCAGCCTGCGATGTGCAGCTCGTATTTTTCTTCATCGCTTAAATTGAAATCCGTGAAGAAGCCTTCCGTCGCGTCGCAGGCGGCGGCGGCCAGCATGCTGGTGAGCGTGGGCACGCGTTCGCAATGCGCGCCGGTATAGGGCGATTTGGCGTCGATGGCCTTGGCGATCATCTTGATGAAGGATTCGAGCAGGTTTTTCTGCGCGTCGATCAGCTTTTTATTTTCAAGCGTGATCGCCGCCTGCGATGCCAGGGATTGCACGAGGCGCACCGATTGCTCGGAAAACGGAATGACATTGCCGGTTGCCGGATCTTTGGCGTTGACCAGCTGCAAGCAGCCCATGGCTTCGCTCTTATGGCTGACCATCGGAACGGTGATGACCGAATGTGTGCGATAATTATGTTGTTTATCGAAAGCCTTGGCGCCTTCAAAATCAAATCCGTCGGCGCTGTAGACATCCGGTATATTGATGGGCTTTTTCATTAGCACGGCAAACACTGCCTGTGTACTCAAGTTGGGTGATTTTGTCTTGGGGTCGATGATATATAATGGCTGCATGGGGGCTTTTGTGCCAGCGCTGCCGCCATAGGCAATGCCCAGCGTATCGTTGCGGATGATGGAGAATTCAAGGCGGTTCTCGTCGGTCAGGTAATAGAGCGTGCCGCCATCGGCACCGGCGATGTCCTTGGCTTCGAGCAGTATCAGTTCTAAAAGCTCGTCCTGATTTTCCACCGAGGACAGCGAGGCTCCGATGGACGCCAGTCGCTCGACCAGCTTGATGGCAGCGGCGTCGCTACTTGATCTTTTGGGTAGGGATAGTTGTGCGTGCTGGGGTAGGTGCAGACCCATTTCCAGCCCGTCGTGCGCCATGACCGAGCCGGGGCGCATTTTCTCAAGCGCGGCGGCGCGCTTATTTAATTTGCTGTCGGTAGCGTCGGGATCGTGGTGGAATAACACCAGCGTTTTTACCTTCGCCGCATCGGCGAGCCGTGCGGCCTGCTGCCATGTCGAATGGCCCCAGCCTTTGAAATGCTCGAATTCCTCATCGTCATAGGTGGAGTCGTAAATCAGGCAGTCGGCTTCTTTTACAAACGCAACCAGCGCCGGGTCGATTGTGCCCGGCACATGCTCGTAATCGGTGATGTAGCATAGCGATTTTCCGCCATATTCGATACGGTAGCCGGTGGCGCGGTCGGGATGGGGAAGGGGCATGGTGGTGATGCGGATGCCTGCCTTGTTCCACGAATCGTGGCGCACTTCGTCCCCGGCGGTGAAATCGTGATACTCAATTTGCGCGCGGAAATTATCGGGCGTTAGTGGAAATAAGGGAGGGGCCATCAAATGGCTGATGACGGAGCGCAGATCGCTTTCGGGTTTGAGATTCCCGGCCCACAGGCGGATATGGTGTTTAGCATCATAGGCCGGCGTGAAAAAAGGCAGGCCGAGCACATGATCGATATGGGTATGGCTGAGCAATATATCCATTGTCTGTGCTGCGTGCCTGTCTCCCATCGCTTTCAGGCCGGAACCGGCATCGAGTACGAGCACATGCTCACCGCAGCGTACCTCGACGCAGGAGGTGTTACCGCCATAAGTCAGTGTTGCTTCGCCCGGCATGGGCAGCGTGCCGCGCACGCCCCAGAAATGTAAAACAAAAGGATTATCTGCGCCCATACCTTATCCGGCGCTTTGCTGCTTCATCTGTTTCGCCGCCAGCGCATAGCCGCCGTCAGCGCCGTCAATCAGATGCACATGGTTGCCCGCCAGATTAAAGACGAGGCAGGTCATCAATGCCTGCGATGAGGTATGAATACCGTAGGTGATTTGCCCGCTCTTATAGCGTTTATCCAGCGCCAGCTCGAGCGTGCGATGCTGCTCGTTAGTGCTGTCGAGCACCATGCGCAGCATTTCATCGAATTTTCGTGCATCGCTGTTGGCGACCATTTCCGACAAATATTTGGTGCCGTCGAAGAAGGCGATTTTTATTTTGCTTTTGAAACTGAAATTGCCGATCGAATTCAGGACAAGCATGCGTACGAAATATATCACTTGCGTAAACCATGATCTGCCGCCGCGCAATTTCATTTCCTTGCTGAGATTGGACGGCTTGAAGCTGATATTCAACCCCTCGACATAGCTCGGGCAGGATTTTGCATATTCCGGATAGATGGATTCGATCTCGTGGATGATGTCGTCATAGAGCTGCCAGCCTTGCGCGGCGTGCGGGGGTGTGACTTTCACCAGCAGGCTCAGCATTTTGCCGTGGCGGTTCTCGATGGGTTCCCAGCGGCATTCCAGCCCTTGCAGATCGGGATCTTTATCATGCTTGCGCTGTCCGCGCAGCACTGTGCCGCCACCGCGCTTGAGCCAGTTTTCCGCCAGCGATAAGGCATTGCCCTGAAATACCGCCTGCGATGCGTTGGGCGAGAGATGGAATTTAGCGACCATCAGCGTGGCCCCTTCGTCATAGAGCGCGGTAATCGGTACGCACCCGCCGCGCAGTTCAAGATTGAATGAAGCCTGCACCTTGGCCTGTACCGCCGCCAGCGTTTGCAGGGTTTTGTCGATCAGCGAGGCGGGAATCAGCATGGTCGCGCCATCGCCGCCGAAAGCATAGGGAATGGAAACGGCTTCGGCGATATTGAGTATGGACATGATGATGGCGGCGCCGATCAGGTTGACTTCCTTGTACTTGCCTTGCGCGATGGCTTCGGTGGAACCTTTGATGTCGGTCACCAGCACGTACCAGTCAGCAGGGGCGGGCAGGTAATGCGAAGGATCGGTGAGATCGGAAAATTGGGCGAAGCCGATCAGATTTTTAAAAAAATCATCACCCGTCGGCGCAACTTGAGCCGCTGTGCCGGCCAGCCGTCTGGAATCCATGGTAAGCATGCAATATGTATAGCAAATAATTCTTTTAGAAAGGTTAAGGCGCTTACGGCTTATTCCACAGACCTTTCAGTGCTGAAACGCGCCCGCTGCCATATTTGTAAGTGTTGTAGCGGATGGGGTTTTTCTTATAATAATCCTGATGATAGTCTTCCGCCGGGTAGAATTCCCCGGCGGGGGTGATTTCCGTATAAAGCTTTCTCCTTAATTTTGCCGCTATGGCCTTTTTGGATTCTTCGGCGAGCACATGCTGTTTTTCGTCGGTATAGAAAATGCCGGTACGGTACTGGCTGCCGCGATCGGCGAACTGCCCGCCCTCATCGGTCGGATCGATATTGCTCCAGAAAATGCTCAGCAGCTTTTCAAAGCTGACTTTGCTGGGATCGTAGGTGATTTCGACGGCTTCGGTATGGCCACTGGCACCGCTTGAAACCGCTTCATAGCTGGGGTTTTTGAGGTGCCCGCCAATATAGCCGGACACGACGGACGACACGCCTTGCGTGTCGGAAAATTCGGCTTCCATGCACCAGAAACATCCGCCGGCAAAAATGGCGCGCTGTGTCGAACCGGCGGCATTCACCGCGGTGGGGCATAAGGCCAGTAAAGCGACGAACAGGGTAAGAAGTGACTTTGTCATGGGGCGCTCCGTTAGCGATTATAAGGGGTCTGTAGTACCTGACAAGGATTCGCCGAAGAGGGCAGAATCGTTACACTATTGTGAAGATTTTAGTCCCGGAAAGTGGCGGTAATGCTGCTAGTCGGCGGCTATCCTGCGCTAGCTGGCTATCGCCTGTAATTGAATCAAATTTAGCTAAAATATGTCATATTTTTATTTAATAAATCATTAACATTAATTCCATATTATTAACCATTAGTGGAAAAGGGCCGTGCGCTTACGTGCGCATATATATAGTGAGTTACGAGTTACGCATGTCGATCAAACGTAAACTGACTTTGATGATGATGGGGATCAGCCTTGCGGCTGTGTTGTCCACGGTGGCCGCCGTGACGACGTACCTCATCTATGACATGCGCAAAAGTAAAATGGCGGAGCTCGAAGTGACGGCGGCGATTACCGGCGATCGAAACGGCGCGGCGCTGGCCTTTCTGGATAATGCGCGCGCACGCCGCAATCTGGAAATTTTCCGCATGAACCCATCCATCATGTCGGCCTGTATTTACGATGCAAAGGGCGCTTTCTTCGCCGCCTATGAAGCCGAACGCGCTGCCGGTGGCGTCATCTGCCCGCCCACGGCGCAGGATGTGCAGCATAATATTTCCGGAAAGTTCGTCTCCTATCAGGAGATAAGGCAGGCGGGCGAGGTTATCGGGAATGTGTATCTGCTGTCCGACACACGCGAGATCAATGCGTATGTTCGCAAAATACTGCAGATAAGCGGCACCGTTGCGCTGCTGGTACTGGCAGCCATTTCCTTGCTTACCATTTACCTCCAGCGCACTATTTCCGGCCCGATACTGGAACTGGCGGCGATGGCGAAATCAATCACCGAGAATCGCGATTTTACGCTCGAGGCCAAAGCGGTCTATCAGGATGAAACCGGCGTTCTCGCCCGTGCCTTCAACAATATGCTGGCCGAAGTGCGCAACCGTGACCGTGAGCTGACACAGATGAATGAAACGCTGGAGCAGAAAGTCAAAAGCCGTACCGAGCAGCTGGAAAGCGCAAAGCGCAAAGCCGAAGCGGCCAGCGAGGCCAAAAGCGAATTCCTGCGCAACATGTCGCACGAATTCCGCACACCGCTGCATGCGATCATCAGCTTCTCTTCCTATGGTATCAAAGAATTTGAAAGCACGGCGCGCGATCAGCTCGGGCAGTATTTTGAACTGATCCAGAAAGGCGCCGAACGCCTTGGCCGCCTCGTCAATGAAGTGCTCGACCTTGCCAAGCTGGAGCAGGGCGACCACACCTTCCTTCTCAAGCGCTGCGACATGCGCGAACTGGCGTTGCGTTCTGCCGATATGGTGCGCCCGTTACTGGCGGATAAAAATGTTGCGCTGGAATTCGACCATAGCGGCGGATCGTCAGAGCTTGTATGCGACCACGACAAAATCGCGCAGGTGATTACCAACCTGCTCGGCAATGCCATCAAGTTCACGCCTTCCGGCAGAACCATTACCCTGCGCACCGGCACTATAAACGGAAACGGTACGGAGCAGGTAACGGTGTCCGTCATCGATGAGGGCGTCGGCATTCCCGAAAGCGAAAAGGAAACCATTTTTGAGTCGTTCCGTCAGAGCAGCAGAACCAATACCGGCGCCGGTGGCACCGGTTTAGGCCTGGCGATCTGCCGGAGCATCGTAAAGGCCCATGGTGGGCATATCTGGGCCGAGAATAATGCGGACGGGCCGGGTGCGTGCGTCACGTTTTCGATTCCCGCCGTGATGGAAGAAGGCAAGCGACTGGTACATATGCAGACAATGGAGGCAAGTCATGAAAACGCAGCGTAGGTATACGATTCTCGCCGTCGATGACGATGAGATCAATCTGATGATCCTGACCAAATGCGTGCAGGACGCAGGCTTTACCGTAAAAGGATTCGAGTCGGGAGAGGCGGCATGGGAATTTTTGCACAATAATCCCACCGCCATCGACATCGCTTTACTCGATAAAATGATGCCGGGATTAAACGGTGTTGAACTGCTCAAGCGCATCAAGGCCACGCGTGCGCTGCGCCATATTCCGGTGATCATCCAGACGGGTGATGCCGGTATCGTGCAGATGCGCGAGGGGCTGGAAAGCGGTGCGTATTATTACCTGACCAAGCCGTTCCATCCGGATATTCTCACCGCCATCATTCATTCGGCGGCGAGCGAGTGCACCATGCGCCAGGAGCTGATCGCGCAGATGTCGACCGGCCATGCGCAGTTTATGGGCATGATGCAGGAAGCGGATTTTGTCCTGAAAACCCATGCCGAAGCCAGCGTGCTGGCGGCATCGGTGTCGCAGGCGGCGCTGTATCCTGAATTCGTGGCGGTCGGTTTGATGGAGCTTCTGTCCAACGCGATTGAGCACGGCAATCTGGAAATCGGTTATCAGCGGAAAGGTAAATGCCTGCTTGGTAATAGCCTGAAAGCAGAAATCGCTGCGCGCAGCGATACCGCCGATTACGGCCTGCGCGTCGTGCGCGTGCATCTGGAAAAAACATTATCCGGTCTGCATGTGGTGATCCGTGATGAAGGCAAGGGCTTCGACTGGAGCCGCTTCCTGTATGACGACCAGGCCACCGACAGGCTGAACGAGCCTAATGGCCGCGGCATCGCCAAAGCCATGATCATGCTCGATGATTTGCGCTATGCCGATAAGGGGAATGAAGTGCATTGCAATATTTCGTTGCCTCCTACCGCGCAGCTCCGTCCCGGTATGGGCGAAACGGTCGCGGTGCCTGCACGCAAAAGCATGTAATGTGTTTTGCCGTAGCCATCGTCTGGGTAGCATAGCGTATGGCGCATACGATTATCGCATTACAGGTCACACCCAAATCATCCCGAAACGAAATTATCGGCTGGGTGTCCGACGCTGCGGGGCAACCCGTACTGAAAATTAAAATCAACGCCACTCCCGAAGATGGAAAAGCCAATAAAGCGCTGATTGCGTTTCTGGCCAGGGAATGGGGTGTGCCCGCCGCCACGCTGGAAGTGGTGTCCGGGGAGTCGTCGCGTCATAAGCGGCTGAATGTGAACTCGGAAGTAATTTTCCGGCAGGTGCATGAGCATTATCCCCGTAAGTAATATACTTTCCCCGCGATGCAGCAAAAGGCTTAACATAAATCAAAACATTGCTTGATTTAAATGCGCAAAGTCTTAGATAGTGTAGTCACGAGATATTCGCCCAGAGAACGAGGCATCGAATTTGGACGGCGGCGAGGAATGATGCAGTATTTTTGGCATAGCGTGTGGCAATGCCCCGCCAGCGCTTGAGATG
>Ga0163144_10022859_pt1 | contig 12377 bp, 10 predicted proteins | sample OliLak19BULKMAT1_FD_123175 | JGI IMG/M metagenome (GOLD analysis project Ga0163144, IMG submission 123175) | Freshwater microbial mat bacterial communities from Lake Vanda, McMurdo Dry Valleys, Antarctica - Oligotrophic Lake LV.19.BULKMAT1 | ecosystem: Environmental > Aquatic > Freshwater >... | reverse complement strand
GCCGACGGCTACGGCAATCAGAAGAGCGCGAGCCCGAAGGACGAGGGCAAGTCGGACAGCACGTCAAAGGACGCCAAGCCGTCGGAGAGCACGTCAAAGGACGCCAAGTCGTCGGAGGGCACGTCAAAGGACGCCAAGAGCACCGACACCAAGTCAGACAAGGGTACGGGCGCGGCCTCCACCACCAGCACGCCCGCAGCCACGCCGAGCCCGTCGACTGGCTCTTCAGGAGCCGCGAGCAGCTGAGCCATGGATTTGCGCCGTAGCGATGAGCTCCGAAAGGAGATATCCAAGCTCGACCGCGAGATCTTGGAGAGGCTGGAAGCGCGCGCCCGTGCGTCGAAGGAAATCCGCGCCCGTGCAGAGGGCGACCAGCCGCTCGACACGAGCGACCGTGACTCGCTCGAGGCACTCTCGGCGGCTGCTTCGGGTGATTTGCCGAATCAAGCGCTGCGCTCTATTTTTGGTGCAATTCGCTCATCGGCGCGGGCGCTGGAGCAGGCTCCGCGCGTCTCCTACTTGGGCCCGGAGGGCGGCTTCGGTCATGTGCTTTCGCGGGCTCATTTTGGTGTCTCGGGCTCGTTTACGGAGTGTCCGACCGTGCGCGACGCACTGGAGGAGGTGCTGCGCGGACGCGCCGCTTACGCAGTCCTGCCGTTCGAATCGTCCGTCGATGGTTTGGTGCAGACGTCTGTCACTGCCCTGACCGACACGGACCTCGTGATAGTGGGCGCGCGCACGCAGCCGGTGGCTTTCCAGCTCATGGGTCGCGCGGTTGGTCTTTCGGACCTAGAGAAGGTTTACGCAACGGCCGCGGGGCACGCGGCTTGTCAGCGCTTCCTGGACACGGAGCTGCCTCGCGTGAGCGTGATCGACGTGCGTTCGATGAAGGTAGCGGCAGAGCTCTTGCTCGAGGAGGCGACCAGCGCCGCGCTCCTGCCGGATGCCACCGGGCGCGAGCACTCGCTCGAGGTGCTGCGCGAGAACGTGGGCGACATTGCCGAGACGAAGATGCGTTACGCCATCGTAGGCCAGCGGCCCGCGAGTAAGTCGGGCGCGGACGTCACCTGCCTACTCTTCAGCATCGACGACAAGCCAGGCTCGCTGTTCGACATCCTCCGGCACTTCGCCGAGCGCGGTATCAACCTGCGCCGACTGCACTCCCGCCCCGCCGGCCGAGAGCCCTGGGACTACGTCTTTTACGTAGAAATCGGCGGCCACGCCACGGAACGCTCCGTCATCACCGCCCTAGAAGGCGTCAAAAGAAGCGCCAAATACCTGCGCGTCCTGGGATCTTTTCCCCAAGAAGCCTAGCGTCGTAGCGGCTGCCGGGGTCTTTGGTAACTGGAGCCTACCCGGCGAGTTGCGGGGTTCCTTGGCCGCAAAGGCGCAGAGGGCTTCGCCCACGCAAATTTTTGGGGTTCGAGCGTGGCTCCGTGACGGCCGCCTGCGCGAACCCCCAACCTCTCGTGTTTCTGCGGCCCGCTTCGGGCCTGCGCCTTTGCGGCCAAGGAAGCTCACTTGCTTCGCACAACCCACCAGTCCTCGCCAGCGCGCCGTTCGGTGATGTTGTAGGCTGCGCTGCGCAATGGCTTTGGTGATTCCGTCGATTGAGGCGCTAACGCCCTACGAGGGCGGCAAGCCTATCGAAGAGCTGGCACGCGAGCTGGGCATTAGCGATGCGGTCAAGCTGGCGTCGAACGAGAACCCGCTTGGCCCGAGCCCCCGCGCACTGGAGGCAGCGCGCCGCGTCTTAGGAGAGGCGAACCGCTACCCCGATGGCGCCGCCTACACGCTGCGCGCAAAGCTGGCGGAAAAGCACCGCGTCAGCATGGCGGAGATCTTGCTCGGTTGCGGCTCGAACGAGATCTTGGACTTGGCGGTCCGCACCTTTTGCACGCCCGCTCAGCACATCGTGTTTGGCGAGCCGGCGTTCGTGGTTTACCGGATCGTAGCCTTGGCATCAGGCGTACCGTTCACGGCCGTGCCGCTCACGAAGCTGGTGCACGATTTGCCTGCCATGGCCGAAGCGGTGCGGCCCGAAACGCGTGTGCTATTCGTGGCCAATCCGAATAACCCAACGGGCACGCACGTCGGGCGCGCCGCGGTAGAAAAGCTGCTGCGCGAAGTGCCGCCAGAAGTGATCATCGTGATGGACGAAGCCTACTTGGAGTACGCAGAAGCGCCGGATTACCCGGATTCGCTCGCGCTGCGTGGCTTGCGTGAGCGGCTGATCGTGTGCCGCACTTTCTCGAAGATATATGGGTTGGCTGCGCTCAGGGTGGGCTACGCCATCGCTCCACAGTTCATCATTGACTACATGAACCGCGTGCGCGCGCCGTTCAACGTCAGCACACTAGCGCAGGTTGCTGCGACCGCTGCCATTGACGATCTGGACCACGTTCGCAGCTCACGAGAGCTCAACCAAAGGGAGCGCAAACGGCTGAGCGAGACCCTGTCCGCGCGTGGGCTCTCTGTCGCGCCCAGCCAAGCCAATTTCGTGCTCCTGGATTTGGGAAAGCCGGCGCGACCGGTTTACGAGGCGTTGCTTAGAAAGGGCGTGATCGTGAGGCCATTCGCTAACTTGCCGAGCTCGCTCCGGGTCACGGTTGGCACCGAGCGGGAGAACGACCGTTTCCTCGGCGCACTCAGCGAGGTGATGCCGTGAGCCGCCGCGCAATGCTTTACGGCATAGCGGCCCTGGGACTTTTGCTCACCGCTTGCCCCAAGGCCGAAGATACCATCGTCCACACAGCCAAAGGTAAGTCGAAGACCGCAGCGCAGATCGACTCGGATCCGCTCGCGCTGCTGCCCGGCGGCGCGATTACGGTAGGGGTGCTGGACGCTTCGGCGCTGTTCGCTTCGCAGTTTGGTGACAAGCTGCTGGAGGCTTCTCGCCGGCGCGCTCCCGTTCCGGAATCCGCAGGGTTCGAGCCCAAGCGCGATTTGACCAAGGTGTATTTCGGCGTCTACTCGATGCAAGGCGCAGACGTGGCTGGCGTTGCGCTCGGCAGATTCGATCCCAAGAAAATCGAGGCAGCTGCGGACGGAACGCAGAAGACGCCGCAAGGGGTTCCCGTCACCAAATCGACCTACGCCGGCAGGTCGCTCTACACGGCCGATAGCGTGGGTTTCACCATCCTCACCTCGCGCACAGCATTGTTCGGTAATTCCACTGGCATCCGTCGGTCGCTGGATCGCATCAGTGAGGGCACCGCCAAGCGCGAGCTGCCGCCTTGGGCGAGCAAGATCCTCAATCAGACCGGGGCTCCCTTCGCCTTCGGCTCGAACCTCAAGGAAAATCCGATTCCGAACGCCCTGCGCAGCAAGCTGCCCTTCCTAGACGGAGTGGAGACGTTGGGCGTCGTGGGCAACTTCGCGCCTCCTGGCGTGAACCTCGCCGGCACGCTCGTCTACCCCGACGAGGAGTCGGCCAAGACGGGCGCGGGCAAGGTGGGCGAGACTCGCGCCATGCTCGAGGGCTATGCACCCTTTTTGGCGCTGCTCGGAATTCCTCAGCCAGTGCGCAAGCTCGAGGCCGACGCAGTCGGTCGAGAAGGGCACTTCGTAGCCGGTATCGACGCGGTCGCTATTTCGGCGATCCTTGCGCGTCTGGACGATTTGGTTGGGGCGCTACCCAAATCCTCTCCGTCCGGCGCGTCCCAATGAGCCTCGGCTGAGCATGCCGTCACGTCTCGTCGTCCGCCCATCGAAGAAGCCGCTGAGCGGCAGCGTGCCAGTGCCGAGTGATCGCAGCATCACGCACCGGGCGCTTTTGTTGGCGGCCCTTTCTAATGGTCCCTGCGTGCTCCGCGGTTTCGCCTACGGCAGCGATAACTTGAGCATGCTGCGGGCGCTCTCCGCGCTCGGGATTCGCTACGAAGACGACGAAAAGGGGACCATTTTAGTACGGGGCACCGGACTTGGGGGGCTCCAGGCACCGAAGGAGCCTCTCGATTGCGGTCACTCTCCGACGGTTGCGCGGCTGCTTTGCGGGGTCCTTTCGGGGCAGCCGTTCCTTTCGGAGCTCGTTGGCAGCGCCAGCAACGCGCGCCGGAAGATGCGTGCCATCACGGAGCCGCTCGTGCGACGTGGCGCCCGCATCCTTGGAACGCCCCATCCGGAGGAGGAGACCGAGCTGCGACTGCCGCTGCAGGTGGGTCCGCTGCAGGCCGGGCGGCTTGCCCCCATCGACTACGTGATGAACAGGCCGAACGACCATGCCAAGGGTGCGCTTTTGTTCTCTGGGCTATTTGCTTCTGGACCGACGCTCATTCACGAGCCTGCACTATCGCGCGATCATACGGAGCGTATGTTCGATGCGCTCAGCTTGCCCGTTCAGGCTGTGGGGTCGATGGTGAGCATGCACCCGCCCGCCGATCCGCTGGCCATCCGCGGTTTCGACGTGGACATTCCTGGAGACATCTCGGCGGCGGCCTTCGTGCTGGTAGCCGCGCAAATAGTGCCACAAAGCAGTGTCAGCACGCGTCGCACCGGCCTCAATCCCACCCGCTCGGGCATTCTAGAGATGATTCGGTTGTTTGGAGGGCGCATGGGGATCTCTCCCACAGGCGACTCCTTGGGCGAGCCGTTCGGCGAGGTCAGCTCGGTGGGGTCGGTGCTGCGCGGGATCAGGATCTCGGGCGAGCTCGCGCTGCGGGGCATGGACGAGCTTCCGATCGCCTGCGCGCTGGCCGCCAAAGCTCGCGGTATCACGGAGATTTCGGACGTAGCCGAGCTTCGTGAAGAATGGCCGGACCGCCTCCAAGCACTGGCCGAGGTGTTGCGTGCGTTTGGGATTTCAGCAACCGAAAAGCCGGACGGTCTGCTGATCGAGGGCGAGCCGGATCGGCCGCTGAAAGCCGCCAGGGTCAACTCCGGAGGGGATCACCGTTTGGCCATGACGGCGGCGGTGCTGGCGTTGGCCGCCGACGGCGAGAGTGTGATTGAGGACGCCGACGCGATCGCCGTGAGTTTTCCGCGCTTCGTCGGCACCTTGCGAGCCTTGGGCGCGGACATCGAGGTCCTCCAGTGAGGAGCCAGCCCGTGGTGGCGATAGACGGGCCGGCAGGCGCCGGCAAGAGCACGGTGACGCGCAAGGTCGCGGAGCGGCTCGGCTACGTCATCGTGGACACGGGGGCGCTGTATCGACTGGTCGCGCTAGCAGCGGAGCTCTCCGGAGTCAGCTTCGACGACGCTGAGGGCGCGTCCGAGTTGGCCGAAGCGCTCGTCGCCGAGCACGCCGTACAGCTGCGCCGGACCAGTAGCGGCAGCACGCAGGTGCTGCTCCGGGGCAAAGATGTGTCGCTTTCGATCCGGTCGCAAACCATTGGGCAGGGCGCCAGCAAGGTTTCCGCGCACCCCGGCGTGCGGCACGCTTTGCTCGAGCTGCAGCGTGATGCCGGCAAGCAAGGCGGAGTGGTGCTGGAAGGTCGTGATATCGGTACTGTGGTTTTCCCGGATGCCGAGGCCAAGTTCTATTTGACGGCTAGCGTCGATGTGCGCGCTCAACGGCGCCACGACGAGCTGGCCGCGCGTGGCACGCCGCCCAGCCTAGATGAGGTGCTGAGCGAGGTCTCCGAACGCGACCACCGCGACAGCATGCGACCCGTCGCCCCGCTTCGACAAGCCGAGGACGCCATACTCGTGGATAGCTCTGCGTTGTCCATCGAGCAGGTGGTGGAGCAAATTGTAGCTGCCGTGCAAAGCGTGGAACGCAGGCTCGCAGCGAGCCAGTAATGCAACGGTCGGTACTGCTCGCGCTCGGTCTCGGGCTGCTGGCGCTGCAATCGAGCTGCGGCCCGAAGCCGCTGCCGAGCCCGCCGCCAGCCCCTGCCGCGCGCTCCGCAGCCGACTGGATACCGAGCGATCTAGATGTGGTGGCGCGCTTGGATCTGGGCCGAGTGCGCGACGCCTTGGGGCCAGCGGCGCTGGAAACACTGGCCAAAGAAGCGCTGACTGGCGGAAACGCGGGTCGCGATCCAGGAGGCCTGCTGCTGGCGTCTCTATTGAGCGCCGAGCTGGTGTTTCTCGGTTTTCGCCCGGGAGGCGACCTGGCTCCGCTGGATCGCGTGCTTGCAGTCGAGGGACGCTTCGAGCAGCTGAGACGGCCGCCAGCCGGCTTTTCGGGCGCCACCGACCTCGGGGGTGATGTCCGCTACTGGGAGCGTAGGCCCACGGAGGAGCGCCTGCCGCGCCTCGAAACGGCACGCATTTATGCTTTCGGAGAGCGCACCCGAGTCTTCGTCTCCGCCGCAGAGATCGATGCGGTCGAGCGTGCGCTCTCGGGTCTGGGCGGCGAAGGCAGACTCGTGTCTCCGGAGCAGGGGACGCTTTCCGTAGCCGCGCGGCCGTGGCTGCTGAACCGACTGCTCGGCGGTGCCGCGCTAGACGAGCTTTTCCGACGAGCCAAAGCGCTCACGCTGGTGACCGACTTGGAGTCGGACCGCCTGCTCTTGAAGTTTCAGCTCGAGCTCGCCAACGAGACGGACGCGGAGCGCTTGGCGCACGCCGTAAAAGAGGTCCTGGCTCGCCAGCTGGCTGGGACGCCGCTTGCGGGGAGCGCTCGCGTGGAGGTGCTAGAGGAGCGCGTCACGGTGGGAGCTACGCTGAGCCGCGCGCAGCTCGGCGGGGCGGTGGCATGTTGGCGGGCGCCTAGCTCTTCCGAGTGCACGTGGTAAGAGCCCGCCCGATGACCGACGCCATCGAGCGCCCGAGCCCACGCATGTCGTTCCAGCTGCTGGTCGCGATCGCGCTCGGTCTGGCGCTGGTGGCATTCATTGCTGGCCGCGAAATTTACGTGCGTTATGGCGGATACCGACCGCTGGCGCTCGTGCACGTACCTAGCGACATGCGATACCGCGCTCGGGTGGAGCTTGGCGATCCGAAACGCGCGCCCGCGCTCGCCCCGCTGCTCAGTGCGCTGGATCCCCGCGGCACGCGACTTTTGGAGCTCGAACGGCGACTGGGGGTGAAGGGCAGGGACGTCGTTCGCGAGCTGGCCTTCGGTGCCGGACCCAAGCCGGCTGACTTCGTCTTGGTGTTCGGTTTGAAGCTGCAAAACCAGGCAGGCCTACCCACAGCCAAGGTCGTGTGTGAGGTTCTGCATGACGAAGGCATCCCATCGGAGCTGACGACCACCGGCTGTCGACTGCGCGACGGCATGCTGCTCGGGGCTACGCCCGCCGGTGCACTCTTGATTGCCAGTCGAGAGTCGCTCGTGAAAGATCTCCTGAATCGACCCGAGATGGGAGATCGACTGGGCTTTTCCGGACCTTCAGTGCGAGGCGCAGCCCCGGATCCGGCGGATGTGGCACGCGAGGCCGCCGCACTCGCTCAGCTCGTGGCGACGAAGTACCCTTGAGTTGACGAGCTCGAACCGCGCTGGGGCTCACTTGGCGCGAGCCGTCACCGAAACCACGTCGAACTGCATGAACTGGCCGTCAAAGGCGTTCGGGTGCGGCGGGATCCCTGCGACCGTCAGCTGCTCGGCGTTGGCCCAGATTTTCCCTATGTCGTCGTACTCGAACACGCGAACCTTCGTTCCGCCACGCATCGGAAGGACGACCTCGTAGTCCAAGGCGATGATGCGAGCCGTATTGGTAGTGTCGTTCCACGAGTTGAAGAAGTAGGTCTCTTCCGGATCACGAACCGTAACGCCAAACACGTGAATGGCGCCCGGCTGCGGAAGGGACCCGCCAACACGCAACCAGTCCCCCACCTTCGTGCCCTGCCCAACGTAGTCTCGATTCTCGACCACACCCCGAATCCGCAAGGTCACGTCGTAGAGGGTCGCGGCGTCGCCGCCGAAAACCAGCTCGGTGTCGACGCGCGGTCGGTTCTTCCGCTCGATGGTTTCGTCGACGTAGCAACACAGGTAGCCGCGATTCGGCGTGCCGCTGTTTTGCGGCTCGCAGGCTTGGTCCTGGTAGTGATCGCAGGGCAAATCCATACGAAACTCGTCGAAGGCCGCCGCCAGCGGGTTCAGGTTGACCGCGTCGAGTGGCGAGCTGCCCGCAGCTCCGGATTGGGCCGATCCGCCCGTGCCTCCAGCAGTCGTGGCGCCGGAAGCGCCAGAGAAAGTTCCCCCGCTGGCGGAAGCGTTCGTAGCCGCGCCCCCGCCGCCCAAACCTGCGCTCGTCGCATCGCCGCCCGTACTGACGCTGCCGCCCCCGGTGGGCCCTGGCTCTCGCGAGGGCAGCTCGCTCGAGCTGCAGGCAGATAGGGCTAGGGCAGAGCATGCAACCGCGCTTTGGAGTCTTGTAAGCATCTATCCCATTGGATCGACGTCGCCAAAGTTGTTGAGGCGCCCTCGACGTCGCATCAGTACAACTGCGTTCGCCGACGGGTAGATCTTTCGATCGAGTGTCGTGCCTTTTCGAGTGCGGTGATGAAATCGGATGATTTGCTGAGCCTCTTTCCGCGCAGCGGGCACCCAGGTGCATGCCAACTGACAGCGCGAGTGGTGGCTCGAGGAGCAACGCTTCGCGCGCTCTACGCCACTGCCTCTTGGGCGCTGCGCTGCTAAGCGACCTAGCTTGCACCGCGGAGATCGGGGGGCCATCGCGTACGGGCGGCGTGCCTGCCAATCCCGAAACTGCGCCGCCGGGAGTTGCGGTTCCTGGAGGAAGTGACGCCCGCTCCATCGGCCTGGCGTTGCCGGCTATGCGAAGGCTCACTCGGCGCGAGTACAACAACACCATCGAGGATTTGTTGGGCGACACGTCGAGACCTGCGGATGCGTTCGACCCGGACCCCACCGCGGCCGGCTTCGACAACCAGGTCAGCTTGCTCACCGTCAGCACTTCGCGCGCACGCCAGTACTTTCTCGCCGCCGAACGGCTTGCGCAAGCTGCCAAGCTCGAACAGCTATCGAGCTGTCTACCCAACGTCAGCAGTGAGCAGACCTGCGCGGAGCAGTTCGCGCAAAAGCTCGGACAGCGAGCCTTTCGCCGTCCCGTTGAAGACGCCGAGCTGGCAATTCTGATCAAGGTTTTTGCGGTAGCCAGGCAGGGCGGGGACTACGAAACTGGGCTTAGGCAGCTGCTCAAGGCGCTGCTCGTGATGCCGGCGTTCCTCTACCGGCTGGACGTCAGCCCCAGCAGCTCAGCCGAGCCAGGCCCGTCGCGCCTCGGTCAGTATCAGCTCGCCAATCGACTCTCCTACACGTTCCTTCAATCCATGCCGGATGACGAGCTGTTCGCGGCGGCCGCGGCCCAGGAGCTGACGACGCCAGAGCAAATCGCCAGCCACGTGACCCGGCTCACGCAGAGCCAGCGTGCTCGGCTCATGTCCCAGGATTTTTATGAACGCTGGCTCGGGCTTGGCGAGCTGAACAAGCTCTCGAAGAGCGCCGCGCTGTTCCCGGCCTTCGATGACGAAATTCGGGCGGCGCTACAGAGTGAGCTCCAGGAGTTTCTGCAGCACAGCCTGTGGACCGAAGGCGGGGCGCTGGCCAGCTTCTTCAGCGCAAGCTACGGGTTTCGGAACAGCCGGCTCTCAAGCCACTACGGCGACAGCGCGGCTTCAGGCGACGCGCTGACCTTGACTATGCTCAGCCCTGAACGGAGCGCCGGCATCCTGACCACTGGCGGCTTGATGGCACTGCTCAGCACGCCGGAGCACACCGATCCGGTTAGGCGAGGGAAATTCATCCGTGAGCGCTTCCTGTGTCAGGTCGTGCCGCCGCCACCGCCCGGGGTTTCTGCCGCCTTTCCGGAGTTCGAGCCCGGGGTGACCACGCGCCAACGCTTCGCGACCCATCAGAACGATCCGGTGTGCGCAGGTTGCCACAGCGTGATGGACGGAATCGGGCTCGGCTTTGAGAACTTCGACGCGGTGGGTGTGTACCGCGCGTCGGAGAACGGCAGCCCGGTGGACGCTTCGGGTCAGTTGGTGAGTAGCGACATCGATGGGCCCTTCGTCGGCGTGCGGGCGCTAGCGGAGAAGCTAGCGACGAGCCAGATGGTTCGCGACTGCATGCTGGCAAGTTGGTTTCGCTTCGTGGCAGGCCGCGAGGCAGGGGAGGGAGACGCCGGCACTCTTGCGGCCCTTCGCCCCGTTCTGCTGAGCGCCGCACAGAGGTCCATGCTCGAGGCCCTCAGCCAAACTCCCGCGTACTTGTCACGCCGTCAAGAGGAAGCGCCATGATTCTGCTAAGGAACCGGTCTCTAAGCCGGCGCACACTGCTCAGGGGTATTGGCGGCGCGACGCTGGCGCTGCCTTGGCTCGAGATCATGAGCGCGCGTTCGGCCCATGCCGCCTTGCCCCCCAAACGGCTACTCACCTACTTCTTCGCCAATGGCGTCATCCCCGAGGATTACGAGTGCCAGGGGACCGAAAACGACTTTACTCTTTCCAAGAGCCTTTCGCCGCTCGAGCGACACAAACAGAGCATGATTGTGACGCACGGTATCGGCATGTCCTGCAAGGGCTTCGCCCACACCGATGCGACGCCGCACATCCTGACGGGCATGCGCCACCCGCCCGACGCTGCGGAGCACGGGTCGTTCCGCGCCGCCATTCCGACCCTCGATCAAGAGGTGGCCAAAGCGGTAGGGGCGGGAATGCGCTACCCCTCACTGGAGGTGGGAGTTCACAGCGGTACCGACCGGTTGAGCAGCGTCTCCTGGAAAAGCCCGACCGAGATCAACGTGCCGCGCCAGGATCCCTACGCGCTAGCCGCCGAAACTTTTGGAGTCGAGCTGCCAGCCGGCGCGACGCTCGATCCAGAACGCCAGAAACGCCTGAACAAGTCGGTGTTGGATGCGGTTCGTGAAAGCAGCCAGTTGCTCTCCGCCAAGCTCGGGCGTGAGGACCGCGCTCGTTTGGACGCTCATTTGCAGTCCGTGAACGAGCTCGAGGCCTTGCTCAACACGACCGACGCCCCCGGCGGCATGGGCTTCACGTTGGAAAAGCCAAATTGGGCAATGGGACAGAAAATCAACATCGACGCGACGGACAACATTCCACTCGTGTTCGAGATGATGATGGACCTGGTCGTGTATGCGTTGGCGACCGAGCAGACCCGGGTGGTCACCTTCATGGCCGGGCGCAGTTTCGGTGGGTTCTCCCTGCCGTGGGTGGACGCGGCCGGTGATTGGCATGAGTTCAGCCACCAAGCGGCGGCGGGCGACTCCGGATCCGCCGACAAGATCACCCGCATCGTGACTTGGCTCGAGTCTCAGCTAGCGCTGCTCTGCGACAAGCTCAAGGCAGTGCAAGAGCCGGGAGGCGGCACGCTGCTCGACAACATGACCGTGTGTCAGATGAACGAGTTCGGCTACGACCATCGGCACCGGAACCTGCCCTACCTGTTCATCGGCTCCGGCCAGGGCTTCTTCAAAACCGGGCGCCTGCTGCGGTTTCAGGAGTTCAGCTCCGGCCCTGCCAACGAAACGTCGCCCTTTCCCGGCACCTGGAACAACAACGTACTGGTCTCGCTGGCCAACATGATGGGTCTCGACATCAACGCCTTCGGTGACCCCAACTATCCGAGCGGGCCGGTGGCAGCGCTTCAGGGCTAGGCCCGCGGGCTCCACCCAGTCGGCTCCACCCAGCCGCTCCGCCCTGCCGCACTTCCATCACTTAAGGGCACTTCAGCCGTGCGGCTCTGCGGATGGCGACAAAATACCCCTGATCTTGATGTCATAGCTGTCGAGCGCCGCTTGGGACCCGTGGAAACCGCACGGCTTTTGCGTTTGACGGGCGTCCTGCTGTGCGCTACCTGAGCGCGTCCAACGCCAGGCGTGCGTCCGCTTTCTGGCTCTGTCCAGTCGGCGCGGCGCAAAGCCAGCGGGACGAAGGAGGCATTGTTTCGACTCATGACTGATACTCAAACCACCAACCAGAGCACGGGCGACCTTTCCGGTTTCGCCGCGATGTTCGAAGCCACGCAAGCTGCCACCCCCAACGGCCAAATGGGCGGAGAGGGTGAAATCGTCAGCGGCTTGGTCGTGCAAGTGAACCGTGACAGCGTCGTCGTCGACATCGGCGGCAAGAGTGAAGGCGTCATCTCGCGTAGCGAGTTCATCGACGCAGTGGGCGCTTTCAACGTCAAGGCGGGCGACCGCGTCGACGTATTCATCGAGAGTCGCGAGAGCGACGACGGCCTGATCTCCCTGTCCAAGGAGAAGGCCGACAAGATGAAGGTGTGGGATGAGATCTCGAGCGCTTGCGAGCGTGACGAGATCATCGAAGGTACTATCAGCCAGCGCGTGAAGGGTGGCCTCTCGGTCACGATCCGCGGCGGCGTAAAGGCCTTCTTGCCGGGCTCTCAAGTGGATTTGCGGCCTATCCGCAACCTGGAGAAGCTGATCGGCCAGACCTATCAATTCAAGGTCATCAAGTTCAACAAGAAGCGCGGCAACATCGTGTTG
>Ga0163144_10022858_pt1 | contig 12377 bp, 9 predicted proteins | sample OliLak19BULKMAT1_FD_123175 | JGI IMG/M metagenome (GOLD analysis project Ga0163144, IMG submission 123175) | Freshwater microbial mat bacterial communities from Lake Vanda, McMurdo Dry Valleys, Antarctica - Oligotrophic Lake LV.19.BULKMAT1 | ecosystem: Environmental > Aquatic > Freshwater > Lake... | reverse complement strand
TCCTCGATCCACTCGTGGATGGTGGAGAGCGCGGGCGAGCGCGGGTCGCCCAGGTGGTCGAGCAGCGGGGTCTCGAAGGGCGAGACGATGGAGATGAGGTCGGAGACGTCCTCGACGAGCTCGGGGAGGGTGGAGCCGGCGTCGTAGGTGGCTTTTCCGGTGAAGGGCATGAGGGAACCTTTCTGGGCGAGGGGACGGAGCAAGACAAACAAGGAAGGAATGAACCACAGAGGCACAGAGGCACAGAGGCGCGGAGGCAGGCAAGGAATGGGTGGGGAGGGCGAGCGGTTGAGCGGCGCGATCGGAGCAACGTGGGCGCGCTCCATCTTGTTTCATTGCCTTTCTCTGTGTCTCCGTGCCTGTGTGGTGAGCTTGTTTCAGGCCGAGCGGCGGAGTTTGAGGTAGCGCAGGAGTGCGGAGCGGTCGCCGGTGGTGGCTTGCTCGCGGGTGAGGGCGAGGCGGTCGGCGTTGGGATTGGCGGGCTTGGGGGCCATGCTGCTCGAGCGCGGGGCGCGGCGTGCGAACAGGAAGGGCTTGCGTCGGCGGAGGTCGGTGACGGCGGAGGTGACGTCGGCGTCGGTCGGGGATGTGGCGGCCTTGGCGACGGCGGCCTCGGTGAGCAGCGTGGCGGTCTCGAGGTCGATGGCGTCGGCTTCGAGCAGGGCGCGCTCGATGCTGCGGCGTCGCTCCGCGGAGTCGAGGGCGGCGCGGAGCGAGTCGAGCTCGCGGCGGGCGTCGGTCAGGGCGGTGTGGAGGGTGTCAGACACAGGCTGCAAGCCTGGGCCACCAGAGTCGGCGGGCTCGGAGTGGGTGGCGGGCGGCGCGTCGGGGTTGGGCTGCATGGTTGGTTCCTTTGCAAGGATGGGATGAACCACAGAGACACAGAGGCACAGAGGAAGGCAGGGGGATGGAGGGAGGAAGTGGATGAGACGGGTGGGGTTGAGGGCGCGGGGCGCGAGGCAGGTTCAGCGCATGCTTGCGCGGCGCGTTCGCCGGGCTTCTGCCTTCGTGTGTGTGTCTGTGCCTCCGTGGGGAAGTTCTTCACTCGATGCCGGTGTCGGCGGGGGTGTATCCGAGTTCGGCGAGGACCTGGGACTGCGGAACGCCGAGGGACTGCTTGGCGGCGGCGGCGGCGACCTGCTGGGTGAGGTCTTCGGGGAGGGGGTCGGGCCAGGCGATGCGGAGGGATCGCTGGGCGGGGGTGGTGTTGAGGATGCCCGCGGAGTCGAGGGCGGCCAGGATGTGGCGTGAGGCTTCGAGGATGCCCCGCCCGTAGGCGATACGCTTGCGTGCGGTGCGGGCGAGCAGGCTCAGCAGCGTGATGCGCAGGGCGTTGGCGGAGGAGAGGTTGCCGATTTTGGCACGGACGACGCCTCCGGCGAGCGGGGGGACGCCTGAGATCTTGTCCATGGCCTCGCGGATCTCGTCGATGTGGCGCGACTCGCTGGGGGCGTCGGAGTCGCCGCCGAAGGGGGCGATGGAGGCGTCGGGGTTGTCGGTGGCGAAGACGCGGCCCGGGCCGATGAGCGTGCCGTCAAACGTGTCGAAGCCCTTGGCGAGGAACATGCGGAACGACTGGAGAGTGACGCGGCTGGCGCGGTCGGAGAGGCGGGTGTTGAGCTCGTCCTGGAGTGGGATGAGCGGCTCGACCTCGGACAGGCCCGTGTAGTGGAAGGGCTGGGCCATGTTCTGGATGTGTACGACCGGGAGGCGGCCCTCGAAGTGGGGGTCGGCGGATTCCTCGATGACCTCGCCGTCGCGGATGACCTGGCGCCAGCCGGGGGCCAGCAGTTCGATCTGGGTGACCAGCTGGCGGGTGGGGCGTGCTGAGTCGGGATTGAGTTGGTTGAGGGACTGGGTGGTGGCGATGGCGTACGCGTCGAGCTGGCGGAAGTCGTGGGGAGATTGGATGGGGATGCCGCGGGTGGGTTCGATGACTTCGATGCGGAGGGCTTCGGCGGCGAGGGCGGGGGTGGAGTCGGGCGATTGCGGCGAGGGCGCGCGCCTGCCCAGGGCGGCAAGCACGCCACCCGCGCGGGAGCGGTCGTCGACCCGGACGAGCAGGTCGACGTGGCCGTAGACGTGGCCCAGCAGCGCGATGTCCTGGAGGAGTGAGATTCCGCCGGAGGCTTCCCAGACGGCGTCGAGGGCGGCCTCGATCTGGCGGGCGCGGGGCTCATCGGCGAGGTTGGAGAGGATGCGTATGGGTCGGCCCACCATGAAGTCGACCATGGTCTGGAGGCGCCAGGCGATGTCGTTCTCGATGACGATCTCGGGCGAGTTCTTCCAGCGGTCATCGAGTCGCGGGTCGTTGCCGGCGGGGCGGAGGCGAGGGGGGAGGCCGGCTTCCTGGGCGTGGCGTGTGCGACGTGAAGCCCAGGGGGCCATGCCGACCGTCTCGGGCGCGTTCCTGAAGTACGTCCAGAGTCGCTCAAGGCGCGGCAGGGAGTCGCGCCGGTGCTCGTCGATGGCGAGCGTGAGCAATGCCTGTTCAAGGCCGACGTTGGGAAGCGTGAGACGGTCGGACATGGCGCACCCCCTGGGGTTGATTGGCACAGGCGTGGCCTGTGGGTGGTCGTGGTGGCACAGGCTTGGAGCCTGTGTCCGGGTTGGTTGGCGGGGTCGATTTGTGCGACCCTCTATCCCTCCCCCCATGGCACGGGTTTGTGCGCGCGCCGATGATCCACGATTTCGCGAAAAGCGGGTTTGAGGCCTTGCTTTGTCGAGCGGATTTTTCTTATTTTTGCGCGCACAAATCTGCGCGCTCACCTTTGGGCGCAACGGGCCGTCGATGGCGGTCCTGGGCGGTCCTGGAGTTCACCACAGAGGTACCGAGCGCACCGAGGCAGGCGGGGATGGGGGGAGGCGGGTGGCGTGGCCGCGGCATGGAGCGCGCACGCGGTCTACGCGCCGGCGCGTCGGCGCCGATGGGGCCGGCGCGCGACGTGCCACCGAGTCATACGAACTCGCGATGGAACACGGGCGTCGCCTTGCCACCCATCGCCGCGTTGGGCGATCGGTGCCTCGGTCACAACCGGCCAAGCCGCATCGAGCGTGCGGAGCGGTATAGACCGGGGACATCCCTGACAGTGTTCGGGGACATGGTTGACACTGAGCGCGGCATGATGTGGGACCTTGAAGGAGGTCCGGTATGCCGTGGGAAGCGAGGTCGATCGTGTGGCAGCGTGGGGATTTCGTGGCGTTGGCCAGCGTGGCCGGGGCGAGCGTGTCGGGCCTGGCCGCACGCTCGGGGTTGGCGGGCAGAGCGCGCGGGCGCGGCGATCGCGCGTCGATTGGCGTGCCCGCTCAACGCAGCAAGCGCGCCACCGGGGCGACGTGACTCGGTGACACGGTTCAGCAGCCGGCGGCGAAGATGGTGAGGTAGTAGAAGAAGTCGTCGTTGTTGATGACGCCGTTGGGGACGCCGTAGCCCAGGGAGCCTGGGATGGCGGTGGTGGTGAGGTCAGCGACGGCGAGGTTTGCGGCGGCGAACTGGGAGAGGTAGTAGAAGAAGTCGTCGTTGTTGAGGATGCCGTTGGGCACGCCGAAGCCGGGCTGCCCGGGGATGGCGCCGGTGGTCAGGTCGGGTTCACAGGTGGCCGCGGCGATGAAGTGCGTGCCGTTGTCGAGGTTGAGCCAGCCCAGGTTCTCCGCCCAGGCGTAGCCGCGGAAGCGACTGGCGACGGCGTCCCAGCGTGCGTGCTGGTTGAAGGCGGTGAGTGTGGGCGCGGTGTTGAAGTTGATCCAGCCCAGGTTCTCGCCCCAGGCCAGGCCGGACATGACGCCGCTGGCGGCGATATTGACGCCGAAGTCCAGGCCGGTGAGGTTGGCGTAGGCGACGCCGTTGACGGGGGTTCCGTCGCCGGTATTGATCCACCCGCAGTTCTCGCTCCAGATGAACCCGGCAAGGAAGCGTGGGTTGGAGCCGGATGGGAGGAGTCGGACGCCCTGAATGGTGGCGTTGGCGTCCCGCCAGTTGGTCCAGCCGATGTTCTCCTGCCATGCGTACTTGGCGGTGGGGAGGATGGAGGACTGGGCGATCGCCGGGGCGGCGGCCGTGGCGAGGCAGGAGGCGGCGAGGCACGGGAGGAAGCGGCGGGTGCTCTGGCTCATGGGGGTATCTTCGCTGAAAGTTCGGGTGGATGCAAGGGATATCGTGCAATACGCAGGGAGGCCCGGGCGGGGGCCACGCGAGCGGGGTGGGGGGTCAATAGGCGAAGTTGGCGTGCGGGTCACTCGTGGCGAGCGATGAGCCGGCGGTCGAGCCAGTCACGGCCGAAACGAGAATGCCAGCGCGGTCAACGATGGCGCAGAAGTAGTTGTTGCCGGCGATGGCGAAGTTGGTGGCGTTGCCAGCGCAGGTGTTGCCGATGATGATGTTGCCGGCGAGATCGACGTCGATGCCGCGGTCGGCGTCGTTGCAGGCGTTGGCCTGGATGCGGTTGTCGGTGCTCGTGGCGTGGATGCCGGCGCCGTCGCCCGCCGCGCCGTTGCCGTCGCACATGTTGCCGGTGACCAGCGCGTCGCCGAACACCTCGATGCCGTCGCCGGTGTTGCCTTGGGCCGAGCACGCGCTCACCAGGGCGCCGGAGCTGGCGCGGATGCCGTCGCCCTCGTTCGCGGTGGCGGTGCATCGAGTGATCCGCCCCGAGTTTCCGGCGACGATCCCTGTGAGCGTGTTGGACGCGGCCAGGCAGTCGGTGACGACCCCCGAGATGGCGGCGGAGATGCCGGTGGCGTTCGTGCGGGCCTGGCAGCCCGTGGCCGTGCTGTCGTCGCCAATGGCGATGCCCGCCGCGACGTTGGAGTGCGCGACCCAGTCACGCACGACGCTGTCCGGGCCGGCGCTGATCCCAGCCCCGCTGTTGCCGGAGGCGGTGATGCGCTCGACGACCGAGTTTCCGCCGAGCAGGTTCACGCCGTTGCTGGTCCAGTTGGCGACGGTGCCGTTGCGGATGGTGATGTCGGTGAAGGAGGCGGTGGCGGTGATGCCTTGGCCGCCGCCGACGCCCTGACCATCCACGGTAAACCCGTTGAGGTCGATCGTGACGTTGCTGGCGGCGATCGAGATGCCGGTTCGACCAGCCTGGCCCAGGAGATTGCCTGTGAGGTAGTACGAGCCGGGCTTGGAGATGATGAAGGTGGCCGAGGCACCGCCGGGGGTATTGGCCTGGCTCGAGGGCGTGCGCGGCTCAACCTCGTTCAGCGTTTTGAAGGTCGGGGTGACCGGGTCGGCGGGTGGGTCGAGGGGGCCAGCGAAGGCGACGATGGCCGCGGCGGTGAGGCCCAGTGCTGTGCCGACGGACAACGAGATGACCGTTCGCTTCACGGTGAATCCTCACTGAACGTGGACGGAGGGCGTCCTCGCGGGCGACGATATCACAACGGTGGGCGGGATGGAACGCGCTTTTTTGAAATTTTCCGGCGGCGTGGTGGCTGCGCTGTGGGCTTTGGGGCGGTCGCGAGTCGATCGGGCGCAGCCGGGGGCGTGGAGGCGAGCGAGCGGCGCGAGGTGAGGGCGGGGATAAACTACGGGCGTTGCCCGGGTAGCTCAGTTGGATAGAGCAGCGCTTTCCTAAAGCGCAGGTCGGAGGTTCGAGCCCTCTCCCGGGTGCTTTTTGGTGCCGGAACCAGCGGGCACCGCACGATGCGGGCGCACCAATCAAAAACGGCGTCACGGCCGTCGCCACCCCGCTCGCCGACCGGGCACGCGTCCGGCTCCATCCCGCTGCCCGCGGGGGGCCGACCCGGTGGGTGTCTTCTGGACCGGGTGGGTGAAAGAAGTTGATCACGTTGATGGGGCGCTCAGCCGGGCGTATGCCCGCTGCTCGCCGCTGGAGACGGAGCGAATCCCTGTGGTCGAGGCGCTCACAAACGCCTCGGCGTGGCGTGCCGCACTTCTGAAGTTCAGGGGGTTGGGGGGAGTCCGGGGAGATGCAATCCAAAGATTGACGCTGCCACCCAACCTCACACGGGACGGACCCCGGGCGTGTCCCACCTCCAAACGGATGAGATGAGACGCACGCCCGGGCGGACGGCTTTCGCGCGGAGTGTTCGGCGCGAGCCACCGCTCGGGGGACAGCGGAAAGTGCCGAGGGGGAGACTTGAACTCCCGACCTCCGGGTTATGAATCCAGCGCTCTAGCCAGCTGAGCTACCTCGGCGTGTTGACGGGGAATCCCCCGGCAGGCAATGGTATTCCGGGCGGGTGCGGAGAGCGAGAGCGGCCAAGCCACGCAACCAGCCCGGGCAACCAGACCAGGCGACCGGGCCCAACGACCAGAGCCCAAGGCCAGACCGCTCACACAAACCGGCGGCCAAGACCACCCGACCTTTGAACCCGCGGGGGTCCGGCGGCGACCAACCAGGCGGGAGTCCGATGCACCGTTCGCAGGACCAGATCATCGACGAGTTGCTGGTACTGGAGAGTCAGGACGGGAACCGGGCGGCGCTGGACCTGCTGCTGCGGCGGTGGGCCGATCGGATCGGGGCTCGGGCCGGCGTGCTGTGCGGCCAGCGCGAGGGCGCTGGCGAGGTCGCGCAGCGGTCGATGATCGCCGTCGCTCGTGGTATTTGGAGGTTGGAGGACCCGGGCGCGCTGGGCGGGTGGATCATGCGGATCGTGGCCCATAGGGCCAGCGACTGGATTCGCGAGCGGGCCAGGCAGCGGCGGCGCGAGCGCGGGTTTGCCAGCCAGGTCGATGCGACGATCGTGAACACGGTCGGCGATGGGTTGGGCAGCGGGGTTGATGATCGCGCGCGGGTGCGGCGCGCCCTGGACCGGATGGAGCCCGAGCGTCGCGCCATCCTCGTGTTGCACTACGCGCACGGGGTGCCGATGGAAGGGCTGGCCAGGGTGCTGGACATCCCGCCGGGAACAGCCAAGTCGAGGCTGTTCCACGCGCGGCGGGAGCTGGGGCGTCTGCTTGAAAGGGATGGGCGATGACAACGAACCGAGGGTGTGTGAATCTGGCGTCCCAGGACGAGGGTCGGGGCGGCTCGGGCGGGGCGGTGGACCTGGACGCCGCGCTGCGCGACGCGCTGGCGGCGGGGGCGCGCGATGAGCGGGACACGGTGCGATCGCTTCTCGCCGACTCGCTGCGCGGGCAGAGCCGGGCGCTGGCGGGCATCACGCTGGCGGCGCAGGTGGGGCTGGTGGTTGGTGCGGTGGTGTGCCTGGTGGCGCTGTTTGCCGCGCAAACGACGCGCGGGCAGATCCTGCTGGCGACCGGCTTCCTGTGGGCGATGAACGCCGCGGGGCTGATCAAGGCGTGGTTCTGGATGACCATCCACCGCAATCGGACGCTGCGCGAGGTCAAGCGCCTGGAGCTGCAGGTGGCGCGGCTTGCGGACGGATTGGCGCCGCGGGGTTGAGCTTGGTGGTGGCGGTGCAGCGCGCGGTAATCTTGACCTCCAGCGCGTTGCCCGCTGATGTGCCGTCGCGTCCGGCGATGGGAGGGGCGGCGGCGTGGGAGGACTCGCCGAAGCCGTCGAACTCCCAGACCACAGCGCGTCGGGTCCGAGCCCCCGGCGGGAGCCGGGCGTCGAGCCCACGGGGAGGGCGAGCGTGCCACCGATCGCCGCTCTGGGCGATCAGTGCAGCGCCCACGCGGGGTTGATCGGCACCGATCGTGCGGAGCCCACGATCGGCGGCACGTTGGCCCCGGGGCTCCCACCCAGGCCCTGACTCGCAGGGCTCGGATCAGGGCGCTGGCTGAACGGTCGCAGAGCCCTGGAAGCGCGGGTGGGCGTGGGCCGGCGACTGATCAAACGTCCAGATGGCCTTCTGGGGATCGAAGTTGAGCAGGAGCAGGTCGCTCGCGTCCGGGGCGGCTCGACGGGCGGGGGTGAACGCGTCCGTGTACCGGGCCGACATGGACAATCGCACGCTGTCGATCCAGCCCGTGAAGTGCGAGACAGGCTCGGCGTCGCCGTTGACATCCGCGCCGATCATGAGCGGCAGGCCGCTGGTCGTGCGTCGCCCCTCGCGCGTGCCTGAGGCGACGAGCGCGCCGTCGAGGTAAAGGCGGGCCTCGCGCCCGTCGTAAACGCCGGCGACGTGGTGCCAGGAGTCCGCGGGGACGCCGGCGGTGGCCTTGATCTCGAGGTACTGCCCGCCGATGTGGATGGAGAAGGAGGGGATTCCGTTGTTCATGAAGATGCCATACTCGCTGCTCTCGGTTTTGGTGACCAGGCCGGTGCGAGGCTGGTAGGTGTCGGCGTTGAACCAGCACTCGAGGGTGAGAGCCTGCCCCGCGTCGCGCGGCGGGGACGCCCGGCGGGCATCAATGGCGATCCACGCATTGCCATCAAGGCGCAGCGCGGACTCCGGAGCCTGCGGCGTGACCGCCGGCTCGGTGAGCATGACCTGGATCGGCACGTCGGTCCGCTGCGTCGGGAGCGGGTAGCGGAAGCCGGTGGCGAGGTAGTCCTGATCGAGCACGAGCTGGATGGTGCGGAGGTCCGCATCCGCGGTGCCCTCGGCCCGTTGCACGCCGAACACGAACTCGCGGGAATCGCCGGCCCTGATGGTCGCGTGGTTGTGGTCGGGGGTGATGTGCCAGCGGCTGTCCGCGGCGTGGGGGGTCAGGGTGATGTCGATCGGTCGCGTCGCGGTATTGCGGATGGTGGCGCGGACCTCGCCGGTGACCGCGCCAGACTCGGAAAGCTCGAGTGCGGCGGCGAACGCGGGCGGGGTGCGGGTGAGCACGGCACACTCGTTGCCCATCTCGGCCGTGATCTCGCGGACATCCATGACCTCGCCCACGGGAATCGAGGCCAGCGCGATCTGGTCGTCGCGGACAGTGACGACGTGGAACTGGTGCAGCCAGCCAGCCGACGGCACGGTGCCGTCGTTGGACCCGCCCACTGTCGCCAGCGTCACATACTCGATCCCGTCCTTCGCGTCGTACCGCATTCGGTGGATGTGCCCCGCAAACACGCCCCGGACATTGCCGGCCTCAACGAGCATCTCGTGGACCCGGTCCCAGTGCTGGCCGTACTGCCCGCCGGTCCAGCGCGGGTGGTGAAGGAAGACGAAGATGTGCCTGGCGTCCTTGGCGCGCTCGAGGACCGAGGCCAGCCAGGTGAACTGCTCCTCGCTCATCCGGTGATTCTCGGTGACGTTGAAGTTGCGCTCCCCGGTCTGGGGGTTCGCCTCGTCGGAGTGCAGGGCGATGAACCAGCAGCCCTTGTGCTCGAAGGCGTACCACAGCGGGCCGAAGTGCATCTCGTATCGTCCCTCGTGCTCCTCGGGGGGCCGCGGGCCGTCGCCCCGCCAGTAGACGTCGTGGTTGCCCACGACGGGGAACCACGGGCAGAGGAGTTGGTCCATGATGCCCTTGAACTCGGCCATCTGTTCGAGCCACGCGGGTGCCTCGTTGTAGCCGTTCACCAGGTCGCCGACGGTCATGACCAGATCCGGCTCGAGGAGGTTGGTGTCGCGTACCGCATCGGCCAGCACCGACACGCCATCGACCGGCCCGCCCGTACGATCGCCGAATACAACGAAGAAGAAGGAGTCCTGTTCGGTGGGCAGCACCAGGGGCGCGCCGGTGCGGCTGGTCGTGAACCGCGTGCCATCAGCCGCCACCGTCCCGTGCGGCTGGTTGTGCCGGTGCAGGTGCCGCGTGTGCCCGATGTTGTCGCTCTGGCCTGGGCAAAGCGGGGCAAGCAGGAGCACGCCGGCCAACGCCAAGGCGCGGCGGCGCGGCTTGCGGCAGGCGGTCCAACGAGCGACGGCACCGGGTGTGTCCATACTGACAGCCTACGCCCCAAGGCATGGGCGTGCGACGGTCGGCCCGCCAGAAGGGTGTGAAGATTGCGCTGGCGGTCGCCGACCGGCCAACACCGCCGGCCGTTGATCGACCGCATCGACAGCCAGGCCGACCATGCGATCCCCCGAACGCGAGCATCACCCGCACCCGGCATCCACGCCCCCCGCGCTACCATTGCCACTCCAGCGATCCGCGCCCAAACTCCAGAGCCCCCATGCCCTTCCCACGCCAGAACATCCGCAACTTCTCGATCATCGCCCACATCGACCACGGCAAGTCCACGCTCGCCGATCGCCTGCTCCAGGCCACTAACGCCGTCTCCGCGCGCGAGGCCAAGGCCCAGATTCTCGACTCCATGGACATCGAGCGCGAGCGCGGCATCACCATCAAGGCCTCCGCCGTCACCGTCATGCACCACCACACCCCCGGCGACATGACCGACGAACTCGAGAGCCAGGCTGGCGGCTCCGAGCGCGACGGCGCCGGCGGCGAGGGCATCAAGACCCAAGGCTCGCAGCTCTACATGCTCAACTTCATCGACACCCCGGGGCACGTCGACTTCAACTACGAGGTCAGCCGGGCCCTCAAGGCCTGCGAGGGCGCCCTGCTCATCGTCGATGCCACCCAGGGCGTTCAGGCCCAGACCATCGTCAACGCCTACCTCGCCATCAACGAGAATCTCGAGATCATCCCGGTCATCAACAAGATCGACCTGCCCGCCTCCCGCCCCGACGAGGTGGCCGAGGAGATCGAGCACGCCCTGGGCCTCGACGCCATGGACTGCCTGCTCGTCTCGGCCAAAACCGGCAAGGGCATCCCCGAACTCCTCGCCGCCATCATCGAGAAACTCCCCCCGCCCCGTGAGTCCATCGTCTCCCAGACCCGCGCCCTGATCTTCGACGCGGTCTACGACGACTACCGAGGCGTCGTCGTCTACGTCCGAGTCATGGACGGGCGCCTCAAGCACGGCGACAAAATCCGCATGATGGGCCTCGGGCGCGCCTTCATCATCACCGACCTGGGCAAGTACACCCCCAAGCCCATGAAGGTCGGCGAGCTCAACGCCGGAGAGACCGGCTACTTCGTCGCCACCATCAAAACCCTCGTCGATGTCCGCGTCGGCGACACCGTCACCCTCGATGGCGACCCGGCCCTCGAGCCGCTCGCCGGATACCAGCCGCCGCGCCAGATGGTCTACTGCGACTTCTACCCCGCCACCACCGGCGAGAGCAAGGGCCCCAACTTCGAGGACATGCGCGAGGCCATCGAGAAGCTCTCCCTCAACGACGCTTCCTTCACCTTCCAAGCCGTCCACTCCACCGCCCTGGGCTTCGGCTTCCGCTGCGGCTTCCTGGGCCTGCTCCACATGGACATCATCCAGGAACGCCTCGAGCGCGAGTTCGGCCTCGAACTCGTCCAGACCGCCCCCACCGTCTCCTACCTCGTCACCCAGCGCGTCAAGGGCGGCGAGCTCGAAGAAATCGAGATCCACAACCCCGCCGACCTGCCCGACATGTCCCGCGTCGAACTCATCAAAGAACCCATCTGCAAGGTCGACATCATGATCCCGAACCGCTTCGTGGGCGACGTGATGAAACTCTGCCTCGACCGCCGCGGCCAATACAAAATGCAGACCATCATCAGCGAGACACGACAACTCGTGAGCTTCGAGGTGCCGCTGGCGGAGATCATCTACGACTTCTACGACAAGCTCAAGGGCATGACCAGCGGCTACGGCACCATGGACTACGAGGTCATCGAGTATCGCCAGGACAACCTCGTCCGCGTCGACATCCTCATCAACGCCGAGCCCGTCGAGGCCCTGAGCCTCCTCTGCCACCGCGACCGCGCCGAGTTCCGCGGGCGCATCCTGCTCAAAAAACTCCTCAAGCAGATCCCCAAACACCAGTTCGAGATCCCCCTCCAGGCCGCCATCGGCGGCAAGGTCGTCGCCCGCGAGACCATCAAGGCCTTCCGCAAGGACGTCACCAGCAAGTGCTACGGCGGCGACGTAAGCCGCAAACGCAAGCTGCTCGACAAGCAGAAGGAAGGCAAGAAGAAGATGAAGTCCATCGGCTCCGTGGACATCCCCCAGGAAGCCTTCATGGCGGTGCTGGACACGGATGAGGATTGAGCGGTGGGCCGGCTCTCCGAGCCGGCACTTCTGCCGTTTCTACCCCGGCTCGTGGGTCTCCTTCGGTGCCAGCCGCCATCGCGCAGTCCCCGTTGGAAATGGTCCGGTATGAACAAGGACTTTGACTGCATTGAGTTGAAGCGGCACCGGGCGGATCACGTCGGCACGCGGCCCCAGGGCATGAGCCGAGAGCAGCTCCTCGAGTTCTGGCGGAGGCGGACGGAGGAGATGCGTGTACGCCAGCGAAGCACGCCAGAGAACCACGCCAGAGAAAACCGCGAGGAAGTCCGCGTAGATTGCGGGTGGGGCCCGCGCCAACCGGCGGGTGGCATGGTGGCCACCGCGCTGGGTGGTTCTGCCGCAGAGCGACGCCCCCTCGCTCCCACGCACACAATCGGTGCGCATCGCCACGCCGAGCCGTGGCCGTGCCACCCGGCGTGGCACGTTCTCACATCTGGCCTAAGAGCC
>Ga0163144_10022857_pt1 | contig 12377 bp, 17 predicted proteins | sample OliLak19BULKMAT1_FD_123175 | JGI IMG/M metagenome (GOLD analysis project Ga0163144, IMG submission 123175) | Freshwater microbial mat bacterial communities from Lake Vanda, McMurdo Dry Valleys, Antarctica - Oligotrophic Lake LV.19.BULKMAT1 | ecosystem: Environmental > Aquatic > Freshwater >... | reverse complement strand
TGGCTACGTCCTGCTCCGTCAGCTCTGCGTCTCCCAGCAGTACCCGCGGCCCGCCCACGAGAGCGCTGCGCTGCGCACCTTCACCCCTACGGCAACTTGTCTCGAGCGGGGCAGGACGCCGCGTACCCATCGCGCGCCGACGACTCGTTCCGGAGGCGCTTGCTGCCGACATTCCCTAGTGATCGCGAGACAGAAAACGCAATTCGCAATGTGGAATAGGGGTTGCACCGGCATAGGGCCGTAATCCGCAATCCGAAGGAACCGGTGATGACCCTACCCAAATTAGCCTTTGCTTCAGTAGTTCTACTTTCCGGCCTGGTTTTGCCTAGCACCGGCCATGCACGTCTAGAAAGCTGTGGCGGCATCTTCTTGGAGGGAGATGCAAGTTGCCAATTCGTGCGTGAGCAGGAATGCGAAACTCAATGCGAGGTCACATCGGTCGAGACCGCTTGCGTCGCGACGCTGCATTCCGAGTGTGAAACCGAGTGCACCGAAACCTCGGAAATGGAATGCACGCCGACCTGCACGCCGGTTTGCACGGAGGAGTGCACGGTCGAGAAAACTCCGCCCAACTCGAAAGGCATGTGCCGCTCCGAGTGCGCCAAAGACTGCAACGACAAATGCGCCACCGCTGAAAACAATGGCCGTTGCCACTCCTCTTGCTCGCATAACTGCAACGACAAATGTGACAACAATTGTCGCGAAGACGATAACGAAGAGGTGTGCGAAACCAAGTGTGACAAGGTCTGTACCGACAGTTGCGTAGCCAAGGCCACACGCGAGTGCCAGGACACCTGTCAGAGCACCAGCTTCGAGAGCTGCGAGACCAGCGTCGTTGAAACCTGCCGCACGGACTGCCGAGATAAAGGCGGAGCCATCTTCTGCAATGGGCAATTCGTGAACGCGAGCAATCTCGACGACTGCTCAGCCGAGTTGAAAGCAGAGATCTCGATCAGCGTCGACGTCAGCGTGGACCTCGTAGCCGACGTGGATATCGATACCAACAGCGACGGTAACGGCCAGGCAGCGACGTGCAGTTATGCCCCCGCACGTGGTCAGTCTTCGGGCGGAATCCCGCTTGCCATGTTGGCCGCTTCTGCCCTCGCGGTCGCCTTCCGCCGCCGCGCGCGCGCGTAAGTCGTCCTTACTTCCGGCTTGCGTCGGCTGATTCCCAACGCGGTCCGGCTCCCGAGTTTTCTCCGGGGGTCTGGGCCGCGGAGGGAACTGAGCTTTCATCACATTTCGGCGGCTGGCTAAAGGTTAGGGTTAGGAAAGGCTCACCGGATCCGAAATTGCTGCATCGACCATCGACCACGCGATCGACTGTCCCCGCAAGCCGGCGGTCGGGGCTCTCCCGCCGCTCAGCTCGGCCGATCCGGACGCTGGCTGGCGCGCTTTCGCGCTACGGTTGCGGCGTATGCGTCCGCCAAGAGACAAGCGAGAGAAGAAGTCGAAGGAGCCCAAGCAGCCCCCGTCGCGGTTTGCGCCCGCCGCGTTTCTCTCGGGGTCGTCCGAAACGGTACAGCACCTTTGCGACGAGCTTGCGGCGCTGGCGGCCAAACGCTTCAACGACTTGACCGGCACGACTTGGGAACGAGTCGGCACTGCAATCGCCAGCCAGCTGCGCGCCGCGGGCCATGACCTCATGAGCTTCGACGAAGCTGCGGACCTTCAGGAATGGCAAGCCACCTGGCATCACCCCCGCGGAACGTTTTCGCTCCTGCTCTCGTTTCGAGCTCCTAGCCAAGTCGAAGTGACCTGGAAGAGCGACGACGCAACGTATACCGCGCGCGCGTCCTAGTCGGGCAGCCAAAGGGGGCCGACTGCGACTTTCCGTAGCGTTGAGCCTAACGGTGTCATGTTTTGGGCTGGGGGCAGGCGGCTCAGTTGCAGCGGTTACTCACGCAGGTGGGCGGCCGCGGTGGCGGGCAAGAAGGGATCGGAACCGGACCGCAGCGGGCGCAGCTCCCTTCCGCAAAGTCGCTCAGGTTCCGTTTGGCGTCGGCGACGACGGCCTGGGGCAAGGGGTAGCCGCATGTCGCAGCGCAGCGGTTGCCTTCGAAGAGCACGCCGCAATCCGAGTCTCGTCACATCGGACCCTCGACACGGCCTTCGCCGAAGACGCTCACCCTTGGATCGAAGCAATCCTGGCGCAGCGCTGGTCGTCGCGATCTTGCGCCGCTTCGAATACATCCGGCTTTCGCTGTTCCGCAGCGTCACGCAGCGCTCCGACGAGCGCCGCGACGGGCCCTGGAAGACGTTGATGAGCGACTGCTTCTTCGCGCTCATCACGACCACCGCCACCGAGCCTTCGCGGCCACCAAAACCAGTCTGCTGAAAGGAGACGACCGAGCCCCAGGGCCGAAGCCCGCAACCGATACCGAAATGTCCGGCTCCGTGCCGAGTCCGAGAAAGTCCCCGCGCCAGCGCGGCCCAGCATCTGCCTTGCCCCAAGCCGCTCCCGCTCCCGCTCCCGCTCCCGCTCCCGCTCCCGCTCCCGCTCCCCTTCCGGGGGCCACGCCCGCGCGGGTCTGGATTGGAGGCTGGATTGGCGGACGGTACGCGGCCGTTGTACGCTTAGGGATTACGCTCGCCACATCAGAAGCCACGTTGGACTCAGTGTGGGCCGCGCACTAAGAATCTTACTAAAGCGAGCTAAGTTGAATGGTGACGCGAGTTGGTGGTTTCATCTTGCTGGTTCTGGTCGGCTCCTGCACCACCTACACCAGCGACCTACTTACGGGGAGTGCTCAAGGCGGTGAGACGACAGCGGGCGCTGCGGGACAAGCGCTGTCTGGCGCAGGCTCGCAAGCAGACGGCGGCAAGGCCGAGGGCTCGAGCGGCTCGGCCACGGGCGGCGTGGGTTCGGTGGGCGGCGTGGAGAGCGATGGCGGGGGCATGGGCGGAACCTCAGCGGTGGTGGTCGGGGCGGGCGGGGATGGTGGCGAGGCGCCCGGCCCTCTGCCGGCAGGTGAAGGATCGATAACGTATAAGCGGTGGGTCGGCGTCCCCGGTTCTTCAATGTCCGACTTCCCCACGGATGCGCCCGATGAAGTCTCTCAAGTCGGAGAGCTCAAAGCTCCGACTTCGACAGCTGAGTATACTGCCGATCGAATCCAGGGCTACATCACGGCGCCGCTCGACGGCAACTATCGCTTTTGGCTCGCGTGCGACGACAACGGCGAGCTGTGGCTCAGCACGGACGAGTCCGCCGAAAAAGAGGTCAGGATTGCGTATCTGCTCGGCGTAGATCGCTGGGCCGAGACAGACGAGTGGGGGAAATTCGCTTCGCAGGAGTCCGCGCTCATTCCTTTGCAGGCGGGCAAGCGATACCGCGTCGACGCCTTGGTCAAGCAGGGAGTTGGAGGCAGCAACCTATCCGTGGGCTGGCTGAAACCCGGGGACGCTGGCGTCCTGCCCTCGGAAGTCATCCCCGGTAGGCAACTGAGTCCAATCCCAGCGCTCTAAATACACCGGTGCGCTCCGCAGAAGCCATCGAAGCAGCTCAGAGATGACCCGATGGTCATCCCGACGCGCACCGGGCTAGCTCGCGCCTATTGGCAGTTTCCAGGGCCGTCGTTGTGCACGCAGTTTTCCACGCCGCATGCCGCCTGAGGTCTTCGCTGCGCGATATCGAACGCCTGAACTTCGCACGAAGGTAGGCGGGAGTTGCCGCTAATCCTTAGGTTACCCTCGAGCGTGGTCGACGGCCAGGTGTGGAGGGGGCCAAGGGTGGCCAGCATGGCGTTGTCTTGAACGACGAGCGCTCCCGGTATTGGGGGGATCTCGCCAGCGCCCACGCTAGTGAGGTTCTCAAGGCCGTCCAGGGAGGTCAGCTGTGTGGTGCGAATCTCCAAGTCGCTTCCGACGGAGGTGAGGCCTCGAAGGCCGGTCAGCGAGCTGAGAACGCCGAGGTTCGTCAAGTGTAGGCTCCCAGCCACGCGCGCGAGATTCTCCAGGCCTGCAAGTGAGGGGAGCGCCGGGCAGTCCGCTATCGTCAGGTTGAAGCCGACCTGGCTGAGGGACGTGAGCCCGACCGAGGTGAGCTGGGAGTGACCCTGAATGTTGAGGCTTAGTCCAACCTGCGCAAGGTTCGAAAGGCCGGAGAGCGACGTGAGCGACCCATGCCTCGATTCGAGGCCATGCTGACTAACATCGAGAATCTTTACGGCTCCTCCAACGCTGCGTAAATTGTCCAGGCCCTCCAGCGAGGATAAGGAGCCGTTGCCGCTAACCTCCAGGTTTCCCGTGATAGCTCGCAGGTTAGCCAGGCCTTGAAGCGAGCTTAGGGAAGCGTTGCCTTCGATGCTAACTGAGCCAACGGTCGAGACTAGGCCTTCGAGGCCAGTCAACGAGCCCAGCGCTTGGTTGGAGGCGATTCGCAGTTCTTTGGTCTGCGCGATGGCCTTGAGCGCAGCCAAGGAAGACAAGCTGGCGTTATTTGTTATCGACAGCTCTTCATCGAGCTTCGTCAGATTTTCAAGTCCGTCCAGCGAGGTCAGCACGCCGTTGAACTCTACCGAGAGAGCTCCTCCAAGGTGAGTCAGGCTTCGGAAGCCAGCCAGCGAAGCCAGCCTCGAGTTGGCTTGCACCAATAGGTCGCCCCCGACGTAAGTCAGGTTGGCAAGGCCATCGACCGACCTCAACGATTGGCTGTAACTTACGATGAGGTCGCCCCCCACGCGCGCGAGGCTCGAGAGGCCGGCCAACGACTCGTGGCTGGGAAAGGAAGCCGTCATCTCGAGCGAACCTTCGATCGTAGAACACCGCTCCTGCTCTAGTGCCTCGGACTCGGCCAGCTTGCCTATCAGCCTGTCGCCGTAGCACACAGTGCCAACAGGCCCCCCGCCCGCTCCCGAAGAGCCGCCGGTGTCTTGCGAGCCGCCGGTGTCCTGCGACGCGGTATCCCGCTTGGCCTGGCCGCAGCTCGAGACTCCGAGAGCACCGAGCAGCGCCGCCGCACCCGCAACGCCTCCGACCCTCCCGCGAAGCCTGCGCTTCGCTCCTGCGCCTGGGTTGTTGTTCCCTTTCACTAAAAAACCTCGTGTACGCCGCCAATGGGGCAAAGCAAGTTAGGGGCAAAGCGGGGCGCGCTGCGCGTTTGGGGCGCTCGTGGCTATCGGGCCGCGGGAATTGCGGCTAGGCTTCCCGGATGTCCCGGGATCCCTTGAATCCGGCAGCGGAGAGGACGATGGCGGCGACACAGACGGTGCGACAGCGCATCGCAGATGTCTTGAGAGGGGGAGAGCTTACGGCCCGCGAGATCTCCCAGCAAGCCTCCGTCCAAGAGCGCGAGGTCGCAGAGCACTTGCGGCACCTGGAGCACACGCTCAGTCAAACGGCGGAAAGGCTGCGCACGACGGCGCCCCATTGCGTGAAGTGCGGCTTCGCGTTCGAGCAACGCGAGCGCCATGCTCGCCCTAGCCGTTGCCCTCAGTGCAAGAGCGAACGTATCTCGCCGCCGCGCTTCAGCATCAGGTGAGTCAGCGGCGGCGAGCGTGAGCTCGTCTCAGTGCCGTGGACGGTGGCGGGTCAATCGCCGCAACCGATGCGCACGTCGTCGGCCGCCAGGTCGTCGAGCCAAGCCGTGAAGCCTGGCGGAGATTGCTGGTAGTTGACCCAGCCAATCTTCAGCTCGTTGAAGGAGCTGGGTATTTCGGCTTCGGAGTAGTTGCCTGCGCCCCTAGCGAAGCTGATCTCCTGCTTGCCGTCGAGGAAGAAGGCAAAGCTTTGATCGGAGCTATCGATGTGCCATTCGGCGCAGTGCCATTCGCCGTCGAAGGACCAGTCGTAGCCCGTGCCTGTGCCGAACTCGCCGCCGTTTTTTGGCTGCACGTTGTAGAGGAATTGGTGTTTGGCGTTGGCGCCGGATGCTTTGACCGTGTCTACAACCCGGAACTCGGCAGCACCGATGGTGGGTCCGGTGCCAGAGAGCGCGACCAGCGTGGAGTGAACGAAGGCTTCCGGGACGGGCACGCGAACCTTGTAAAACACTCGCCCCCAGTGCTGGCTCCCGAGCCCGGAAGCGTCGTGATAAATGCGTCGCTCGGAGGCTGTCACTGCGCCCAGCTTCAGGGACTGCTTGCCATGCTTCGCCTGATCGTCGGCAACGCCGGACTCCTCGCCGTGCTTCGTCCAGCCCTGGGGCGTGGCGCCCAGCGCGGTAGTTTCGAAGTCTTCGCACAGCAGGTAGGCCGCTGCTCCACATCCCTTAGCGGAACCTCCGCCGAAGCCGCTACCGCCCCCAGCTCCGCCCGGGCCGCCCGTGTTGCCCGTGTTGCCCGTGTTACCCGTGTTACCCGTGTTGCCCCACCAGTCCCGGTCCCGGCCCCGCCCACGCTCAGTCGACCGGCGCTCCCCGCTACCGCCCCCGGGCCGCCAGCGCCACCTCCGGCGCTGCCGCCGGCGTGCCCCCCAGAACTAGCTCCGCCCGATGCGGGGTCGGGCGCGCTCGACCCGCAGCCAAGGAGAAGGCCGAACCAGCACGCAGAAGCTCGCAGGCGGCGGAAAGCAACGGTCGAATGAAGAGCCACGTCCCCACATGTTCCCTCAGCCTTCCCAATAGGAGGGCGCCGCCAGCAGGGTCCGAAATTCGGGGTGTAGCGTGGGGCATGGAGAAAAACGCAAACGCCGAGATCCAATCGAGCCATGACGACATTCCCGGCGCGCGGCAACTCGACCCGCTCGCGAGCGCGGCGAACGCTGTGCCTCGCGCGGACTACTGTCTCGCTCAGTTGTCGGACTCCGACCTGCTAGCCAATACGCGCCGCTTGGTCGGCAGGTCGAATCAGTTGTTCGCCGCGCTGCTGGCGCACTTGGCTGAGGTAGAGGCTCGCGGTGTCCATCGCACGCGCGCGTGCTCAAGCCTCTACACGTATTGCATTTACGAGCTCCGAATGTCCGAGGACGCCGCATTCCGCAGGGCCACGGCTGCCAAACTCGTGAAGCGCTTTCCGGCCTTGTTCGACGCTATCGCGAGCGGCGAGCTTCACCTCACGGGTCTTTTAATGCTCGGACCCCACCTCACCGCGGCAAATCTCGTCGAGGTCTTGGCTCGGGCAAAGCACCGGACCAAGAAGGAAACCGAGCAGGCACAAGCTTTGGAGCAGCTTCCAACCACCGAGCAGGCACAAGCGCTCGAGCAGCTTCCGGCCACCGAGCAGGCACAAGCTTTCGCGCAGCTCCCAGCCACTGAGCCGCTCGAATTACCCGCGCAGCGCGGCCGATACATCCCCGCGGCCACGCGCCGCGCGGTTTTTGAGCGTGATCGCGGGCGCTGCGGCTATGTCGATGCGTTCGCGCAGGCGTGCCGCGAGACGCACGGCCTCGAGCTTCACCATCTCAGAGCGTTCGCTCGGGCGGTGAGCATGCGCTAGACAACCTGGTTCTGCGTTGCCGTGCGCACAACACACTGGCTGCTGAAGAAGACTTCGGACGCGAGCTTATCCAGCGCAGACGCGCCTCGCCCAAGCACGAGCCATTGGCGGGCCAAAAGCGCTGACTGTCAGACTGGCCCGAGAACTCTGCTGGTGGAGTGCGGGGCCGGGCGGTGGGAGAAATGCAATGCCCCAAGGCGCAGCAATTGCAGAAACTGGCCTGTCGGAGGCTGGCCCCCTTTTGGCTGGTCCCCGAGGGTGACGCCCTACGCGGGTGAGAGCGAAAGCCGTACGGGCCATTGACGACGGGTCGTCGGTGCACCGTCACTTTGAGCGCGGCCCAAGGCCAGGTGACCGTTCGCGCAGGGTTTGCGCTCGCGGGTGTAGGAACGGCGCGGTCACGCTACGCTCGGGCGCATGCCGAGCGTAAAAGGAAGCTGCCTCTGCGGAGGCATCCAGTTTGAGATGACCGGGATCCCCAGAGGCGTCACGCACTGTCACTGCAGGCGCTGCCGCAAGACACGCGGCACAGCCAACGCTACCAATCTCTTCCTGCCGCTCGACGGCCTGAGATACCTGCGCGGCGAAGAGCTGCTGGTGAAGTACAGTTTACCCGAGGCCAAGTACTTCGCGCATTGGTTCTGCAAAACCTGCGGCTCTACCATGGCGCGTTTCGACGAAGCTCGCGGCATTGCCATCATCCCGATGGGCGCCTTCGACGACGACCCGGTTGCCCGAGCCAACCGCCGCATCCACGTCGGCTCCAAAGCCCCCTGGGACACCATCACTGACGACCTCCCCCAATTCGAAGCCGGACCGCCAACGCTTTAGCGACGCGCGGCGGCTTGGCGTGAGACTGGCCAATGGAGCCAGGCCGCGGCCGGTTGTCTTCAAGCCAGGCGATGATGGCGACCGCCCGCTCGCGCAGTTTCGAGCTCACGACCCGCCAACCCGGAAACGCCATTTCTGACGCTCAGCGCTAACGCCGTCCCAAAAGACACGCAGCCGCCTGGCCTACACGAGTGCCAGTTTGGCAGGACTGGCGGCGAGCTTCGTTCCTGCCGACGCCCCGTTCGCCAACCCTCAGAACGGCCCGCTGATCTCGTAGGTGATGCCGCGGCGAGAGCTCGAGCTATTCCCACGCTGCGAGCTGAAATAGAGGCGCGAACCGTCGGGTGAGAACGCCGGTCCGGCGAGCACAGAGCCGCTCTGCCCGGTGACCTGGAGCAGCGGTTGTGGCGCCAAAGTGTCGCCGTTGATGACGACGATCTGCATGTCGCCGCCGTCTTCTGCAACCAAGATGTCTCCGGTCGACGACACGGTCACGTTGTCGACGCCGGTGAGCACGGGGTCTGTGTTGGTCGCGACGTCGTAAATGACGTCGAGGAAGTGCGTGACCGTGTCGTAGGCCCAGACGCGGTTGTCGCCCTTCGTCGTGAAGTAGACGATGCCGTCGTGGTAGAAGCAGCCTTCGCCGCCGTTGAACTGGTACGCTCCGGAGACCTGCTTGCGTGTCCGGGTGCTGAAGAAGCCGGGCGTGGGGTTGGGAACGTTTGCCCAGGTTACCGCGCCATTGCTGGCGATCTTCGCGACTTGAAGTGTGCCTGAACCGAGGTTCGGTAGGCCGGAGCTCGGGACGAAGCAATAGCAGCCGTCGGTCTCGTCCTCCGTCAGGTAGACATGACCAAAGACGGGGTCGACTGCCGCCGCTTCGTGCTTGAACGATCCGAGCGCTGAGCGCCTGACTGCTGGCTGCCCGGTCAGCGGAAAGCATTCCCACTGCGATGCTCGCCGCCGCCGTGCGCCGAGTACGCCGCGTCCCAAAACGATGGCCAACTGGGACGTCGTCTTGCACAATCATCACCCAGCATTTATCTCCTGGGAGAACTTTCAGCGGATCCAGCAAATGGTGGAACGCAATCGACCGACGCAGCGCCATGAGGCGGGCACAGCTCTGCGAGAGGGAGCTGCGCTGTTGCAAGGCATAGCGCACTGCGGCGTATGCGGACGCACGATGACCGTGCGTTATCACGGGAGCTCGGGCCACGCTGTGCCGCATACGGCTGCATGACTGCTCTCGCATCGAGACGCGCTCCCGTTTGCCAAACCATGGGCGGCAGGCGCATCGACGAAGCTATCGATGTGGGGTGACTGGGGTGCGAGCAGCTGCTCGTTGACCACGACACGGGCATCATGCGAGGCTCCAAATCTCACAAATGTCGCTAAATGCTCGCAAAAATGTGGAATTTCTTGCGCCTTTCGTTGGTGTCGAAGGGCTTCGTTCGCGTGCACGGGGACGACGTCCTGCTCAATTCGTCGCTTGTGCCCCGCTGCCGCGCAGCAACGAGTCTCGCGGTCAAGGGTCCGCGTAGTAGGCGAGCTCGTAGCCTTGCTGGCAACAGTCGCCGTCGCCGCCGAAGCGGCGGAGCGCGGGGGAGTCGGTGCCGTCGTAGATGGTGCTGAGCGCCACGAGCTCTCCCGACGGCAAGGCCGCGACGCTGCGCCCGGTCCCGATGTTGCTCAGGTCGGGCGGCGGCTCGGTGTAGTCCCAGGCGGTCGAGCCATCGGGATGCAGTCGACGCAGCCAGAAGGTAGGGTAGAACGGCGGGTAGCTCCCCAGCATCATGCGATTCGTGCCGCCCACCAGCGCGACCGAGCCGTCGTCGAGCAGCGTGAGGTCGGTGCCATAGGCGTCCGGGTCGGCTGACTCGAGGCTCATTTCTGGCGCGGGCGCGGGAGTGGAGTCGTTGGCCTGCGCCGCGACGCACGATGCTTTGGGCTCAAGCTCGCACACGCTCGCGCCTGCACAGGGCGTGCGGCACGAGCCGCACAGGCATGACAGCGAGTCGCCGCACGGCGCGTCGCTGGTGCATTCCTTGAGCCAATTGGTGTTGCCGCTCTCACGCTCGCCGCTTTGCGTCGTCCCGCCGCAGCCGAGCGCCAACCCAGCCAGTGCAAGCGCCGGGAGCCACTGTCTACCTGCCATCATGTCGCTTCTCTCACTACTTTGACCCCTTCGTCGGGACGGATCACGTTCTGGCCGAAGTAAAAGCGCACGCGCACGCGCACGTCTTCCGGAAGCGGATGCTCGGCGTTGTGGGCGCACACGCGTCGCCAGAGCTCGTTCAGGTCGGCCCGCACCCGCGCCAGCAGGCCGAGCACCTCCGCCTCGAGCGGGTGTTGGGGCCCGATGTCGAAGGTCAGGGTCGAGCCGCCGATCAGGTCGACCTGGCTGGACCGCGGCGCCGTGCCGGCGCGCAGCTTGGCTCCGAGCCCGCCGACCATGGCCTGGAAGTGATCGAAGACGGCCGCTTCCCAGCCCGTTTCGGAGTCGACGGCGATCACGAGCTCGGGGGCGTGGAGCGCGCCGAGCCCACCCGGGTCGTCGGTGCGCAGACGCCCGTCGTCGAGCGCGAGCTGGACCGCCCTTCGGACCAGCTCTTCGTCCTGCGCCAGGCGCTCGACGAGATCGATCACACCGAGGCCGTCCTGGTGGTAGACCATCGCGACTGCCATCGCGCTCAGCGAATCGAGCGCGCCTTCACCCGCCAGCGCTTGCAGCGCGCTCTCAGGCGTCGCCCGGAACAACGTGGCCTGGCCCTGCCCCGAAGCGTAGAGCAAGCCGCTCGTGACCAGGTCGTGCAGCACGGCCGCGACCGCCGCCTCGGAATCGCGCGAGAAGCGCGCGAGAACCTCGCGGCGCGTGACGTGCTCGCGCTCCCGCACGTATTCGAGCACCACCTCCCACAGCGAGCGGTCCCGCACCGTGACGCTTTCGGTCAAGCGCTGCACGCGCTTCTGATTGCCGCGCAGCGCCATGCCGAACATGTCCGCGACCACCTTGCGCCCGAGGCCCTGCCCTTCCAGCTCACGCGAAAGCTCCACGAACACCTGATCGGCCACGTGCGCGAGCGGCGCCCGAACCCCCGCGGCGGTCGATAGCTGGGCAATCAAGACCGTCGTCTGCTGCACGATCGCATCGATGAGTAGCTTGACGTTCACGCCGGCCTCGCCAGCCAGACTAGCCGCTAACCGGTTGCTTCCGCAGGCGTACGCCCGGACACCCCGCTGGCCAAGTCGGGGGAGAGTAGGAAAAGTAAACGCCACCCGGCCCCCGAGGTGCGAGCTGCTGCGCGTTGACCACGACACGGCATCATGCGAGGACCGATCTCCCGAAGGGCGCTAACCCTTCGTTAACATGATGAAATTTATGCGCCTTTCGTTGGCCGGAGGGACCGAAGGGCTTCGTTCCGTAGCCGCTGGCGCCTTCGACGAATGGCTTGTCGGGAAAGCGCTGCCGAAGCGCCGGGAGCAGCACGGCTCTAATGCTCACCGTGGTCACGCCCGGCCAACCTAGCGACTTTCAGACACCCGTCGCTAAGCCCGCCCCAATCGCACAGCTAGCCCCTCGTCAGCTTCCAAAGAATGGCAATGATCCGCCGAAGCAGTGCCGACGCCTCTGCCGTGTCCCGCTCCGCGAAGTACCCCCAAGCTACTGCAACGCGCAACGCCACCAACACTTCGCTAGCGCTGCCCGCCGCCGTGAAGAACCGTGCTTTCCGATTCCCCGGGTCGGAATGCGCCCCTTCCCCGATGTTCAACGCCACGCTGCTGGCCGCCCTCACCAGCTGATCCGCCAGCGACTTGTCGCTGCGCTTGATGCGCGGCACCAAAGGCCGAAGAGCTTCAATCAATTCAATGCTGAGTAGCCCAACTTGAAACGCCATGTGCTTCTCCTCCTGCTCGCCCGCCCAATCGCGAACGCACTCACACCCCAAGGCAGCGCGCGCAGGCGGGATCCAGGCTGACCGCGTCCTCGCGGTCACCGGCGCAGCCGGCCGCGGCGTGGATCCCGGCGAGCACGCTGGCACAATCAAAAGAGCGAGCCCGAGCCAAAATCCGTCTCCCGCCGCAGGCGTCCGTCTCCCGCCGCAGGCGTCCGTCTCCCGCCGCAGGCGTCCGTCTCCCGCCGCAGGCGTCCGTCTCCCGCCGCAGGCGTCC
>Ga0163144_10022856_pt1 | contig 12378 bp, 11 predicted proteins | sample OliLak19BULKMAT1_FD_123175 | JGI IMG/M metagenome (GOLD analysis project Ga0163144, IMG submission 123175) | Freshwater microbial mat bacterial communities from Lake Vanda, McMurdo Dry Valleys, Antarctica - Oligotrophic Lake LV.19.BULKMAT1 | ecosystem: Environmental > Aquatic > Freshwater >... | reverse complement strand
GTGCCGATGGCCAGGTCCGGCTTGATCGCGTCGACCGCCGACAGGTCCTGTTCCAGCGAGGCGCGGTAGTTGACGGTGACGCCCTTGGACTCCAGCCATTCGCGGTCGGGATCGGACCATTTGGTCTGGGGGCAGGCCGTGCCGACATATTCGACCTCGGCCCCGCTCTCGATCAGCAGGCGGGCGACCAGAAGTTCGGAACCCTCATAGCCCGAGACCGTGATCCGGCCCTTGATCGGCGACCCGGCCAGCGCCCCGCCGATGGCACCGATCATGGCGTTCTTGATGCCGTCGATCTGGCCCTGGGGCACATTGCAGGCCTCGCCGATGGCCTGGAGCCAGGCGGCGGTGCCGTCGCGACCGACCGGGGCCGAGCCGACGACCTTGCGACCGGCGGCCTCAAACTCGCGGACGGCGGCGGTATAGAAAGGGTGGATGGCGGCGACGACGGCACAGTCCAGGGCAGCATACAGCTCGCGCCACTCGCGGGTCGGCACGACCGGACCGGCGGCCAACCCCATGGGCTCCAGCATGCGCCCGATGATCATGGGATCGGCGGGGAACATCTCGCCCAGCAGGGTGACCGTGGGCTTACCAGAGTCGCCTCCCGGGCGCTCGCGCGGCGCGGCGACGGGGCCGGCCTCGGCCTCCTTGCGCGCATAGTTCAGCATGGCCCCGGCAAGTACATCCTTGGCCTCGGCGTGGGTCGGGATGCCGAAGCCGGGCACATCAATGCCGATGATGCGAACGCCGTTGATCTCTTTCGGCAGCAACTGAAGCGGCACGCCCGAGGCGGTCGGCACACACAGATTGGTGACCACAATGGAATCGTAGAGCTCAGGATCGGCCATCTCGAACACCGCGTCGCGGATGTCCTCGAACAGCTTGCCGGTGACCAGGCTCTCGGAGTTGAACGGCACATAGCCGACCGAGCGGCGCGCGCCGTAGAAATGGCTGGTGAAGGTCAGGCCATAGACGCAGCAGGCCGAGCCCGAGAGGATCGTCGCCGTGCGCCGCATGCGCAGCCCAACGCGCAGTGACCCGAACGCCGGGCACATCGACTGGGGCTGGTCATGCGGGCCGACCGGATAGTCCTTGGCATAGCGAGCGAGGACCTCGGACTTGCCCGCTTTCGATGCCGCCGCGGTCAGTTCCGCCTTGCCGCCGTGGCAGCCGGAGCCGTCGGCCGATATAGGCTCGGCGGCCTGGTCGTTGGCGATGTGGGGCTCGTCCAGCATGGCGATCAGACTGCCTCGTCGTAGATGACTTCGAGCGAGGCCCTGGGCACGAAGGCCACGCCACGCATGTCGCTCTGGCTGGCCGGGATCAGGGTAACGCTGGCCCCCGTGCTTTCGGGGTCGAACAGGCCCAGAAGACCGTCCTGGGTCAGGGGCCTGGGATGCTGCGGCAGCGACAGCGAGACCGCCTCGGCCAGGCCGGCGAACAGGCTGCCCCATTCGCCCTCGGGCGTGCCGATGATCTGGTAGTTGGCAGACTTGCGCCGGATGTCTTCATTGGCAGGGATCGAGGCCAGGACCGGGATGCCTACGGCCTCGGCGAACGCAGCCGCTTCGCCCGTGCCGTCGTCCTTGTTGATGATCATGCCGGCCACGCCGACATTGCCGCCCAGCCTGCGGAAATACTCGACCGCCGAACAGACGTTGTTGGCGACATAGAGCGACTGCAGATCGTTCGAGCCGACGACGATGACCTTCTGGCACATGTCGCGGGCGATCGGCAGGCCGAAGCCGCCGCACACCACGTCGCCCAGGAAGTCCAGCAGGACGTAGTCGAAGCCCCAGTCGTGGAAGCCCAGCTTCTCCAGCAGCTCGAAGCCGTGGATGATACCCCGCCCGCCGCAACCGCGACCGACCTCTGGCCCGCCCAGCTCCATGGCGAACACGCCGTCGCGCTGGAAACAGACATCCTCGATCTTCACTTCCTCGCCGGTCAGCTTCTTGGCCGCCGAGGTCTGGATGATGGTCGGGCAGGACTTGCCGCCGAACAGGAGGGAGGTGGTGTCGGACTTGGGATCGCAGCCGATCAGCAGCACACGCTTGCCCTGCTGGGCCATCATGTAGCTGAGGTTGGACAGGGCGAAGGACTTGCCCGAGCCGCCCTTGCCATAGATGGCGATGATCTGCGTTTCCTTGGTGACCTCGCCCGTGTGTACGGGATCCGGCTCGATCTTCGCTTCTTCCCGCAACGCTTTGTGGGAAATCAGGGTGATGGTCATGCGCATTGCCTCCAGTCGAGGATCATCTTCAGGCAGTCGGCATCGCCGAAGGCGACGGGATAGGCGTCGTTTGCTTCGGTGGCCGCCATGCGGTGGGTAATCAGACCGTCCAGGCTCAGCGCGCCCGATTCGATCAGGGCGGTGACGCCGGCGACGTCTCCCGGCTTGAACTCGGCGGCGATGCGGAACCGCGCCTCCTTCATGAAGGCCATGGGGAAACCGAACGACAGCCGCGCCTCATAAAAGCCGGCCAGAACGATCTCGCCGCTGCGGCCCAGCCGCGCGACCAGGAAGTCCATCAGATCCTCGGCCCCCGAGGCGTCGTAGATGCTGCGATAGTCGCGACGCTGATCGGCATCGGGGTGGATGGCCACACCGTTGCGGCGGGAAGCATTGGTTTCCCAGACAGTGGGCCTGTCGGACCCCATGGCCTCGGTGATGCGCAGCAACAGACGACCGAGCGTGCCGTAGCCGACGATCAGGTCCGGGGCCATGCCGCCGACGATGGCGTGATAGGCGGTGGCCGCCAGCGAGAGAAGAACACCCTGGTCCTCCAGCCCGTCCGGCAGGGTCACGGTGCGCGACTGGGGCGTGATCAGGGTCCTGGCCGCGCCGCCGAACAGGCCCCGTGCGTCGATGAAATGCGACGATCCCGGCACGAAAACGCGCTGACCGATCCGGTCCCTCGCGTTTTCTCCGGCATCCACGACCCGACCGACCGACTCATAGCCGGGGACCAGCGGATAGCCGAGCCCGGGGAAATGCGGCATGCGTCCGTCCCACAGCAGGCGTTCGGTGCCGGTCGAGATTCCGCTCCAGTCCACCTGGACGACCACGTCGTCCGGACCGGCAGGCTTCAGGTCGAGCCGGCGGAGTGCCAGGCGGCGGGGCTCCTCCAATACGACTGCCAAGGTGTTCATCGTGTCGCCTTCGGGACGCCGGACCCCCATAGGCCCACTTCCCGACTGTCAGCTTAGATTGACAGTTTATGTTGTCAAATCCTGATTACACTTTGGACTGTCATGCGCGTTGGACAGCCGGTGGACCGTTCAGGCGCGGGCGACGACGAGACCTGCAATCATCGGCATATGGGTGCGCACGCGCCGGGCGTCCGTGAAGCCGGCCTCGCGGCACATGCCCACAATCTCGGCAGCGGGCCGGGGTCGCCCCGAGCCCATCGCCAGCAGATACAGGCCGAAATAGGCGTCCCCGACCCGCTCGGCCCCTCGCTCAGCGGCCATCGGCTCGCCGATCAGCAGGGTGCCGCCCGAGGGCAGGGCAGCCCTGACCGCCTTGAGAATCACCAGGGCCGGGTCGTCGTCGTGATCGTGCAGGATGCGGATCAGGCTGATGGCATCGGCTCCGCGCGGCAGCCGATCGACGAAGAAGCTGCCCCCGACAGCTTCCACGGTGATCCCGTCGGCGGCGAAGGCCTTACGCGCCCGCTCCGCGACCGCCGGCAGGTCGAACAGGGCGAGTTCAAGCCGGGGCGCGCGGGCGGCCACGGCGCGCAGGAAGGTCCCCTGCCCGCCGCCCACATCCATCAGCCGCCGGTAACGCGCGACCGGCCACGCGTCCAGAACCTGGGCCGCGACCATGGCCTGGGAGACGGACATCAGTCCGGAATAGGCGGCGGCGGCCTCAGGCTCCGGGGCCTCGCCGCCGGCATAGGGCCAGTAGCCGGCCAAAGCCCCGCCCCCGCCGCCCCGCCGCAACAGGCCGATCGGATCGGCGAGGTCGGCATAGAGCAAGGCGTGATGTGTGATCATCGCGGTCACGCCCGGCGCGCCCAGCAGGGCCGCGCCCTCGGCCCCGAGGGCGAACCGGCCGTCCGCACAGGGTTCGGCCAGTTTCAGCGCGGCCGCAGCCCGCACGAGGCGCAGGGCCCCGGAAGCGTCGAGGCTGGTCGTCCGCGACAGTTGCGCGATGTCGCACGGCCCGGCCGCCAGCCTCTCCAGCAGACCGGAGGTCACGCAAGCATATGCGATCTGGGAATAGATGAAGCCTGCCGACAGATCGAACAGCGCCTGGGCCCGGCGGCGGGCCACAGGACGGGTCAGCGGAAACCGCGACGCCCAGCGCTGGAAGCCCGGATCGCCGATCAGGCGGTTGCGCCATGAACGCCAGCGGTCGTGAAGGGACTCAGGCATCAGATCAGCAATCCTCCCCCATCGAGGGAGGGGGACCGCGAAGCGGTGGAGGGAGCCAACCGCGCACGCAGGAGTCTGGTTTTGGCCCCCTCCGTCGCGGCGTGAAGATACGCCGCGCCACCTCCCCCGACGGGGGAGGATTTAATCCTTGGGTTTGTCCAGTTGGACACCTTGGGTGGCGTGTCAACAGGGTGCGGGAGGCGCGGGTCGGGATCACCGCTGGTCCGGACCAGGCGTCTCGTCCGCCTGCCTCGCGCGCTCCGCGGCGGCCTCGCGGTCGCGGGCCTGTGAGCGGCGCACCGACCAGAGCTCCCAACAGCACCAGGCCAGGGCACCGCCGAAAACGAGTACGATCTCGACAAGAAAGAATGTGCCGCTGCTCATGAGGCCTTATCCGTAAGCAGGCCGTGGGCGCGTGCCACATCGGCGACGATGGCGGCCACCAGATCGGGCCGCTCCTCGTGGGCGAGATGGCCGAGGCCCGGCAGGGTGACGACACGGGCCCTGGGGACCGATGCGCTCACCTCCCGCGCGACCGAGGGCGGAACCGCGAGGTCACGCTCCCCGACCACCAGGATCAGATCGGTCCCGCTCTGCGGCAGGGCCAGGCGCAGGGATCGCAGATCCCAGCTGCCCATCATGCCGAGCGTCCCCGCGACATGGCCGGGTTTTCGAAGCAGCCGGGCGTAGAGGTCGATGCCCGCCTCGTCGATCGAGGAGCCCGTGCCCCGGATCATCCGCGCCACCCGGGCCGGGTCACGGGCGGCCCCGGCGAACATCCGCACGGCCAGCGGATTGACGAACAGACCCATGGCCAGGCCCTGGAACAGCGGCGCAATGGCTCCGGCAAAAGGTTGCAGGGCCCCGTTGATCGCCACCACCGGCGCCGCCCCGAAGCGACCGTCCAGCGACATCTGCAGGGCTATTGCCGCACCCGCCGAATGACCGATGACGAGCAACGGCGCAGGCAGATCCAGTGCCGCGATCAGCGCCGCCGCCCGCCGCGCCATGGCCGGCAGGGACAGGCCGTTCTCCGGCGGCATCGCCGTGAACCCGTGCCCGGGAAGGTCCGGAGCCACGATTGTGAAACGCTCGGCCAGCAACGGTGCCAGCTCTCTCCAGCTGTGGGTCGCCGCGCCCGCGCCATGCAGCAACAGAAGGGTCGGCCCGGAGCCCGAGACCTGAACATGCCAGCGCAGGTCGCCGACCGTGATGAACCGGCTGGCACTGCGGTTTGGCCAGTCCCGGCCCTCGACCGCCCAGTCGGGACGATCCGACATCAACCAACGTCCAGGGCGCGGACAACATCCCGCACCATCCCCGCCTCGACAAAGGGCAGGGCCGCAAATCGGGCGCCCATGGCCTCGGCCAGTTTGGCCCCGTCACCGCGCGGACGCGGCGAAATGTCGATCAGGGCCGCGGACAGCCCCGCCGCCAGGATGCGACGGCAGGCATTTAGCGCGTCCTGCTCGGCCCGGGTGCGGAAGGCCGCGCCGTCCAGGGCAATATTGCCCCGGCCGTCCGTCATGATGACCAGCAGGGGCGTCCGCCCCTTGGCCCGTTCGGCGACGCCCAGAGCCGCCGCTGCCTCCAGAGCCGAGGCCAGGGGTGTGGCTCCGCCGCCCGCCAGTTCGGCCAGCTCGCGACGCGCACGGGCCAGCGACCGGGTCGGCGGCAGCAGCAGTTGCGCCGCGTCGCCCCGGAAGGCGATCAGGGCGACCTGGGTGCGCCGCACATAGGCCTCGGCCAGCAGCAGTTCGACGGCACCCTTGGTCTCGGCCAGCCGTTGCAGGGCCGCCGAGCCCGAGGCGTCCACCACGAAGATGACGGTCGATTCGGAGCGCTGTTCGTACCTGCGGATGCGGAAGTCGTCGCGGCGGACCCGCAGCGGGCCGCGATCCGCGCCGGGGATCGCGCCGCGCAACCTCTGCCACGGCGCGGCGGTCTTCAGTGTCTCGACCAGATCCAGACCGGAAGCCCCGTCCGGCTTGCCGGACCGGGTGCCGATCCGCCGCCCGCGCTTCGCGGCCGGCAGTTTCGCCCCGGCGGCGCCCGCGTGCGAGGGGGCGCTGCGGGAGACCGATCCGCCCACGACCCACATCGCCTCCAGCCCCGCAGGGATGGCGGAGCGAGCGGCTTCCAGCACCAGATCGTCCAGGGGGCCCTGGCCCTGTTGATCCTCTTCGTCACCTTCGGTGTCCGGATCCGGAGCGTCGGCGGCCTCGTCCGGGTCATCCGGCTGTTCCGCTTCGGACGGTTCGTTCTCGGGTTCGGGCTGGGACGTAGGGGCGGGCACCCGGGTGGCGCGGGGCGACAGCACCAGCCGGGCGGCGGTGGCCAGGTCGCCGTCGTCGATCTCGTCGCGGCCTTCCAGCGCGGCGAGGGCCGAGGCGACCCTCAGCGCCAGCCGCGGCGCGCGCAATGACCAGACGCCCAGCGCATCGGCCGCCGCGCAGATCGCGCGGATCGCGGCCTCGTTCGGCGCAGCCACCTGTTTCAGCTGGTCCTGTGCCTCGGCGATATCGTCGGGCGTGGCGCTGATCGGCTGGGCCTCGCGATAGCCAATCGCGTCGATGTCGAGGTGAAAGGCGAGGCGCTGCAGAACGGCCTCGGGGGGGCGTTCGTCGTCGATCCCCTCGTCGAGCGCGATCAGGACGAAGCGGGTCGAAAGCCGCTCGGCCATGCCGTCGCGTTCGATGCGGACGGTGCCGTCTTCCAGCGCCCCGGCCAGTCGGGCCGCGACGCCGGGGTCCAGCCGTTCCGCCATCGGGGCGATCAGCACGCCGCCGTCAGCCTCGGCCAGCAACCCCTTCTGGAGAACACGCTGCCCCGAACCCAGCGCGGCCGCGAGGTCCAGCCCGCCCAGCAGCCGGTCGTCGCCGACACCCGGCGGAAGCCGTCGCCATGGCGTGCCCCCCGGCAACAGCGCCCGCAATCCCGACAGCCAGGCGTCGCGCACCGGCCCCGGTCCGGCCCTGATCGTCGCGCCGCCCAGACCGGGGTCGACCGCCAGCAGGGCGGCGGCCAGCATGGCATCGGCCCAGGCCTCCTGGCCCCCGACGTCCGGCGACAGGCTCATGCCGCCAGCAGCTCGTCCATCGCGCGTTCGATCCGCGTGGTGGAGGCCTGTTCGTCCAGCGGCCCACGACGCAGCCGATGACGCAGGGCCATCGGCGCGATCCGGCGCAGATCCGCCTCGGTCACCTCGTTGCGGCCCTCGAGTGCCGCCAGAGCCCGCGAGGCGCGCAGCAGGGTCAGCTCCCCGCGAAGCCCATCGGCACCGACCGCCATGCACAGACGCGATCCCGCCTCAAGCACCGGGTCCGGCACGGCGATGTCCGCCAGTCGCGCCTGAGCCGCCGCGACCTTTTTACGCACGGCCGCGTCCTTCGCTTTCCAGGCCTGCGCGAAGCCCCCGGGGTCTCGATCAAAGGCGTCGCGGCGCTTCACCACCTCGACCCGGTCGGCCAGGGTCCCGGGCGTACGGACCTCGACCGACAGGCCGAAGCGGTCCAGCAGCCGGGGCCGCAGCTCGCCCTCCTCCGGGTTGCCGCTGCCGACCAGCACGAAGCGGGCCGGGTGGCGGACGCTGAGGCCCTCGCGCTCGACGACGTTCTCGCCGGACTGGGCGACGTCCAGCAGCAGGTCGACCAGATGATCCTCCAGCAGATTGACCTCGTCGATATAAAGGAAGCCCCGGTTGGCGCGGGCCAGAAGGCCCGGCTCGAACGCCTTTTCGCCCAGGGTCAGGGCGCGCTCCAGATCCAGCGCCCCGACTACGCGGTCCTCGGTGGCACCCAGCGGCAGGTCGACCACCGGAGCGGGGGTCTCACCGACGCCGGCGTGACGGCAGACGCCTTCGCAGGCCTCGCTCGGCACGTCCGGCTCGCAGTTGAAGCGGCAACCGGTGATGACCGGCAGGGCCGGCAACAGGGCGGCAAGGCCCCGCACGGCCGTGGTCTTGCCCGAGCCCCGGTCGCCAAACACCATCACGCCGCCCAGCGTTCGGTCCACGGCCGCCAGCAGCAGCGCCAGTTTCATGTCCGACTGGCCCACGATGGCCGAAAAGGGAAAGACGACGCGCATCCACTGTCCAATAGGTTGGACATAACGGTTTCATGCATGGGCGCGCCGGTCAACGCGTCGCAGCACCGGGAAGCAGCTCCATTTGAACCCGGAGCCGACTCCAGCCTATCGTGGCGCACGGCGCAGCGGCGTCTATCGGAGCGGGCGTGATGACCACCACAACGGCTGGGCCGAACCGCAGATGGCGCTATCATCCGCAGCGGGATGCCCTGCTGGCGGAGGCGCACGCCCGGCCCTTCACGCCGCTGAGCGGGCCGGCCCTGGTCACGCGAATCGCCACCCTGTCGGGCCAGGACGGGGAGGACGCGGATCGCCGGCATATGGCCGCGCTGTGCCGCCGGGTGGGGCAGCCCGAACCCGGGCCAGGCTCGCGCTGGTGCGCGCTGGACGCGGGTGCCTGGCGGGTCCGGTGGGAACGCCATACCGAACTGTCGACCTGGACCTTTTTTCGCGCGCCGGGCGGGTCCACGCCCTTCCTCGAGACCGCGCTCGATCTGGCCCCGGAGGACTGGGTTGCGGCCTTCCCCGGCGCGGTGCTGGTCGCGACGCGGCTGGAAGTCTGGCCCGAGGTGGACGAGAGGTCGGCCGCCGCCCTGTTCGGCCTTGAGGTGGTCGGATCGCGACTGGCCGACGGGGCCGCGATCGCCCTGACGGATTTCCGCCCGGACGCCCAGGGGATGACCCGCTACCTGCTGCTGGCCCAGGCCGGCGACGCCGCCTTGACCGGACGACTGGTGCAGTCCCTGCTGGAAATCGAGACCTATCGCCTGATGGCGCTGCTCGCCTTTCCGGTGGCCGGCGAGACGGGCAAGGCCCTGAGCGGGATCGAGGCGATGGCCGCGGATCTGGCGCACAAGCTGGCCGAAGACGCCGACCCCGAGGCCGACCGGCTGCTGCTGGACCGGCTGTCCGCCCTGGCGGGCGAGACCGAAGCCCTGATCGGACGCACCAGCTTCCGGTTCGACGCCGCAGCCGCATACCACGGCATCGTCCGCGAACGGATCGAGATGTTGCGTGAACAGCATATTGACGGCCTGCTGACCCTGGGCGAGTTCATGCAGCGCCGGCTCGACCCGGCCATGCGCACCTGTGATGCGGTGGCGGAGCGGCAGCGGGCCACCATCGGCCGCGTCGCCCGCATGGCGCAGATGCTCAACACGCGGGTCGAGGTGGCGGCCGAAGCGACCAGCGCTGCCTTGCTGGCGTCCATGGACAAGCGCGCGGGGGCCTCGCTGAAACTGCAGCAGACCGTCGAGGGCCTGTCGACCGTGGCCATCGCCTATTATGCCGTCGGCCTGCTCGGCTTTCCGCTGAAGGCGCTGGAGAAGACCGTCCACCGGTTCGATGCGACGATCGCGGCGGGAATCGTTGCCCCGATCATCGTGGTCCTGGTCTGGTGGTGGTTGCGATCGTTTCGCAAGAAGCTGGTCGGGCCTCACTAGATGTGGTGCCTGGTCGCCTTGACCCAAGCACGCGGGAACTTGACCTGTCCATCACGGTTGACAGTAGTCGGGCTGGGCCTAATGTCCGCTCAACAGACATTCTCGGAGGCTGCTCGTATGCGTAAGTTCGGTATCGTCGGCGTGGTGGCCGCTTCCGCTCTCCTCGGGCTCTCCGCCTGCGGAGGCGGCGGTGAGGACAAGGCCGAGGCTCCGGCCGCCGAAGCGCCCGCGCCGGCCCCCGCCGCTGAACCGGTTGCACCGGCCGCTCCGGTCGTTGCCGAACCGGCCGTCGTTGCCCCTGCGGCCGCCGCGCCCGGCGCTGGCGAAGGCACCATCCAGGTCGCCGGCCTGACCGGCGACTCGGTCGCCGGCGCACGCATCTACGCCCAATGCCGCACCTGCCATACGGTTGACGAAGGCGTGAACCGCGTCGGTCCGTCCCTGCATGCGATCATCGACCGTCCGGCGGGCCAGGTGGCGGGCTATACCTACTCCACCGCCAACAAGAACAGCGGCAAGGTCTGGGACAATGAGACCCTGTTCGCCTATCTGGAAAACCCGCGCGCCTACATCCCCGGCACCAAGATGGCGTTCGTCGGCCTTCGTCAACCCCAGCAGCGCGCTGATGTCATCGCCTATCTGAACACCCACGACTGATCCCGGGTTCAGCCCGGAACCACAAGGCCCCGGTGGAAACACCGGGGCCTTTTTCTTGCTCGGGTCACCGCGAAAGGCGGCGGCGGAGATCCAGAACATGAACCGGAAACGAGACCGCAAGGGCCAGGGCGATCCACCACCATCCGGCCCCGACCAGGGCAGCCCGCGCCGCCAGAAGAATGCAGACGCCCGGCCCGAACACCAGCAGCAGGCCATAGGGTGCCATGCGCCGGGTCGCCAGAAGCCAGCCCGCTTCCAGTGCCATGATGACCAGGATCAGATCAACCGCATGACCGCTGGAGAAAAAGCCGCTCATGCCGTGCGGCAGGAACGGCTCACGCCGCGCGCAGCCCCAGCAGGTGGCCCATGTCCTTGAAGAAGATGCGGGCGTGGGCGACCGGTTTCGCCTTAACCAGCTCCTTGTTCATATAGGCCTGCCAGGTCAGTTCCTGCACATCGGGGTCGTCACAGATGCTGACAAACCGTTCGCGCCGCTTGTCCGAGCGATACCAGAAATGCTGCATGACCCCCAGGACCAGAAACACCTTGCCGTGGGCCTTCATGAACCGCTTCCTAGCCTGGGTCAGGGCCTTGGGCTTCCCGGTCGCCAGCGTCGCCTCGACCGCCTCGGCCGCCAGCTTTCCGCCCTCCATGGCATAGTAGATGCCCTCGCCCGAGGCCGGTGCCACGACGCCCGCCGCGTCCCCGGCAAGGACGACATCCTTGCCGTTGTCCCAGCGCTTCATCGGCTTCAGCGGGATCGGCGCCCCCTCCGTGCGTACCGTCTCGCAGTCGGTCAGGCCGCTTTTCTCGCGCAGCGCGGTCACGGCAGTGCGGAGCGAGAATCCCTTCTGCATTGAACCGACGCCGATGCTGGCGGTGTCGCCGTGCGGGAAGATCCAGGCGTAGAAGTCGGGCGACAGGTGGCCCTGGTACCAGACGTCGCAACGCTGGGCCTCGAAGTCAGCGGTGCCCGCCGCCGGGGCTTTAATGATCTCGTGATAGGCGAAGACGTAGCGCTGTTTGTCCGCCCCCTTGACCGCCTGGGCCGCGACATTGGACCGAGCACCGTCGGCACCGATGATGGTTCGCGCCCGCACGGAGATCGGCGCGTCGTCCCTGGTGCCGCCCGCCGGGCGATAGACGACGATGGCCGATCCGTCGGCCTCGCGCTCGATCCGCTCGAACGTCCCTGTCCGGCGCTGGGCCCCGGCCTCCTCGGCCCGGACGCGCAGCCATTCATCGAAACTCTCGCGATTGACCATGCCGACGTAGCCGCCCTCGATCGGCATGCGCACGCGCCGGTCGGAAGGGGCGATCATGCGGGCCTCGCTGGCCTTGGCGCAGATCAGGCTGTCGGGAATGTCGAAGTCGCGGATCAGCCGGGGCGGGACGGCACCACCACAGGGCTTGATCCGGCCCTGGCGGTCCAGCAGCAGCACCGTGCGGCCCTGCTGGGCCAGGTGGCGCGCTGCGGTCGACCCCGACGGGCCTCCCCCGACGACGACGCAGTCAAATGTCTCGGCGATGATGCCGGGTTCAGGCCTGGACATGCTCGGTTCCTCGGACGGGGGTGAAGACGGGCGTCGGGCGGCGCGCGGCGCCGCCGATGCGGGTCGCGATCAGGGCAGCGGCGACAAACAGCGCTGCCTCAATGGCGAAGACGGTCAGGAAGGCGGTGGCGTCCTCAGCGAAGATGCGACGGCCGATATCGACGCCCACGGCACCAAAGAGGCCTCCGAGCGCAAAGGCGATGGCCTGGGCCGCACCCCAGACCCCCATGCGGATGCCCTCGCGTCCGCCGGAC
>Ga0163144_10022855_pt1 | contig 12378 bp, 10 predicted proteins | sample OliLak19BULKMAT1_FD_123175 | JGI IMG/M metagenome (GOLD analysis project Ga0163144, IMG submission 123175) | Freshwater microbial mat bacterial communities from Lake Vanda, McMurdo Dry Valleys, Antarctica - Oligotrophic Lake LV.19.BULKMAT1 | ecosystem: Environmental > Aquatic > Freshwater >... | reverse complement strand
CTTTGCCGCGAAATGGCGCCGTTCAAGCTGCTGTTCATCGAAGAACCCTGCCCGCCTGAAAATGTCAAAGCCATGCAACGGATCTCGCGAAGATCCCCCGTGCCCATTGCCACCGGCGAGAGGCTTGTAGCAAGCTACAACTGCCGCGAGCTGGTTGAACTCGGCATCGTCGACATCATCCAGACCGACATCAACCATGTCGGTGGCATCACCGCGCTCTGGAAAACCGGCGCGCTTACCGACATCTCAGGCGTCAAGATGGCCCCGCACGCCTGCGAAGGCCCAATCGGAGGCCTCGCAACAGTCCACGTCGACGCAGCCATGCCGAACTTCCTCGTTCAGGAAATCTGTTCCGGCGTCGAAGCCGGAGCCAAAGAGAAGATCTGGGAGGAATGGTTCGGCTTCCCCGCCATGCGCATGGTGAACGGCAAGTTTCCCTTGCCAACCAAGCCAGGGCTGGGCTTCGAGCTCGAAGAAAAGCAAATCACCCGCTTTCCGTTTCAGGGGACCAAGCCAATGGCTCGCGTCTATCACCCTGACGGCAGCGTGGCAGCATGGTAGGAGTGACGTACCAGGATTTATCGCCAGACCAACAGATTGAAGGCTTCGAGGCCAAGGCAATTTACAACAATGGCATGGGCCAGGCCATGGGTGGCCGCTTTATCCATCTCAAGAGCGGGTTCACTCTCGATCTGATCGAGATTCAAACCGTGCCGCAGAGCTTCCTCACGGTGAACACGTTCCCTGTTTCAAACATGGGTGAGCCCCACACCCAAGAGCACCTCGTTCTCGGAAAGGGCAATGTCGGCCGCGCAGTGGCTGCGCGCGAAACGATGTCCATGGTCGAATCGACTGCGTTTACCCAACAGTTGAAAACCTGCTATCCCTTCGCAGCCAATGCCGGCATCGATGCCTACTTTGAACACTTCGAACGCTCCAGCTATGCGCTATTGAATCCGGACTACACCGACGAAGAAATCCGTCGCGAAGTACGTCATTTTGGTGTGCGCCGTGATGATCAAGGGATCCTGGCGCTGGAAGAAAAGGGCAGCATATACACCGAGATGATCAGCGCCAGCTCGCAACCTGGCTACAAGGCCTACAGAGCCATGGGAAGGTTGCTCTATGGCAGCAATCATCCGGTAAGCTACGACTCTGGTGGCGCTCCTGCCGCCATGCGCCTCATGCAGGCAGAGGATATCCGCCGCTTCCACGCCGCTAATTACCATCTGGCCAATATGGAGATGATCACCAGTCTCCCGAAGGGTTTGCCCCTCGAACAAGTCCTGGCTCGTTACAATCGCGTGCTCGCCGCCTTGCAGGGCGACAAGCCCGTGCGCCCGCCCTCGAAATCGAGTGACTTGCCCGCTCCTGAACCTAAGCCGGGACTGATTGTTGAGATCACTGATTTCCCTTCGCTAAACCTCGATCAGCCCGGTCCGGCCATGCTGGCCTGGCCCGTCATGGCCCGCTTCAAGCCTCGTGATGAAGGGCTCGCTGACCTCTTCGCGCAGGCCTTTGGCGGCGACCCTTCCACAAATCTTTACAAACTTTTCATTGACTCGGCAACGCGCAAATTGGATATCGGGGCCCGGTCGATCTCGCTCGGCTTTGACAACGATCCATACGCCAGCTTCTATGTTTACGTGCCTGACCTCGCTGCCTCTCAGGTTTCTACCGAGCGCTTGCTCGAGATTGGCGCGACAGTGGCTGCCGAGTTGGAGCGCGTCGCAAGTTGGGCGGACGATAGCGAGGAACTTCTCGATTTTCACTCCCGCATGCAGGCAAACCTCCTGCGGTTGAGGCGTTCCGCCGACAAATTGACCAGCTCGCCTCCAGGCTTCGGCGCCCGTATGGGTCAGAGCATCTGGCCTGGTTTGTTGCGCGATCTCAACGAAGAGCCCGGCTTCGAGAAGTCTTTACTGCAGCCTGAACTGATCGCCTATCTGGAAAGTGTAATCAATGGCGGCAAGAATGTTTGGCGCGACAAGCTGGCCGAATGGAAGTTGCTCGAAAAGCCGCAGTATTCAGTGGCAGCCAGGGCTTCGAGTGTGGCCATCGAGGCTGAGGAAGCCGCGCTCAAACAGCGCTTGGCCGCTGAGACAGATCGCCTCAAAGCGCTTTATAGCCTGGACGATGACCAGCAGGCGTTGGCTCGCTATGAGCTCGAGTTCGACGAGGCCACCGCGGAGCTGGAACGCGTGCAGAGCATGGATACCCCGGCCAAGTTCATCAGCACTCCGCCCATGACGCTGGACGACCAGTTGGATTACACCGTCGAGAAACTTGCCGGCAAGGTGACGCTGGTGACCGGGCTCTTCTCAGGGATGAACAGCGCCACCGTGGGGATCGCCCTCGATGCTCGCCAATTGCAGGGCCGGCAATTGATCTATGCCGCCTTGCTGCCGCAGTTGTTGAGTGGCACAGGTATGACCAAAGACGGTCAGACCCTCAGCTACGAAGAAGCAATGCAGCGCATGCGCCGCGAAATTCTAGGCGCCGCGGCGGCCTTCCTGACGAACCCCACCTCCGGACGTTTTGAGCTGGCCCTCAGCGGCTCCGGCAACACATTTGAAGAGACCCGCAGCGCTCTCGAATGGATGGGCGCGATGCTCTTCGCCCCGAACTGGACTCTTGCGAACATCACCCGTCTGCGAGATGTCGTCGACCAATCGATCAACGCGATCCGCAGCACCATGCAGCGCAGCGAAGAGAATTGGGTTCAAGGCCCAGCTCAAAGCTGGACTTATCAAGACAATCCTTTGTTCCTGACTGTCACCAGCTTCCATACACAGCAACACCATTTGCACCGTCTGCGCTGGCTCCTCACCGATGCCTCGCTTGGAGAAGCCGAAATCGAAGCGAGACTCGAAAAGGATTTGCAATTCATCGCCGGCGAGTTGCCCGACAGCTCGCGCGACGCGGATCTTGCCTACGTGCGCCGCGTCAGCCTGGAGGATCTCGCCATTCCAGTTCCTGAAGTGCTCTTGGAACTCGACAACGTGCGCAAGTCGCTGCTGAATCGCAGCAGTGCCCGTGCTCATTTGACAGCCTCGCCTGAGAATGCTGCAAGTTTGAAGCCACTCATCGAGGCATTGCTGCTCAAGCTTCCCGAAGAGGCAATCGCATTGCGTGCCCCGATGTTGCCGCGCGGTGTGGCCAAGCGGGTGATGGCTCGCGAGGGCTTGGCCACGGAGCCCTTGTTCGTAGGATTGCTCGCGCCGAACATGCAAGGCGGAGTCCACTTGCATTCCGTACCGGGCGTTTCAGTGCTTGATCTCGACGAAGAATCTGCGCTGAAGTTCCTTGCCTTCCGCCTGTTCAGCGGAGGAGGTCCTCATGGCATTTTCATGAAGACCTGGGCTGCCGGTCTCGCTTATTCCAACGGTCTCAGATCCAGTGCTTTCGAGGGACGCATGCACTACTACGCGGAACGCACGATCGAACTCCCACAGACGGTGCAATTTGTAGTCAATGAGCTCAAAACCTCGCCACGCGAGAAACCTCTTTCGGAGTATGCTCTGGCGCAGGTGTTTGCGGGGACGCGTGCAGGGTCGAGTTTTGAATCTCGAACCAGCGCATTGGCGGCAGATCTCGCCGATGGTTGGGGTCCTGAGATGGTTCGCGCCTTCCGCGCAAACGTACTCAAGTTGCGCGGCAAGGCAGACCTTGATCGCGAACTCTATGCGCGCGTGGATGGGCTTTATGCAGAGGTTTTGCCCGGCTACAACGGCGCAGTGAGTTCCAAACCCGGGGCAACCTTCTATGTGATCGGACCGGAAAAACAGATCGCGAGTTGGGAGAAATATGTCGGTACCCGCGTAGAGCGATTGTACGGACGCGACTACTGGGTTGTTGTGGAATGACCCGCCGCATACTTATAGCTGCCACGGGATTAAAGGCGCAAGCCATCCTTGAGAAGAAGCCGCCCAAAGCAGATTTGCGGATTCCCTACGGCAAGGACTCACAGCAATTTGGAGATTTGAGACTGCCCGCGGGAAAAGGGACGTTCCCGTTGGTCGTGAACTTACACGGCGGTTTTTGGCGGGCAATGTACGATCTCGAACATAGTGGCCACTTGATGTTCTGAAGCAATATCGCGGCCTTGGTCGAAATCGCCCCAATGACAGACACAACGATGATCAGCGCGATCGTGATGGGGACCGCCATCGATGGGTCGACGGGAATCAATGCGTTCAGGTAAGGCGCGAAGCCGGAGGCGACAAAGGCAGTCGCACGAGAAAACAACGCGATCGGATGCACCCAACCGCTGGAGAACGCAACGGCAGGCCCAAAAGCTTCGCGAAGGTACACATATACGCCGCCGGTAGCATGGTGCTGAGTTCGGCAAAGGCCAGAGCACCGCAAAAGACCAGCAAACCTGACACAACCGAGGCGAGCATCATGGCGTTGGCCGATGGAACTTGCCGCGCAAGACCTTGCGGAGTTACAAAGATCCCGGCACCGATGACAACCCCCACAACAATGCTTGCTGCGTCCAGCCAGGAAAGGTGGCGCTTGAGTTCTTTGGGCATGGTGATATTCTCTACCCATGTCCACTCAAAAGCCTAAGACGATTTTGCGGCGCAACCTGCTGGCAGGCGGCGCATTGCTGGCGGCATCTCAGTTGGTTTCGGCACAAAGTAGCGAGCCCCTGCGCATCCTGGTTGGCAACAATTTCGACGCTCAAGAGCTTGAGCAACTCAGCAAAGCTGCTGTCGGCCGCAAAGTGGAGATCATCGTTGCTCGCGGCCGCGATGAGTTACGGGCCAAGCTTCCCCAGGCCGAAATATTGTTTGGATCGATGACGGCGGCGGATCTCGACTACGCCCCGAAACTCAAGTGGATCCAGGCCGCAAGCGCCGGGATGGAGAGCTTCGACAAGAAGGTATTGGCCTCTCCGATTACGGTTACCAATATGGCGCGCGTATTTGCGCCGGGGATTGCCGAAACCGCGATGGGGTTGCTGCTGAGCATCTCGCGCGGAATCAGCACTTACTACATGCCGCAGTTTTATAAGCGCGAATGGAAGCCCGTCGGCACAGCGAAATCGCCCGATCACATCGAGCTGGCCGGAAGAACCATGGGCATTGTCGGCATGGGCGGCATCGGCAGCGAGATCGCGCGGCGCGCACATTACGGCTTTGGGATGAAGGTTTGGGCCACCGACGCAAAGCCGATGGCGAAACCTGAGTACGTCGAAATCTTGCGTGAGCCGGCGTGGTTCCCCGAAATGGCAAAACAGGTGGACGTATTGGTCAGCGCAGCGCCACAGACCCCAAAGACCGAGAAGATGTTCAACGAAGCCATCTTCCGCTCGATGAAAAAAGACGCAATCTTCATTGCCATGTCACGTGGGCCTCTCTATGACGACATGGCTCTCGTAAAGGTGTTGAAAGAAGGCCACCTTCGCGGAGCAGGACTCGACGTGTTTCCAGTTGAACCGGTGCCGTCGAACCATCCGATTTTTGATTGCACCAATGTCGTCATGACGCCGCACACCTCAGGCTGGGGCGCCGAACGGCAAGTGCGGTTGGTAGGACATTTTGCGGAAAATATCAGGCGTTACACTATCGGCGAGCCAATGCTGGCTGTTGTTGACAAAGTCGCCGGATACTAGAGTTAATGGCGAAGTATGCCGCTGTCGATATAGGCAGCAATTCCATGCGCTTGCTCGTAGCCGAGGTGGGAGCGCGGGGCGAAATGATCCGTTTGGCCGAAGACCGGCAAGTAACGAGACTCGGCGAGAGCGTATTTACGCACGGTCTGTTGAGCGAAGACGCGATCCGCATTGCCGAAGAAGTGTTGAAGCGTTTCCGCACAACGATTGAAAACCTCGGGGGCGCGCAAACCCGGGCTGTGGCAACCAGTGCAACCAGGGACGCGAGAAATCAGGATGACTTCCTCACTCGCGCCGAAGCCGCGCTGGGTGGGCCCATCGAAATCATCAGCGGCGTTGAAGAAGCACGCCTGATCGGCCTCGGCGTCAACGCTGTGTGGCCACAGGGTAATGACCCGGTGCTCATCGTCGACGTGGGTGGAGGCAGCGCCGAGTTTGTTCTGATGCAGGGCGGAGTGATGGTGGAAGGTTACTCGCGGCCCCTTGGTGCAGTGCGCTTGAAAGAAGTATTTCTCGACAAGGAGCCCCCACGCCGGGAGGAGATCCATCGCCTACAAGAGTTCATCGACGAGAAGCTCGAATTGGTTGTCAAACGATTGGGCCGCCAGGCATTCATTCGTGGCATCGCAACATCGGCGAGCGCAGCCGCAATAATCTGCGCCGTCAACGGAATCGAACGGAATGACCGTCCGCTCGCCAATCAGAAAATGGCGACACTCGAACAGGTACGCCGGCTCTATCGCACATTGATCGAGATGCCGGTGGAACGGCGGCGAAAGATGGTGGGCATCGGCCCAAGGCGCGCCGAAATCATCGTTGCAGGCGTCGCGGTTTTCTTGCGGGCCATGGAAAGGTTTGATCTTCCGGCTTTGCACTACTCAAGTGCAGGCGTGCGTGAGGGAGTCGTTGCCGATTTGAACACGCGCGGAGAGAGTTCGCGGCACAGCGCAATGACTCCAGAGCAACGGCGCGTCATCGAAACATTTGCCAAGCGATGCGGGATTTCGCTAGCTCATGCCAAGATCACAGCATCCTTTGCGGTGGAGTTGTTTGAACGCTTGAAAAGTCTGCATCGTCTGGATACCGGATATGCAAGGTTGCTTGAGGCGGCTTGCCATCTGCTGGATGTGGGTCACTTTGTCAGCGACACGGGGCACCACAAGCACTCGCACTATCTGGTCCGCCACGCGGATCTGCCGGGATTTACCGAGGATGAAAAGCAGTTGATCGCCTTGATGTGCCGCTTCCATCGCAAGAGTATGCCGGCGGTTCATCATGCAGAGGTCGCGGCTCTAGATGCGGGGCCACGCAGAGCGCTTGAGTTGATGGTGCCGTTTGTCAGGATCGCCGATGCGCTCGACCGCAGCCGGGACCAGCATGTCCGTTTGGCGAGGTGTGAGACGAACAGCGATGCGGTTGTGTTGACTCTCGAAGCCGAAGAGGGCAAGGACTATGCGCTCGAGGAATGGGCCGTGGAGCGGAGCGGAGCAGCGTTCAAGGCCGTGTATGAGAAGAATCTTGTTGTGAGCAAGGTGTGAGATGAAATACCTTTGGCTCTTGGTGTGCGCGACCTTTTTACAGTCAGAGCCGCGATTCCTTTTGCACGGCATCGCGAAGGATCTGAGTGAGGGAGTAAGCGTCTTCGATGTCGATCGGGATGGGCGGCTTGATGTCGTGAGCGGCGCATTTTGGTATCAGGCGCCGGACTGGACGGCTCACAAGTTTCGCGAAGTTGGATTTACGAACGAATATGTAGTGAACTGCGGTGAATTCGCAGTGGATGTGAACGGCGATGGGTACGAGGATATCTTGGCCGCAGGGTGGCAGGAAGATGGGATCTTCTACTACGAAAATCCGAAGTCTGTTGGCACGATGTGGCCGAAGGTGAAAATAGCTTCCTCGAAGGATACCGAAGGTCTTGCCATGGCGGATGTGGACGGCGATGGTGTTAAGGATTTGCTGGTTTCGAATTATAGCCGTCAGCCGTTTTTCTGGATTCGCGTGGTGAAGGGCGGCAAGTTTGAGGTTCATACGGTACAGGCAGATGGGAAAGGCAACGGGCACGGCATCGGGTTTGGCGATGTCGACGGCGATGGCAAGGGAGACATAGTGACGGAGCGTGGCTGGTTCCGGCAAGTGGACTGGAACAAAGATGTCTGGGAGTATCGCGCTGAATTTGAGTTACACGATGCTTCGATTGAAATGATTGTCAAGGATGTCAACGGTGATGGCCGGGCGGACATTATTTACGGGCGCGGGCATGACTACGGCTTGTATTGGCTAGAACAAAAGGATCGCAGGGTTTGGACCAGGCATGTGATCGACGAGTCCTTCTCACAGGTGCATACCGTGGCCTTGGCGGATCTGGATGGAGACGGCAAGCCAGAGCTGTTGGCAGGCAAACGGTACCGCGCACACAACGAGAAGGATCCGGGGGCGTTTGAGCCGCTGACGTTTTACTACTACAAATTTTCACCAGGCAATGATGCGAAATTTGAGCGATTTGCACTTGCGGTGAATTCACCGGCAAGCCCTGGGATGCAATTGATCGTGCGCGACATGGATGGCGATGGCGATCTGGATATCGTGACAGCGGCCAAGAGCGGTCAGTACTGGTTTGAGAATTTGACGGTGAATCGGGTGCCAGACGCGAGACGGGAAACTTTGTATCAGCGATTTCCAACCCGGAAGTAGCTTTGGTAAACTGATGAATGACCCGTTGGTGGGAGATCGTCTAACGGTAGGACAGCAGACTCTGACTCTGCTTATCGGGGTTCGAATCCCTGTCTCCCAGCCAAATCCTTAACTCACTCAAAGGGATTGCGTCAGTCGACTGATGCAGGCCAATCGGTTCCAACCCCATACTGATCACGAGCGATCCCGAAGCACCCTTCTCAGTCGCTGCCTCGTAGCGTATACGAGTTGACGACGGGCTTGCCTTGACCAATCCAGTCGACATCGACAGTGGTTTTCCGTGCGGGCTTTGCAAGATAAAGACAACTTCTCCAGCCTTCAAAGGTAGGGAACTTGAGGGGAGATCAATCCAGCCGCGTTTTTCGTCGCCGACCTTGCTTTCGCCGGCCTTGGAGCTGATACGAATCAGAGCAAAACCACGTTGCGCATCAATCAGTCTGAACTCCTCAACTCGAAGTGTCAATTCTGCGAGACCGAAGTGGCACTTCATTTCCGCAGGGCCGATTCCCCTCTGAATCAGCGGCTCGATTACAGAGAAACTGGTGAGAACGAGATCAGTGCCTACCAGGAAACCGGTTCCGGAGGCGCGTTCGCCATCCAGCAGATATGCGAGTCGGCAGACGCGAGTGGCAAGTTTGACCAGCGAGCCAGCCCAATGATTGAGATCCGCGAAGCCTGAATCGAGCACGAGTTGTTCGAGGTCGATGGCGCGTGCCAAGGCTGGATCCGGTCTGGTAAGAGCCAGCTTCTGGGTGAGATCTCGAACCGAGGGGGCAACTGATTTGTGCTCGAGGATGTGCCCCAGCAGGTTGTTCATGATTCCCTTGCGAGTAAAATTTTCGATCAGATCGACGATCTGATTTGGAAAGCTGGAGGATCTGGTGTAATTTCCGAGCGGGCCAAATCCCTTGCTGACCAGTAAACTGTTGAGCTCGTCGCGCTGATATGCAGCGATGAAGGACTGCCGGAGGATGGCTAGCTGCGGGCGGGCAAGTTGATTGAAGTCAATATTAGCCATGTGCTATTGGATAAGTGAGCACGTAGCCGATAGCGTTACGAGCAAGATAGAAGAAATCGTTAAGTATCTTTTGATTCGGAAGACGACATTGGCCCCAAAAGTGCTGCGAATAGGGCATGACCAGAAAAATATTCCTCACATCGGCAGCATTCACTATGCTTTTGGGATGCGCATCTAAAGACGAACCCGTGATTCGCAAGGAAGCGATGGATCGCAAGGTAGATGAAATCAACCAGGAAGCAGTAGAAGCCAAGGCGGCACTGTCGCGAAGGCTCGATCAACTGGATGCCGAAGTAGACCGGCTGCAGGAGAAGGCAAAGACAGCGTCGAAGAAAACCAAGGCGAGACTGAACGAACAGGCCGAAGAGACGAAGCTTGAAGCGAAGCGATTGAGGGCTCGCATGTCGACGTGGGATGACAAAGCCGCCGACGCATGGCGCGTAACGAAGCGCGAAGTGGAAGAGGGGCTCGACAAGACCGAGAGCACCCTGAAGAAGATCTGGAACGACATCAAAGACTAGTATTGAAGCTGATAGACTTCGGTCGATGAAGATAACGGCTTTTGTTCTCTGCCTTGCAACGGTTTTGATGGGTGAGTCGCCGCAGACATTTACCTTGAAGAACAAGGCTGGGATGGAAGCCGTTATTACCAATTACGGCGGCATTCTGATGAGTCTGAAGGCGCCGAACCGGGCGGGGAAACTCGAAGACATCGTGCTCGGATTCGACAAGCCGGAAGATTATATTGCCAAGAAGGAGCATCCATATTTCGGAGCTTTGGTGGGGCGATATGGGAACCGGATCGGCAAGGCGCAGTTTTCCATTGAAGGCAAGACATACAAGCTAGAGGCCAACAATGGGCCGAACTCCTTGCATGGCGGGTTGGCCGGCTTCGACAAGAAGTTCTGGACAGCGCGACAATCCGGCAACACGTTAACGCTTGAGTTGGTTAGCAAGGATATGGAAGAGGGCTTTCCGGGCGAGTTGCGGACAAAAGTTACCTATAGGCTCACCGAAAAGAACGCCCTCCAGATTGACTATCTGGCAACAACGAATGAGCCCACGGTTGTGAACCTCACGAATCACTCGTACTTCAATCTGACTGGCAATGCCGCGAACCATGTGATGGGGCATGTTTTGAGTTTGAAGGCATCGAAGTTTACGCCAGTGGATAAGGATCTGATTCCGACTGGTGAGTTGAAGGCAGTGGCGGGGACGCCGTTTGATTTTCTTAGGGCGACTCCGCTTGGGTCGCGGATTGATCAGGCGGATGCGCAGTTGAAGATGGGCGGCGGCTATGACCACAACTTTGTTTTCGATAAGGGGATCACTGCGACGCCCCAACTGGTGGCTGAAGTCTATGATCCTTCCTCCGGCAGGCTGATGGATGTTTTGACTACAGAGCCGGGCGTGCAGCTTTACACGGCGAACTTTCTAGATGGTTCGATTTCCGGCAAGGGTGGAGTGAAGTATGCCAAGCGTCATGCGTTTTGTCTGGAAACGCAACACTATCCGGATTCACCGAATCAAAGTGCGTTCCCGAGCGCATTATTGCGGCCGGGGAACACGTACAAGTCGACGACGATCTTTCAGTTTCGAGTGCGCTAGCCGATCGGGTTGGTTTCGGCGTTGAAGCAGGTGCTTTAGCAGACAGGTGGAACTCCTGTCCAATTGCCTTAGTACTGTTGGTTGCGGCGGAGACGGACTGGGCTGAAGACTTCAGTTTCGAGAGCGGCTTTGATGGATTCGAAGACAGCATCGGGGGACTGGTGCGCGTCGACGTGGATGACTTGGCCGGCGCCAGAAAGAGCGTAATATTCGAGCACGGGATTGGTGACCTGTTTGTAGGCTTCGAGGCGGCGATGGGCAGTTTGGAGGGTGTCGTCGCTGCGCTGTACGAGAGGGGTGTCATCGTGATCGCAGCGGCCAGAGTTGCGTGGCGAGTGGGTGAGCAAGTTGTAGATCGAGCCACAGCCGGGGCAGGACCAGCGAGCACTGAGGCGGTTGATGAGCACGTCATGGGGGACGTCCATGTGAACCAACGTGGGTAGGGGAAAGCCCAGACCTTCGAGGATGTGATTGAGGTGTGAGGCTTGTTCGACCGTGCGCGGATAGCCGTCGATCAGAAAGCCGTCCGTGCAATCGGGGTCAGCGAGGCGGGCCTCAAGGAGGGCGTTTACAGATTCATCAGATACGAGTTGGCCTGCGGCGAGGACCTCGCAGATCACTTTGCCACTCTCAGTCTGCGATTCGCATTCGCGACGCAGCATATCGCCGGTTGAAATCGCAGGGATTCCTAACTTGTCCCGCAGCAGGGGGGACTGGGTCCCTTTGCCGCAACCTGGCGGCCCGAACAGGAGCAAAACCACATTAACCTCCAGAGTTCCTTTTTAGGGAACTTCCTCAGAGTAATGCGATATTCATGGTGGGTCAATGGCCAGGGTTGGGCTGGCCCCGTAGTAGGGCCGAGGGGCTCTAAAGGATTCGATTTTGGCGTTTTTGTGTTTTAGGACGCTTATATCTCTTTCATAACAATCGGCTTAGACGATAGCAGGTTCGAATTTGATATTTGCAAATTGCGGTTGGCCGGTTCGTTCAAAATTCTAGTTCTCGATACGCGCATTTCGTGCTTGTTGTGCGCCCACCTGAACTCCTATATCTGCTTGAACGCATTGGCCTTGTGCGTTACCAGGATCAATCGTCAAAACGGATTTTGACTCAAGCTCTACCGGCTAGAAAATGGACTTCAGGCGGGCACACTTTTGGTGGGCCCATGTGGTGGATGATATTCAGTTGTCAAATAGCTCGAGGAATTACTTGCGTTATTTTCCTCAAACCATTATTCGGCGCTGGGACCAAACTTATGGGATGGGATTGCGGGTAGGTTGTTGTGAGGATTGGGGTTAAAATTTTTCAAAGTTTGGTGAACGACTTGCAAAAAGAACTGGAAATGAATTTGACCTAGACTGGCCACCCGTGCGTGGGGCGCAAGGTAAGCGCTTGCCGGTCGCTACCTCTTCAGGGCTTGATTTATCTGATTTTATTG
>Ga0163144_10022854_pt1 | contig 12378 bp, 11 predicted proteins | sample OliLak19BULKMAT1_FD_123175 | JGI IMG/M metagenome (GOLD analysis project Ga0163144, IMG submission 123175) | Freshwater microbial mat bacterial communities from Lake Vanda, McMurdo Dry Valleys, Antarctica - Oligotrophic Lake LV.19.BULKMAT1 | ecosystem: Environmental > Aquatic > Freshwater >... | reverse complement strand
GTCCAGTGTGACGAGCCAATCGGCAGCTCGCATTAGTTCCGCCGCGACAATGCTGCATGAAGCGGTTGCCGGCACCGACGGTTCTCGCAGCGAAGTCATCAAGGCGATGCTCATGGCCGGGGCCACCAAGGGCGAGTTCGCCAACTGGATTGATCCGACGACGGGATTAGTCAATCCCTGGAACCGCACGCAAACCCGCCCGCTCGACGACATCTTCGGCGCCGGCGAGCTCAACGTCTACAACAGCTATTTGATCGGAATTGGCGGCAAGCAGTCGGCTAGCGCGAGCCAGCCGAACTCTTCCGTCGGTTCCTACGGCTGGGACTATAAAGCCAAAGAGGACGCCGCAAACGACCTCTACTACAACTTCCAGGTAGCCGAAGGGAGCACGGCCGCCGACTTTTCGATCCTGCTCGCCTGGAACGCGAAAATTACCGACAACGATCCGAACGACAATGTGTTCACGCCGACCGAGTCGCTGCAGAACCTCGACCTGCGACTGTACGATTCGACGACAAGCTTCATGTGCTCCATGCTCGACCAAAGCATCAGCACCGTCGACAACGTCGAACACATTTATCTAAACAGCATCGGCCCCGGAACCTACACGCTGAAAGTCACCGGGGCCGCGAACTGGGACTACGGCCTTGCCTGGCGGATGACGACCGCGTTCGACGAGCCGAACGCCGATTTCGACGGCGACGGCGTCGTGAGCGGTTCCGATTTCTTGGTCTGGCAGCGGAACTTCGGTACGCTGCTAGGAGCCGTTAACAGCCAAGGCGACGCCGACGGCGACGGCGACGTCGATGAGGACGACCTGACGCTGTTCAAAGCGGGCGCGATTTCAACGCCCGTTCCGCCGATGATCGCCAGCATTGTGGCGGCCGTGCCGGAGCCATCAATGCTTTTGTTGTCGGCAATCAGCGCCCTCGCATTTTGGAGATCCCATCGACTTCGCGGGAGTCGACGCAGCTAAACGATGTCTTGTCGAGCGACCAAGTCCCGCCGCCGCTTAACGACTGGTTTCACGCTGGTCGAATTGTTGGTCGTGATCGCGATCATCGGCGCACTCGTCGCTATGCTGCTCCCTGCAGTGCAGGCGGCGCGCGAGGCGGCGCGTCGAGTCCAGTGCATGAACAATCTCAAGCAGACGGCGCTTGCGGTGCTTGATTTCGAAGAGGCGACGGGAGAGCTGCCTGCGGCGGGGTCGTTCGACGTCGTTGAAAAGTCTATGAAATACCAGACCAGCGGTCTGTATCATCGAGTGGATCTCCGCTCCGGCACCGATCAGAGTTGGGTCGTCAGCATCCTGCCGTACATGGAGCAGCAACAACTCGCCGCCCAGTTTGCTCACGATCGTCACGCCGCCGCAAACCCCGCGAATCCGCAAGCGGCCCAACCGCCGTCGCTTCTCTGTTCCAGCGACGAGGCTTTGGGGCGCCAATATAGCTGGCGGGGCGCTAGCGGCGCCGAGACGCCCGTACCGTTCGGCAAGGGAAACTACGCAGCGTATACGGGCCCGTTTCATGTGGACGACTTTTATTCGCCGGGCGCCATACGCCTCTTCGGCCAAGCGATGCGACGGATCGAGGATGGCGTGTCGCAGACGCTGGCAATCGCCGAAGTACGCACCAGAGAGCATGAATTCGATCAACGCGGAGCCTGGGCTTTGCCTTGGTCTGGTGCATCGCTTCTCTCATTCGACGCTCATCCCGTTTGGTACGAGGACTCGATTCAAAACCAAGGGCAGGTTTACCCCGAGTTCATCTTCTCGCCGAATAGCTTAGGGTATACCCAGGTTCCTAATGCCGGCACTGCCGATGTGCTTTACGAGTGTCCTGATCTGAGCGGAGAACAGTTTGAACGAATGCCTTGCACAAATAACAAGGGCTACATTTCAGCCGCTCCCCGGTCGAATCATCCCCTCGGCGTCAACTCGGCGTTTCTCGACGGCAGCGTTCACTTCTTGTCGAATGACGTCGACGAGCCGTTAATGGCTCACCTAATCTGCATCGCTGACGGTCAAGTAGTGACCGTGCCGTAGTCCTGGCGATCTCAATCGACCCCTTGGCGCGGCCGCCGCGAGCGATTCAGCTTTCGTGCATGGGAGAGTCCAAGCCCCGCCAACGCCGCTCGACGCTGTTAATTTTCGGCACGATCGCAGGTTTGGCGATCGCCGCTTCAGCTTGGGCTTGGTCGCTGCTGCAAAAGCCGGCCGACGTCTGGTCCCCAGGTCAAGCCAAGGCTCTTCAAACGGCGCGCGACGCGGTCCATGCCGCCCGCGGCGAGGGGGCTGAGGTGCGGGACGTCTCGCCGGAGCTTCAAAAGGCCCAGGCCATGGTCGACCGGCTGGAAGCCGACCTTGAAAGCGCCCGCAACTATCGCGGAAAGTGGGCTACCCGCATCGCCGCGGGCGGTTTGGCCCTGACGATTTTCTGTGGATTGGGGTATCTTGCCAGTCGGGGCAACTAGGCGCCGTCGCTTGGTTCGCCCACGCAGATTTCTTACGGAGACATTCATTGTGAAGATTCGCACTATTGCTCTGTTGGCCGTCGCATTGGCGTCGGTGCGCGTTGAAGCCCAAGAAACCCTCCCCGCCGCAACGCCCCCCGCGGCTCCTGGCGCCGCCGCTCCCGCCGCGGTCGGTCCTCCTCAATGGAGCTACGCCATCGGCCTCGATATGGGCAAGAGCTTCGGCGCCACCAAGGTTGCGATCGATCTTGAAAGCCTCGTCGCCGGCTTCCGCGACGGGCTGGCAGGCAAGGATCCTCAGTACCCCGCCGAGGTCTGCAGCCAGGCGCTGCAGCAACTCGGCAAGGAGCAAATGAAAGCTATGCAAGAAAAAGACAAGTCGTACCTCGTCACGAACGCTAAGGCCAAAGGAGTCCAGACCACGCCGAGCGGCCTGCAGTACAAGGTCCTGAAGCAGGGAACCGGCGCCACGCCGACCAAGGCCGACACCGTCACCGTCCACTACCGCGGCAAGCTGGTCAACGGCCAGGTCTTCGACGAATCGTACGGCGGCGACCCGGCGAGCTTCGGCGTTGGCCAAGTGATCCCCGGTTGGACCGAGGCGTTGCAGCTGATGAAGGTCGGCGACAAATTTGAAGTCGTCATCCCCGCCGAGCTCGGCTACGGCGCCCGCGGCGCCGGCGACGTCATTCCGCCGAACTCGACGCTGATCTTCGAAGTCGAGCTGCTGGGCGTGAAGGGAAAGTAAGCGACGCAAGTCGATCGGTTCAGAAATAACGAAGAAGCGGCGCCAAGTTTGGCGCCGCTTCTTTTTTGTAGGCTGGGACAACGTCCCACCTGAGGCGGCAAGCGATCCGGCAATTCCGGTGGGACGTTGTTCCAGCCTACGGATGCGTCTCCATCACTTGTTGCTCGCTTCCAGCGTGACGTTATTCTGCTTCGCATTCCTGCCGAGATGTTGCACAACCGTGAAGTCGAGGTTTTTCTTCACGCCCGGCTCGACTTGGGCGGTTAGCTCCACCGTCTGGAAGTCGTGGAGCTTCGGTTCCAGCCCGCTCTCGAACGTGACATGCCCCTCGTACGGCCGCCGGATTTCGACGTTGATCGGCTGAGCCGTGTAGTTGCGAATCCGCTGCTGGTAACTCAGCCGGTCGTTCCAGCCGACGACGGTGGCGTTCTCCTCCTCGCGACGGGCGTCGTCGCCGACGAGCTTGAACTTGTCCGTGCCGTGGATTTTCGTCCAGATTTCCTCACGAGCGGCGCGGGTCTTCACCAGTTCGAACACCACCTCGGGGTCGACGCCGAGATTCAGCTCGATCTTGTCGCCGATCGGGACGTACTTGATCGTCTGCTGGGCGAGATACGACAACCCGTCGCGGCCATTGTCACGGAAGACGCGGACCACGCCATCGGGGAGCGGAGACGTGCCGAGGTTCGACTTCTCGTCGTTCGCCAGCAGGTACATCCGCACCAGCTGCTCGCCATACTCGCGCGGGCGGTAGCGGTACTCGATTTTTAGCGGGGCATCGTCGGCTTCGAAGCTGCGCAGCCGTTTCGACCAGCCGGTGGGGATCGTTTCGGTTCCCGCGACCGTGTAGATGAAGTACTCGCTGAGCCCTTCTTTGACGATTTGTTTCGCCTCTTCGAGTGGCACGCCCATTTCTCCGCCGCTTCCCCTCGGTCCCGCGGCGTCCATAGCCAGTGCGTCCGATTTAAAGAAGAGTTCGCGAGTGGCGCGAGATTTGAGATCCTTGCGTTTGAGTTCTTCCATTTCATTGACTTGGCTCATCGGGATCTGCGCCAGCTGCGCGATCTTCTCCACAAGGTTGATCGTGCCGACCACCAGCCGCACCTGGGCGTTCTCGTATTCCTCGCCGCTGTTGTTGGTGATGCGGACGAACCCTTCGAGGTCGAGCATCGACTCGTCGCCGGCGGCGATCGCCGTGTAGTCGGCGCTCCAGGTGATGCCGCTGGTGAAGTAGGTGATCTGAATCGTCGCCTCAACGTCCACCTCGCTCTGGACGTTCCAGTACAGCATCTGCGGCTTGTCGTGCGGGAAGGTCGTGTCGAGCAGTTCCAACTTGTCGGCCGGCTTGAGGATCGTCAGCTCGACCGACGACGGATCGATCTGCGTATTCGCCCACGAGAACTGCAGCGGGTTGAGCCCCTTCTTGAAGCTGACCACGCGCGTCTCGCGGACGAGCGTGATGTCTTCGCTGTTGTAGATCGTCAGTTGGACCGAGTCTCTCGCCGGGACGGTGGAGAGGTCGACGTTTTCGGCTTGGGTCTTGCGAGGAGCGATGACGATCGCGATCGTCGCGAATATCGCGGCGAACGAAGCGGTCCGAAATAATGAGAACGATGAGTGCGTCATATTAGTGTTCATGGTGAGCTTGATGCGAAGTGGAGTGCGATTGATCCAAACTTGTGCGAGGGTTCGGACTGGTCGCTTAAGCGACCAGTCCAGCGGCGCGAACAAGGCGCCCATCAGGTTCACCATTCGTTCTTCAGCGTGATGTGGAGCTTGTGAACGATCTTCTCCGCCTTGCCGTCGTCGCCAGCGGCGGGGAGTTCGGCATGAAACGTCAGCTGCTCGGCCGTACTCCGCTCTTGGTCGGGGCCATCTTGGAACGTCGTCTCCTTGCCGAGTTCCCACTCCACGTCACGACCGTTGTCGGGACGAACTTCGCTACGCAGGTGGCGGAGATTCTCGACCAGGTCGAGCCGCACCGGCTTCTTCTTAAAATTCTCGATCTCGTATTTCACGATCAGTTCCTGATCGTAGAGGTTCCCGCTCACGCGGCGGGTTTCGTTCTTTTCGATCGTGCGCTTCACGACGACGTCCTGCGCGACGCCGAGGTAGAGCCGCATCTCATCGTCGCGGGGGGTGAACTTCCCCCAGTCTTCGCCGAGGAAGGCCGTCCCCGCCTGCGGATCATCGCCGCCGCCGGCGATGAAGATGCGGACCTTGCCGAACGGCAGCGCCGCCGCGCCGAGGCCATGCTCTTTGTCGTTCTTGATCACATAGTGCATCGGCACGCGGAGCTTGTTCTGCGGGCGGTCGAGGTAGTCGTACTCGGCAGGGTTGCAGGTGTAGGTCTTCTCGATCGGCACCGCTTTGAACCGCTCGATCAGAAGCTCCTTCGTTTCATTCAACCCGATCTGCTTCGAAAACTTCGGTCCGAACCCCGCCCAGACGCCGGCGCCGGCGAACTCCTCATTGGCGAAGTTCTTCAGCCGCATGTATTGCGAAAGGTCGAGCGACGTTTCGTCGTTCGCGGCGACCGCCCGATAGTTAAAACTCTTCGTGAGATTGCCGAGGATGTAGCTAATCCGGACGCGGGCCGAGCCGGAGTCGCTGGCCGAAACAGTCCAGACGAGGGCTGACTCGTTCGGCGGGTAGCTCACGGAGAGGACGTTCACGTCGGGCGCCCCCTTCCCTGCCCCGCCGAGGACGCGGAAGACGATCGAGCTGGGATCGATCTGGGTGTTCGCCCAACTGAAGTCGACCTGATTTTCGCCTTTGACGAGGGGGACGATCCGCTCCTCTTCGACGAGCGTCGCCTGCTCGTGATCGAGTTGGATTTCAACCCGTTCGCGGACCGGGAGCGTGATGAGCTTCACGCGGGCCCAAGCTTCGTGAGGGGCGACGGCAAAGATGGCCAGTATGGTCGCGGTTGCGAGCAATGCAGGCGGCAGTAGCTGTGAGCGAGAAATGGGCATCGAGAGGCCTCAACAAGCAATGGGATGGTTCCGGGACGTGCGGGCGACTGAGGGTTGGATGCGGTCGCGGCGGGAAAGTTCCTGCGGAAAATAACGAATGACGAAATCCGAATGACGAATGAGGGGATTTCGGGCGTTGGCTGGCATGTCGGGATTCGTTCCGGTCGAGACGGTCAGTCCGAGCAAAATCTGCTTGACACGTTTACGGCGGCTGTCGTATGCTGCCCGAAGTCATACGGCGGGTGCCGTAAGTCTGTCTGCTGGAGGAGATCAACGGTGGCCAAGAACGAAATGCCGACGCTGGGAGAGCTGGAAGCGCGGGTGCTGCAACTCGTGTGGGACCATCAGCCCTGCACCGAGCGGCAGGTGTGGGATCTCGTGCAGCAGGAACGGGCCGCGGCGCGGACGACCGTGTTGAAGACAATCCAGCGGCTCGAGGCGAAGGGGCTCCTCGCGCGGCAGGAGAATTCGGGGCCGATTCTGTGGCGGGCGGCGATTGAGCAGCGGCGGGCGTTGCCGGAAATGGTGCGGCGGTTCGTCGACGGCGTGTTGGGTGGGTCGGCCGAGCCGCTCGTCGCCTATCTCGCCGGGCAGAAGGAACTATCGGCGAAGGATGTGGCGGCGCTGCGGAAGATTGCGGAGAAGTTGGGGGAAGGCTGAAGGCTGAAGGCTGAAGGCTGAATGCGGAATGCGGAATGCTGAATGGGGAATGATCAGCATTCCGCATTCATCCTTCAGCATTGAAACCATCTCGTGCATAGGGTGGGCGTTGAGCTATGAACGAATTCATCACGCGGTTGAATCAGTGGTCGGCGGGCTGGTTGGACGCCATGTTTGCCGTGGCTTGGCAGTCGGCGGCGTTGGCCCTGGCGGTCGGCGTCGTTTGTTGGGCGCTGCGGTGGCAGTCGCCTGGGCTGCGGTATTGGTTGTGGTTGGCGCTGGCGGCGAAGTTGTTGGCGCTGCCGTTGTGGAGCGTCGACGTCACGGGGCCGGCGTGGTGGGGGGAACTTGGGAGGATTGATGCGCGGGGTGAATCTGTTCGCGCCGCCAGCATGGTCGATGAATCGACTAGGCCGAGGGGCGGAGGGGAGCGTACGGGTGATGTGGAGATGATGGAGCAGCGCGTGGCGGCGCCGCTGGCGGCAGAGCCGGCGTGGTATCGCTCAGCGACGTGGGTGACCTGGCTGTGCGTGGTTTGGGTGGCGGTCGTGGCGATTGAGGTGCTGCGGACCGGTTGGCAGTTCGTCGGATTGCGGCGATTGCTCACGAGTTCGTGCATGGCGGAGCCGGCGGTGGAGATCGTCGTCGAGCAATGTGCGGCTCGGTTAGCGCTCGCGCGGTTGCCGGCGGTGCGGGTGGTGCAGGGAGAAGGCTCGCCGATGGTCTGTGGGCTATGGCGGGCGACGCTTGTGTTGCCGGCGGCGCTTGTAGGATCTCCTCTCCCCCGAGGGGAGAGGTTGGGTGAGGGGTTCTCGGAGCACCAGTTGGGTTCTGAGCGAGAGGGGATGGAATCATTGGGAATCCCTCCCCTAGCCCCTCCCTTCGAGGGAGGGGGAGAAAACGTCCTGCGACAGATTGTGTTGCATGAACTGGACACTTGCAGCGCCGCGATCTGCTCACCGTATGGGTGATTCATCTGATGCGGACCGTCTATTGGTTCAATCCGGTCGCGCATTGGGTGGCATATCGCGCGGGGCTCGAACGTGAGTTGGCGTGCGATCGGCTGGCCATGGTCAACAGCGGCGCGAGCGCGGCGGCGTATGCCCATACGCTGATCGACGCCGCAAGCGGGAGGTCGCAGCCGTTGGTGCTGAACGCGGCCGTCGCGGCGCGGCTAACGGGTTGAACGATCAATCGAATTGCAAAAAAGCCGCGACCGGTGGTCGCGGTCGACGCCAGCATCGGGCGTCGTGGAAAGGGGAGCGGGGACCGCGACCACCGGTCGCGGCTTTATCGGTTGTTCACAAGGAGCTTGTCATGTCGCAACAGCGGATGGGATTCGGGCCTTGGAGTTCGGCGCTCGATAACGGGACGCGGCTAGAGTTGAGCGCGTTCTGGCGGCGGCGGATGGCGGGGCTGGGGCGGTTGCCGTTGGGGCCAGTGAGTCGACGGGCGATTGCCATGGTCGGGGCTGTGGCCGTCGCGGTGCTTTCAGTTCCGCTGTTGCGACTCACCGAATCAGTTCTCCATGCGGAGGAGGCGTCGCGTGAGGAGGCGAGCGACCAAGGGTCGGAACTGTTGCGGACCTCGGAACGGAACGGCGCACCTCTGCTAAAAGCGTTGTCGCGAGATCACGGATATCGGCTCGCAAAGGGGCAGTCGGTCAAGCGAGTTGCCCCGCCATTTCCCGAAGAACGAATGGAATGGTATCGCGTCGCAAACCCAGGACAGGCTGAGAGTATTCCACGCGGACCCGACTCGATGTTGTTTCATTGCGCGGACGGCAAGCTAAATGGATGGGGGATGACGTTCGGCCAGCAGACGCTATTGGGGATTCTCAACAGTGTGGCGAATGTCTACCCACAGGATATCGTCGGCCTGGCGGATGGCGGGAACCTAGAGGTTACAGGAGATTGGGTCGTCGATCCGACGGCGCCGGTTGAGGAGCGGCTCGAGCAACTCGAGGCAATTCTGAATAGCGAACTATCGCTGGGAATTAATCTGCGGTTTGAAGGGATCGAGCGGGACGTTTACGTCGCCAGCGGAGAGTACAAGTTTGAGCCGCTGCCGGGCCAGCCGGCCGTTGACGAAACACAACTTGTCGATCGGATTCAACGGAGCGATCCGATTCAGGTCTTCGGCGCCAAATTGAATACTGACGGCCGGGGGGGCGGAGGATGCGGAGACATTGACGAGTTCTTTGAGTGGGCCGGGCGCTGGGTGGACGGGCAAATTGTCAACGAGCTGCAGGCGGGACCAAAGAACCAGTTATGTTGGCGGCTGCATGAACCAAGTGGGGCCATGTCGCGTGACGAACTGAAGCCGGCGCACGATCCGAAGTTGGTGCTGCCGAACATCACGAAACAGACGGGAATCGAGTTTGCCCTAGAAAAGCGAAAGGTGCGCGTGCTCCGAGCCGAGTTTGAGACAGCAGTCGAGAAACAATGACGCGAATTGTTTCATTGCTGCCCGCCGCGACCGGAGTTGAACGCCGCGCGCGTGCTGGCTCTCAATTCGATCTCCGGCGAAGCGAACTTGAAGCAGAACGCCTCACGCTGTTGCCCGGCTGGCGACAATTGCCAGCGGTCGCGCAGAAAAACGCATCCGTCATCGACGGCGATGCGTACCTCAACAGGCCCGGGCCGCGGCTGGTGGAGAGCCTGGAACTGCTCCACGCTCTGATCAGTCGAGCCGGCAGGCCCCACGGCCCGCATTCGCGCCCGATCGGGTGATGAGGCGAGCAGGTTGTCCGCCGTTGGGATGACTCTGTGCCTGCACTTTCTCCGTAACTTCACGAAGTTGTATTTTCGGAAGATTCTGCGCGGACAACCCCTTTTAACTCGGTTCGGGCCGGTTATTCTGACGGACGTGTGGCGACCCGCAGGGAAATCTTCTCGCTTTGGGTGAAGTGGAGGAGAAGCGGCTCGAGGCTCAGACCGTTTTTAGCGTTTTTCTCGGAGATTTGTTGCGAGAGCGCTTCCGCGCTGTAGAATTTGCGGAACGCGAACAGGCTCCCCAGAATGCCTAGTCGCTCGATTTTTTTGGTTGCGAATCAACACCCCATTCCCCCTAGTTTGAGCCTTTGGAGGGCGCCCTGATGGTACGACGTGCTGTGTCCCTGTTGTCAGCGATCGCGATGCTGACGGCAGGGTTTGCAGGACAGGCCGATGCCGGCTTGTTCAAGAAGAAGTGTTGTGGCAGCGTTGCCGCGATTTGCTGCGAAGCCGCCCCGGCTTGCGGCGGCTGCGACAGCGGCTGCGATGCGTGCGGCGGCGCTCCCGCCGGTTGCTCGGACTGTGCGGCTGAAGCTGCTCCCGCTCCGACGATGGTGATGAAGACGATCATGGTGCCGACCTACGTCACCGAGATGCGGACCGTCACCGCGACCGAGTACAAGAAGGAAGAGCGCACCAAGACCTACACGGTCAACAAGCGCGTCCAGGTCTCGGAAGAGAAGACCAGCACCTACACGGTGATGGTTCCCAAGACCGAGACCAAGACGGTGACCTACAACGTCTGCAAGCCGGTCTACGAGACGAAGACCAGCGAGTACACGGTGATGGTCCCCTACACCGAAGCGGTCGAGCAGACCTACCAGGTGAACGTCCCCGTGTACGAGGACAAGACGGTTGAATACACCGTCAACGTTCCTTACACCGAAGAGATGACCAAGACGTACACCGTCATGGTTCCGGCCTACGAGGACAAGACGGTCACCTACACGGTGAATGTTCCCTACACCGAACAGGTCGAGAAGAGCTACACGGTGATGGTTCCCCACACCGAGCAAGTCACCAAGACCCGCACCGTCAACAAGATGGTTCCGGAGACGGTGATGAAGCAAGTTCAGGTCAACACGGGCCACTGGGAAACGCAAAGCGTTGCCGGTACGGACGCCTGCGGTTGCCCGACCACCTGCTGCAAGCGGGTCTGGGTCTGCGGTTGCGAAACGAAGGAAGTTCCCTGCACCACCTACAAGTGCGTGACGGAAGAAGTTCCCTACACCTGCAACGTGACGACCTGCGCACCTGAGACCAAGACCTGCATGGTCACGGTCAACAAGTGCAAGCAAGAGACCCGTGAGAAGACCGTCAAGGTCTGCAAGATGGTGCCGCAGGAGAAGACCTGCACCTACACCGTCAACAAGTGCAAGCCTGAGACGCGCACCAAGACCGTCAAGGTCTGCAAGATGGTCTGCGAAACCAAGACCCGCACCTGCAACGTCACCAAGTGCAAGCCGGAAGTTCGCACCCGCGAATACCAAGTCTGCAAGATGGTCACCGAGCAGGCGACGAAGGAAGTCCAAGTGACGACCTGCGTCCCCGAAGAGCGGACCAAGACCTACACGGTCTGCAAGTGGACCTGCGTTCCCGAAGAGAAGACCAGCACGTACACCGTGTGCGTTCCGGTCCAGGTCGAGAAGCAGATCGAAGTTCAGGTCTGCAAGATGGTCGAGAAGCAAGTTGAAGTTCCGGCTTCGACCGACTGCGGCTGTGCGGCTCCGGCTGCCCCGGCCTGCGGTTGCGGCGGCTAATTGCCGTTCGCTGGCGACTGTAGACTGCTAGCAAGTAAGTGACGACGGCGGCCGGTTCTGAAAAGAATCGTCCGCCGTTTTTTTTGTGCGCCCGTAGCCGCGCTCAATGAGCCGCCGGAGCGAGGCTCAATGCGTTAACCACCAAGACACGAAGGGCACGAAGACGCACCAAGGAATGCGGGGAGGATGGGTGGGACGGAAGTCACTCTGATTAAGCGTGACGTTTCTGCTGTTCTTGCTTTCTTGGTGCGTCTTTGTGTCCTTGGTGTCTTGGTGGTAAATCTTCACCGCCTCGCTCCGGCAGGTCGTTGACCCGCGGCTGCTAGCGTCGAGCGATTGGTCCGGGTTGCTCGCGGGCGTGGGATTCGGTATTTCTTGGCGCCATTTTGGGCCAAGCCGAACTCCTCCATTCTCCTCGACGCGATGCCGCTTCGCCGACTGAAATTGCTTTGCTGCGCCGTCACGTGCCTGTGGGCGTCGTGCGCGACGTCGACGCCGGCGCAGGAGAGCGGGCCGGGAGTGTTGCCGCCGCCGTCGCAGCCGATTCTGGGAACGCCGCAAGGGGACGCGATTGACGGCGCCGCCCCCTCCCCTGCTCCGAGCGCGCCGAGCGCCGAAACGATGCCGGCGCCAAGCAGCGGCGCCGGGACATGGGCTGAGGAGATCGCGGCGCCGCCGGGGCCGTACGATTCGTTGATGGAGTTGCTCACTCCCGGCACGACGCCCGAGACGCTGGCCGGTTCGATCGACGAGACGCCCATCACCATCTTCGAGTGGTATCAGCCGGCGTACTGGTTCGGACCGACGCCGTGGGACGCCGGCGTGCAGCTCGGCATCAACGGCAGCGAGGGCAACAACAGCACGTTCAGCATGCGCACCGGCGGGCATCTCAATCGCGAGTCCGATCGTTGGAAGCTGAAATCGAGCCTCAACTACAACAAGACGACCACCAACGGCGACGTCACGCAAAACAACGGCATCCACGATCT
>Ga0163144_10022849_pt1 | contig 12380 bp, 11 predicted proteins | sample OliLak19BULKMAT1_FD_123175 | JGI IMG/M metagenome (GOLD analysis project Ga0163144, IMG submission 123175) | Freshwater microbial mat bacterial communities from Lake Vanda, McMurdo Dry Valleys, Antarctica - Oligotrophic Lake LV.19.BULKMAT1 | ecosystem: Environmental > Aquatic > Freshwater >... | reverse complement strand
TGACGCGCAGATGGGTCTTTCTCACGAAATTATACTAACTTTACAAACATTTATTGAATTTGTCAATAATACGACAAGGACTCTTCCTAGAAATGGTGACTCGTTGAGTCGAGAGAATGTGCGAAAAACGCATCGATACACTCGATGGCTTTGGGGATTATGGACGCACGAAAGGTATCTGATTCGTCTTTGGTAAACCGATTAAGCACAAAGTCAGCGTCTGGAATCTTTTCGCGGAGGTCATTTGCGATACCAATACGAATGCGGTGATAGTCGGGTCCTATATGACTATTCAGCGACTTGATGCCGTTATTACCGGCATCACTCCCTTGTGTGCGGGTCCGGAGGGTTCCAAATGGCAACGCAAGGTCATCATGGACGACGAGCACGTCGTGTTCGGGTAGGATGCTATAGAAATCAATAATCTTGCGCGCGCTTTGACCCGTTTCGTTATAATAAGTTGTCGGCTTGGCTAGTATTATTTTTTCATCATCGATTGTTGTTTCGGCAATCATGGCGTTGAACTTTGATTTATCAGTCCAGCGCAGCTGCAGGGATTCTGCGAACGCATCAATCACAGCAAAACCAACATTGTGGCGGGTGTTATCGTATTTTGACTCTGGGTTACCTTGGGCAAGAATAAGCTTCATATAGTACCTATTGTACAGCTATCTATTGAGCGTCGGAGTCTTTTGACAGCTTTTCTTTCTCTTTTTCCTCTTTGTATTTTTTGGTAACAGGTTCTTTGCCTTCAGCTATACGAGCTTTGTTGGCTTTGATCTGTTTTTCGTCGCGGAAGCTGAAACGGATCGGCGTACCGGCAAAGTTAAACGTTTCGCGTAAGTGTCGTTCAAGGTAGCGTTTATATGACCAATGGATGAATTTCAAGTTGCTGCCGTAAATTACAAACCACGGTGGTGAAACGTCCGTCTGGACCATGTAACGCAGCTTTGGGTGCGTGTTTTTGAGTCCAGCTGGTGGATGGCGCTGAATAAGTTTTTGCAACAAGTCGTTGAGTGCACGGGTTTTTAATTCTTGGTGGCGACGGGCGTCGATATCGAGCGCGAGGTCAAAGAGTTTGGTGACGTTTTGGCCTGTTACACTACTGGTAAAAATGAGTGGCGCCCATGGAGTAAATTTGAATGTATTTGCAATCTTTGGCGCCAGGTCGTCGCGCGTATAGGCGTCTTTTCCTTCGACGCTATCCCATTTGCTGATGACAATCACCATCCCCTTGCCCGCTTCGTCGATAATGCCCGCCAGGCGCTGATCAAGTTGTGTGTTCAGCTCGTTTGCGTCAAGTAGTAGCAAACAGACATCAGACTCTTCGATTGCCTGCAATGTACGCAGCACTGAGAATTTTTCAATACCGACTTCTTGTTTGCCAGGTTTACGCATGCCCGCAGTATCAAGAAATTCGATGTCACGCGCCCCATAGCGCAGCATGATGCGGTTGACGTCGCGCGTCGTACCAGCAATATTGGCAACAATTGCCTGCTGTTTACCAGCAAGAGTATTAAACAGGTAGCTTTTGCCAACATTAGGACGACCGATGAGTGAAACACGCAGGATGTCATCAGGGATTTCTTCACTTTTAGCGGGGATTAATTCGACAATCTTGTCTAGGACTTCTTCTATACCCTGGCTGTGTTCAGCGCTGGTGCGCAGGATGTCTTTGATGCCAAGACGTTTAAATTCGTCGATTGGCAGGCTTTCTTTGAGGTCAGATTTGTTGGTCAGCAGAATAACAGGCTTTTTGCTACGGAGTGCTTTCTTGGCAACGGTACGGTCCTGGTCGCTGACGTACTGCGTACTATCGACGACAACGAGGATAACGTCAGCAGCATCGGCAGCCTCTGTAATTTGCTCTTGAATCGATGCTTCAAAGTCATCAGCAGCGTCTTTGAGTCCAGCGGTGTCTACGACCCAGAATTGATGGTGTTTGTACTCAACGCGGCCCAAGACGTTGTCACGGGTAGTCCCCGCCTCACGGGCGACAATCGCTTGTTGCGAACGAACCAAACGATTAAAAAGCGAACTCTTGCCGACGTTCGCTTGACCAATAATCGCAACTGTAGGGAGTTTTGAAGCCATAACTTTGGTAATTATAACAGAGGTATTACCTTTTTGCGAGCATAAGCATATTCAAAACATGAGAGCTTGTAAAAATGTGAAAATATATTAAAATAAATAACATTATGATTGAAAATGAGCACGCGCCTGTAAATGGCAGCGATATTAAAAAAACGGATGAATTTCGTGTTACACGTGATACAGCCATCGGTACGCTAGTTACAATCGTGGCTGAAGCGATGAGCATAGACGGGATCCCTCAACTATATTCAATGGGATTATCTGCCCAGCGGAAACCTTTCTTTCATGCCACAGGATTAAAACTTATATCTTCAGAACCTCCGTTACCGGGCCATCCTGATGGTGTACCAGATAACTTGTTTACAAAAGATCCTGATATATGTGTTGGCGGTGACGTAATGTTTATAAAACCTTATCATTCAAACAATGGTCAAGTTTTTACAGTTCGGACAATAGATTCAAAATAGTAGAAATGCCAGGTACCTATCACCTAACTCATTTCGACAATTTTGAATCCACCGATTGATATATCACCCAGCGCATAATTACCAAAGTTTGTTCTATGTAACTTCTTGACGGTGTATCCCAGTGCGCCAAATGTACGACGAATTTGGCGGTTGCGGCCTTCTGTCATAGTCACAATCCAGCTTTTTCTATCTGTTTGAGTCATTCTCTCAAGTTGCAATTGGCTACTGCCATCTTCAAGGTTGATGCCATGATCACTAATCATTTGTTGGTGCAAAGGCGACAACTCATTTTCTAATCGAGCATTATAAATTTTGGTCTTGGCAAATTTGGGATGCGTCATGTTAAACGCAAAATTACCGTCGTTTGTTAGTAAAATAATGCCGCTACTATCGCGGTCTAAACGTCCTACGGGCTTTAAATGGTGATACTGGACCGGAATCAGGTCATAAATAGTTGGATACTCGCCTTGTTGCCTGCGTGAACAGACATACCCGACAGGTTTATTAAACGCAATGTAATCGTATGCTGTGTCAGATGCCAAGGATTTTCCATCAACTGCAATACTGTCCCCTACGGTAAATCGTGCACCGAGCGTTGCTGGCGTACCATTAATAGCAACTTTTCCTTCGTCTATTAGGTTATCTGCCTCTCGACGAGATACACCAAGTTGCAGTGCAAGGTGTTTGTTTAAGCGTTCAGTTGACGTATGTGGTTCAGAATGAGGGTTCATTATAGACAGTATAACAGATTAGATTCACTATACCTGAGGTGTTGGAGGTATTTGAGGTTGAGTCATTGGGTCCGGCGCAGCTGGCGGCGGCGCAACAGGTGCCACACTACCACTGAGTTCTTGCGTCATAAGGTTAGCCATGTCAACGGCTGGTGGCTGATCATTGAGTGGATGGATGACGCGGTCACCCAGTGATCCAGGCCGGTTTGATGAAAACGGTGCGGTTGGTTGCGGCAATGGGTTCGGAGCAGGTTGGAATGGTGACGGCGCAGGAGATATAGGCGTAACTGGCGATGGTGCAAGCTGTGCAGGTGGCAATGCAGGGGGCGTGTTAATGACTGGTGGTGCAGGAGCAATTGGTGCGGGTACTGGCGTAACAGGCAGAGGTGTCGGACTAACACTTGGTGTTGGCAGACTGACTGTAGATGCGGGTGCTGGCATTGCAACGGGTGCAAGAGCAGGTGCTGGTGTTGGCGCGGGTGCAGCAATAACAGGCGCTGGTGCCGGTTCAGGGCGTGCAACGGCAGATGGTAATGGCGCGCCGAAAGTCGCAGCTGCAGATTGAGGTGTTGATACGCCATCACCTAAAACGTCATGAACAGTACGAACAACGTCCTCAATACCTACCTGAGATTTAACGAGGTAACGATCAGCCCCCAGTGATTCACCACGAGCACGTTGGTCGTCGCTGCTGAGGGCGGTCATCATGATGACTTTGACGTCTTTGGTCTCGGGCGTGCTACGCAGGATGTCAAGCATATCGAAACCGCTAATTTTGGGCATCATGACGTCACTGACAATCAGGTCAGGACGTTCTCTGATGGCGAGCGCGAGTGCTTCTTCACCGTCACCTGCAGATATAATGTCATAGCCCTCCGCAATTAAACGAACACCGTAAATTTCGCGCAGGCTTTTGTCATCTTCAACCAACAGAATCTTTGTCATAATTTATTCTTATTGTACCCGAGGCCTGTTAAAAATACCATACTTCTTATGTTTGGGGTGGTCCTGGTGCGTTGCGAACAGGAATTGAGACACTAGGCGGCCGTGATGTTGATTGTGGGGCTGGGGCTGTTGGTACGTTGTCTGGAGATAGCTCTGTGGGGATTGGGGCCGTGGCGGACGCAGGCGCAGTACCTTCGGCTGATGATTGTTCAGCTGCCATAGCCTGTAGTTTAGCAACGTGTGCTGCAATCTGTTCGCGTGATAGGCTTTCGCCGCGCGGGACAGTGGTCGCTGCCTGGCTAGGTGCTGGTCCAGATGTACTAGTTGATGATTCTGGAGGCAATTCAGGCACGGGTGTATTTGGGTCAAATGTTGCTGCCTCGATTGGATGCGCAGCAGCTTCGGCTGCATCCGCTGCTGCTTGTTGAGCTTGTTGTTCTGTGAGAGCTGCCGCTTCTTGTGAACTGACACGAGGAAGCTCGACAAAGAACGTACTCCCCTTTTTATACTCGCTCTCGGCCCAAATGCGGCCACCCATCGCTTCGGCTAGACGACGACAAAGGTATAACCCGAGGCCTGTTCCACCGATCTGATTCGTCTCTTCGTTATCAACACGATAAAATTTTTGAAACAAATGTGACATATCTTCTGCGGGGATACCAATCCCGCTGTCTTTGATGCTAATAATCACTTTGTCGTCAGTACCTGTGACATCAACAATTACTTCCCCCGTTAGGGTGTATTTGATTGCATTTTCGGTCAGATTGTTCACGATTTCACGGATGTGGTCATTATCAAGATTGACATTATACACAGGGGCAACGTGCTTTGAACCATCATCCGGCAGTGGTTTATATGTTAGTCTGAGGCCTTTGTCTGTTGCTTTTTGTTGCAGGCCTTGCAGGACATCATGCGTAAATGCGATGACATCAACGACTTTTGGCATGTTAGTTAAACGGCCATCTTCGGCTTTGGATACATCTAAAAGGTCTTGGAACAGACGTCCGAGATGTTTGGTCGATGCGTGCGCTTTCATGATAAAATCGCGGGCTTTATCGTCAATTTGGGCCGTGTGTGGATTGAGCGCGAGTCCCAAAAAACCTTCGATTGACGCTACAGGTGTACGCATTTCGTGGCTTGCAGTGCTGATGAACTCAGCTTGTTCACGCTCTTCTGCTTTGTCTTTTGTGACATCACGGAAAACGATGATAGCTCCTGAGCCTGCCTCACCGGTTGGTGAAATAACCAGCGATCCCATAATCTTTTTACCACTATGAGTGACAATCATCACGTCGTCGTTACGCACGTGTTGGTTAGTGTTGAGTACTTGTTGAATTGGGTTATCGGCTGCCTCTAGTGGTTCGTTTTTCAGATTTGTAAGCTGCATAACAGATTTGTAGTTTAGTGCCAGTGAATCTTGTTTGCCCCATCCTAAAATACGCTGTGCAGCCGGGTTGATCAGCTGGATAATCCCCTGCGCATCAATTGCCATTACCCCGTCAGCAATAGCGTTAATCACAACTTCAGATTGTGTTGCTACCTGAGACAATTCAGTTGCGAGTTCTTTGTAGGCTCGGTCCCCACCTTCGTTTTCAGGTTTACCTTTGTTATGCCAAATAATAAAGCTGGCAATAAGTGGCAGTAGCCCAGCAAAACTGACAAGTACAATTAATTCGACGCCAAAACGATTGTTCAGATATTCAACCGCTATAAACGCCGCCACACCAATAAGAATTGGCAACAGTCCCCACAATCCAAACACGCCTGCAAACACAGCAACCAACATCCACAATGCAATAAATGGCGACATCGCTCCGCCAGTTGTAATAATGAGTCCGGCAGCCGTTATTGCTAGCAACAGATAGATAATCAAGGCTGCTTGCATCGTGGTTTTTTTTGGAATCCATAGATATGTCACAACGCTGATGACAGCTGTCAAACTGGCAACAATCAATACTGGGATTGTGACAAAAAACGCTGCGCCAAGCGTATCGTTAAAAAATGGCAAGAAATATAAAAGGATGACACCAGCGGACACTAAAAGCGTCGCCTCACAGATACGGCGATGCCAAAAACGATTTAACGCGACTGGTTGAATAGTGCCCCCTACTTCTTTCCGCTTTTGCTGTCTAGCTAACAGCGGATTGCCTAGAGGATATTATGACGATTATGGTTTGTTTTTACAAGCACGTTTAGGTAGAACAAGAATCTCTGACATTATCTGGTACGCACATTTCACTTGCTGGAACGACTACTATTGCATACGTCAAAATGACAGTAAGGATAATTCCAGTAATCACGCATATCAGAACTGCTATGTAGAAAATTCTTGTTGGTTTAAAAATTCAGCAAGATCCTGAGCTGATTGTATGCGGTCTGCTGAATTGTAATAGAATGTCTGCCAACCCAGCGCGTGGGCTGCGTCGCAGTGGCTTTGTTTGTTATCGATAAACAAGATCTCATTTCCAGGAACACTTGCCCGTTCTTGGGCGATTTGAAAAATACGTGGATTAGGCTTCATAACGTGCTCGACACTGGAATCAACAATTTCGTCCCACTGTACATCAGGCAAAATCCCCTTTCGTTGGATGAGGTTCAACATGCCCGGGGCGATGTTTGTCAGTAGCCCAATTCGTGTTTTGGATGCCATGTCGGAAACAATAGGTTGAATTGGCTTATTCTCATAAAAACGGTCTACCAGTTCTTTTAGTAGTGAAAATCCGGCGGGCAATGTAATATTAAGTGTTTGTTCAAGTTGTGGCAAGAATGTATCGATGTCAACCGTCGTACAGAACTTGAGTTCGTGTTGCTGCCAGAATTCCTTAAATCCTTTTCTGTTGTTGTTTGTGAGTCCCATTTCGTCGCCCAGCTCTTGCCATTTATTATTACCGCTTAAGTCGTCAACCGCGACGCCGCCAAGATCGAAATAGATGAATGAAATCATAGGCTCAGTATAGCAGTAGCTTCTACATGTAGCTTAATACCTTGGTAGAAAAAAAGTGTGCTTTTTGCGACGAGATGCTCTATTCGTGAGGAATTGTGGAAAACCGCCAATTCCACTATAACTAGAGTCCTGTAACTGTTTTAACATACGGTCCGTCTGCTCAGCGTGTTGAGCTATTGCCTCAGCATGCGCTTCGTGCCCAAGTGCAGCTATGGCAGCCAGCTTTCCGAGTGAATCAACTACATGTTCACCTGTTTTAACAGGTGGTTCAACCACAAATCTGTGGCCTTCATGCTCAAATATTTCAGTTGTTTGTACCATAATTATATTATAATACATAATAAGCAATTAGTAAATATCTCCAATTTGGTGTCTATTGATTAATCGAACTCCTTTTGCCATTCCGCTGTACAGAAGAGAGAACCTGCGTCAGGGTGTTAAGCGGATAAAAATATCTCATTAATCCAAATGGTGATCCTATCGAGACTATAATATACAAACCTTCCTTGCTCGGGAAAATAAGCAAGCTGATTTTGTCTCTCGCTTCATCGCCTTGTCGAACTCTCCGAGTTCGGATTTACTGCGTAAATCCACAAAAATAAATCACCCATCGCTAGGATGAGTGATTTATTTTGGTGATCCTATCGAGAATCGAACTCGAATTGCCAGGATGAGAACCTGGTGTCCTAACCGTTAGACGATAGGACCACATTTTAAGAGAAGTGAAACAAAAATGTGTTTACATATTTTTGTTCATTTCCGAGAAATGGAAATCCAATATGGTCTAAAAGATCCATATGGACGTACGTTCAGTATAAACTAAACTTGTCCTACTCTATCAAATAACCCTAGTAATGTCTAGGCTGCAGGTGCGACAACGTCGAGTTGCTGAATAATCTCGATCAGCTTTTTAGGCGTGATTTCTGCTTTGATCAAATAGGCATCAGCGTGTTTTTGCATTTCCGTACGTGAGGCATCATCTTGTTCGAAGTTAGTCAGAACAATGACTTTGGTATTAGGGATCAGATCCTCTGCCCCACCACGAAGCGCGTCCAGGATTTCACTGCCACGTCGTTCGGGCAGCATTTGATCAAGAAGGATTACGTCGTACGGCTTGTTACGGGCGCTAATAAGGCCATCATTGCCGTCAACGACCCAGTCAACCACATAGCCAGCTTTTTTCAGGCTACGAACATACATCTCGCCGATAAAGCGGTCATCTTCTATACACAGTATTGTTTTACTCGTCATCTACTTACCGTTCGCCTTGCTTGGTTACTATTCTCAGAAGTAGGGTTTCGCTCTGGGTCTGGTAAGAGCCCCGACGTCTGATCAAACTCGGGCTACAGATTACTTCATCAAACAATAACCAAGCGGCTCTTTCGGCTCTATTGCCTTCTATAATCCATAATCTATAATCCATATTCTACCCTACCCTCGATACATCGAATGATTTTTAATCCAGCCATTACCATGTTCTATAAGGCCTTCGTTACTATTATCACCCGACGCGAGCTTGGCTGCAACTGTTGCATAGACCGGAAGTGACGCTATAAAGGTGGATCCCTGGCCTTCAATGCTACGAACGGCAATAGTGCCACCGTGTGACTCGACGATTCCCTTGCTGATATATAAGCCGATACCTGTACCAGCAACTGTCTCACGCGAGCGATGTGAACGATAAAATTTCTGGAATAAATTACTGACGACGTTGCCTGGCATGCCAATACCGTGATCTTCGACCGATATTTCTACAAAGTCACCTTTGACTGCTGCACTCACATTAATAGCACCACCTTCGTTGCTGTATTTGATTGCGTTATCAATTAGGTTTCCCATGACCTCGCTGATACTGGCGCGGTCTGCGGCTATAGTCGGTAGATCAATGGGGATTGTAATACTGAGTAAGCGGTTCTGGGCGTGAGCTCGGAGCTCCATATCGTCTTTGATGGTGTCATAGATGGCGGCAACGGTATCTTCGGCTAAGTGGACTTTCAGGTGACGGCGGTCGTAGCGCGAAGTATTGAGGATGTTGTTGATGTATCCGGCCAGACGGTTGGCGGACACTGTCAGACGGCGGAACAACTCGTGCTGATCAGGCGCTAGAACGCTATCAAGTTCTTCTTCTAGGACGTCCAGATACCCACGAATAACCGTGATTGGTCCCCGCAGTTCGTGTGCGGCAAAAGCAATAAAGTCCAGATCTTGTTCGCTGATATCATAAGTGGATGTACGATCAACCAATGTTAGAACGGTTTCGTGCGACGAGCCTTTGTCATATGATGCGATGACATCAAAGAATCGTCTGCCTTCTTCTTCGGGCAAACGATCTGCAATGCGTGTCCACACGTGATCGGAGTGGACGGCGGATTGTTCGCATTCGTCTAGCCAACTATCAATAGTGTCTTTGCCATTAAAAATAAGTGTCAAAGTCTTTTTATTTTCGGAATCAATATGGATTGGCGCGGATTTGTTGGCATATGATACGGTCCGGTCGTGATTGAGGACAACGAATCCGCAATTAGTCGCATCAAGCGCAGATTTAATAGCTTCTGAGCTGGTTGCTGCTGGCGCTGCGACAACAGAACCTTGGATTGATGCGGTGGTAAGCATAGCCGTCGCTGGGTCGGGTTCGTTTGTGACGATTGGTGTAGTTGAATCAGCAGCCTTGCCCGATAATTCATATATTGTCTGTAATGCCTCCTTGAATCCGTTTCGTGCATAATGTGAGTCGTTGGGGTTCGGCATGACTGTTGCAGTCGGCTCACCCGCCACATGGATGACGGCTGTCAGTAGTGTTTTGGCAGGTCGAGAACTAAACTGCAATATCAATATGCCACGTAAAATGCCCAGAACGAATACCACAGCTATAATTACCCAAAGTATAATTGATGATATTGAAAGTGTATTTGTGAGGACCAGAATCGCGGCTAATATGCCTGTAACGATGATTTGCGACAGGATAATTCTGATGAGAGCAGCACGTCGAAACGTCGGCCAAAAGTCACGAATCATTTTAGGCATTGGCGTTACTGCCATGTGACATTGCCTCCGTTATTTTTGACTGCTGCAATCCAGGTTTGTCCTCGCACAAGCGGTACGTCAACACCCGCTGCATCAGCGAATGTGATTTGAGCTGTTTTGGACGTTTTAGACCACGTGACAGCTGTAGCGAGACCGTTTTGAAAGATTGTCGCAGGTCCGCTTCCAATTGTGACAATCTTTTCGCGGTTGCCATCTTCGAAAACGGTTGTCTGATTAACGCGCATGGCAACGATAACATTTGGGCTGATTTGCCCGTCTTCGCGGTCGATGTGTGGAGCGCCCCCCTGGGAGCGGGCATATGAATTTGTTGTTTTGTCGTAGGTATACACACTGTTATAAAGCGGGCTGCTGATTGTGATGTTCACAGTGGTGGCATCAGGTATCTCGGCAGGTGTACCATCGACGCGCGTGAATCCAGTGAATGATGACGATGTATAGCCTTTTTTGACATTCAGCGCGTCAAGTAATGTAAATGTTGTATACACATTATGCGGTGAAAAACGGTCAGTCGAGCGATAGTATGATGGGGCGTTAAAGAACTGGTCAAGATCACGGTATGATCCATTGCGGACTTCTGCAAGTGATGCAGCGCTGCCACCGATATGAGCGATGCTTGCATTAAATGCTGCTAACCAGTCGACATCATATAATCGTAAACTACGAACAGGTCCAATTAAGCCTGGTTTTTCAGATTGATACATGACCATAAAACGAGTAATTCCGCCTTCAGCAATTGCTTCAAATATAATGCCACTGTTTTTGAGTCCAGACTGAGGTCGAGCAGCTGGACTGTTTTCGATCATAACGCCAGTGACGGCTTGTGTTGTGGCTGCCTCATCAGCAACCAGGCTACCTGTGAGGGGTGAATAATACTTAATCGGTTCAGGCTCGGGTTCTTGCTTTGTTATTTCCGCAACTTCCACTTGTTCAATAGGTTTTTGATAAAAAAACATGAACGCAGCCGTGGTTGCGACTGCAATGAATAACACCCCAATGATAGACAAGATAATCGTACGACGTTTGTGTACGCGGCTCCAGAACCCAGGTTTTATTTCATCTTGCATAGCTTAAGCGTCATTATAACAGAGCGGTTATGCTTTGTAACGATGTTATGGCTGGGTGTGTATTGCTGCTTCAATCCGATGTATAGCAGTGTCCTTGCCAATGACTGAAAGTGTTTCGTTCAAGACAGGGCTAAATGGTGCCCATGACACCGCCAAACGAATCAAGCTAAATAAAATACCAGGTTTTTGACCGGTCGTTTCAAGGAGAGTGTTGAGCGTATTTTGAACTGATTCAGCGTCAAATTCACTTGCTTCAAGTGCTGTTTTGGCTGCATTCAGCAAACCTTTAATCTCATCGGCAGATAATTTAGACAATTGTTTGTTATCTGTAATCATCGACCAGTTTGGTGTTGGTTCAGTAAAGAAATAGTCGGACAGTGTCGGTAAGTCAGCTAATGTTTTCAAACGGTCTTGGACCAATGCGAGTACTTGTTTTTTTGACTCAACGACCGCGTCTTTGGCTGATTCTGGCCAAAAGTCGTGAATTCGGTCATACAGATTATCGACGCTCAACAAGCGAATGTGTTGCCCGTTCATCCACAGTAATCGTTGGTTGTCGAAACGCGCGCCGCTCCGTTGAACACGTGGTAGACCAAACTTTTCAATTAATTCGCTGACCGTAAAGATTTCTTGTTCGGTACCATCGTTCCATCCAAGGCTGGCTATGAAGTTAATCATTGTTTCAGGCAGATATCCATCTCGAAGATAATCAAGAACGTCTTTGGCGCCATCGCGTTTGCCGAGCTTTTTGTTACCAGATTCACCCATAATATGGGGCATAGTAGCGAATATTGGAAACGGCACACCGAGAGCTTCGTAGATATTGAGATAGTTAGGCTGGCTTGACAAGAATTCTTGCCCACGGATAACATGCGTAATCTTCATTTCGGCATCATCAATGATATGGGCAAAGTTGTATGTCGGGAAGCCATCAGATTTTATCAGGATGATATCATCAATAACCTCGGGTCCTGCATGCAAATCACCCATAACTGCATCATGCCACCTATATGATTTTGGTTCAGATTTAAAACGAAGTGGCATTGTGCCATCCCATAATGGCGGGGTTTCTGGACGATGATTGCGATAT
>Ga0163144_10022848_pt1 | contig 12380 bp, 7 predicted proteins | sample OliLak19BULKMAT1_FD_123175 | JGI IMG/M metagenome (GOLD analysis project Ga0163144, IMG submission 123175) | Freshwater microbial mat bacterial communities from Lake Vanda, McMurdo Dry Valleys, Antarctica - Oligotrophic Lake LV.19.BULKMAT1 | ecosystem: Environmental > Aquatic > Freshwater > Lake... | reverse complement strand
TTCGTCACCACCACCGTGTAGTTCGTCGGCGAAAGATTTGGCACGGAAAACGTCCCCGCTGCGCCGCTCGTTCCCTGCCAAAAGACGGTCTCGTATCGCTTCAGCGCCACCACGGCACCCGCCAGCGGCAAGCCCACGCCATCCCGCATGCTGCCGGCGATGGTGAGCGACGGGGCGGAATTGGTGAAGATCCACGCGTCCCCATTTCCAACGATAACCGTAGTGCCATCGGCGGAGAGGGACACGGCGACTCCTGGTCCGGACGCCACGGCGCCCGCTCCCATTAGCTTGGTTCCCAACTGGGTCCAAACTCCTCCGAGCCGTTTCCATATCCATGTGGCCGGGACGCTACTGTCACCGAAAGGTCCGGCGTAGGTAGCCGTGTCGCCATCGGCGGAAAGGGACACCGAAGCAAATTAAGGATATCCCGTTCCACCCGAACCAACCAGCCTACTTCCCTGCTGGGTCCAAACTCCGCTACCCCTCGTCCAAACCCACAAGCCATTGTGACCATATCCACCGATGACCGCAGTATTGCCATCGGCGCTAAGCGACACGGAGCCGCCTTGGAGGCCCCCACCACCCGAGCCGACCAATTTAGTTCCCTGTTGAGACCAGACTCCTCCGCTCCTCGTCCAGACCCACGCGGCCCCAGCGTTGCTGTTGTCGCCGAATCCTCCCACAATGGCCGTGTTACCGTCGCCGGAGAGGGAAACGGAGCCCTGCTGACCGCTCCCAACGCCCCCGGAGCCGACCAGTTTGTTTCCTTGCTGGGTCCAGACTCCTCCGGTTCTTGTCCAGACCCACGCTGCCCCAATACTGCTGTTGTCGCTGCCCCCTCCAACAATGGCGGTGTTGCCGTCGGCGGACAAGGACACGGAGCCCAGTCGAGCACTTCCAACGGCACCAGAGCCGACCAGTTTGGTTCCTTGCTGAGACCAGATTCCGCCGCTCTTCGTCCAGACCCAGACGGCTCCAGCGTTGCTGTTGTCACCACTGCCTCCGACGATGGCGGTGTTGCCGTCGGCGGACAAGGACACGGAGCGGCCTTGGCGAGCGTTCCCGACGGCCCCCGTCCCCACTAACTTCGACCCCTGCTGCGAGAACTGTGCGAGGGCCGAATAGGAAGAAAGTAGCCCGGCGCAGACGAGGACGATGAACGCAACACGATGCCGCAGTTTCACCGGAAGCCCTCCAGAAAATGGGCCTTCGTTACGGGCAGTTGAATGGGTGATCCAGGTAGGCCCATGGCGTCGGTAGTTTTCTGCGGACGGCGGGAGTTCATTCTCCTGTCCAGGACGGATTGCTTTCCTTCCATAACAGTTTGAATCAACTAGACCGGCTCCGCATCAGCAAGCATAGCGTTGAGATGAATCCGCAAATCGGCCATCCGAGCTTCTCGGCGGACTTCTCATCGGCAGTTGCCCCGCGTAGCGTCCGTTCCCTGTGGCTGCGACGCTTTATGACCTGCTCCCGCGCGGTGGAAACCCGACGAGCGATGAATTGCTCGGGCGTTTCCTCGACTATGCCGAGTCGCGCAAGCTCCAGCTCTATCCCGCGCAGGAGACGGCCATCCTCGAACTCTTCGAGGAGCGGAACGTCATCCTCAACACGCCCACCGGCTCAGGAAAATCCCTCGTCGCGTCGGCGCTCCATTTCCAGTCCCTCGCGAAGGGCCGGCGCTCCGTTTACACCTGCCCAATCAAGGCGCTGGTGAACGAGAAGTGGCTCGCGCTCTGCCGGGAATTCGGCCCGGACGACGTCGGGCTCTCCACCGGCGACGCCACGGTCAACCAAGGCGCTCCCATCCTCTGCTGCACGGCGGAGGTGCTGGCGAACATCGCCCTGCGCGACGGTCCGAAGGCCAACGTGCACGACGTGGTCATGGACGAGTTCCACTACTACTCGGACAAGGAACGCGGCGTGGCCTGGCAGGCGCCTCTGCTCACGCTGCCGCAGACGCGGTTCCTCCTCATGTCGGCCACATTGGGCGAGACGGCTTTCTTCGAAGGGGAGCTGACCAAGATCAACGGCCGCTTGACGACGACGGTTTCTTCCAAGGACCGGCCGGTGCCGCTGGAGTTCGCCTACTCCGATCTCGCGTTGGCCACGACCCTCGAGCAGTTGGTCAACGACGGCAAGGCGCCGGTCTATGTCGTCCATTTTACGCAGATGGACGCGGCGCAGAGCGCGCAGGATTTCACCAGCCTCAACGTCTCGTCGCGTGATGAAAAGGCGGCCATAGCCAGCGCGATCGAGGGTTTCAAATTCAGCAGCCCCTACGGTCCCGAGATCAAGAAGTGGCTGCGGCACGGCATCGGCCTGCACCATGCCGGGCTCCTGCCGAAGTATCGCATCCTCGTCGAGCAGCTCGCGCAGAAGGGACTGCTGAAGGTCATCTGCGGAACCGATACGCTGGGCGTCGGGGTCAACGTGCCGATCCGCACGGTGCTCTTCACCCAGCTCTGCAAGTTCAGCGGCGAGAAGGTCGGCATCCTTACCGCGCGTGATTTCCACCAGATCTCGGGCCGCGCGGGCCGAAAAGGTTTCGACGACAAGGGCTGGGTCGTAGCGCAGGCACCGGAGCACGTCGTCGAGAACCTGAAGCTGGAGGAGAAGTCCAAGACCAGCGGCAAGAAGGTCGTGAAGCGCCAGGCGCCGGAGAAGAATTTCGTGGCGTGGGATAAAAAGACCTTCGAGCGCCTAATCGCAGCGCCGCCGGAGCGGCTGGTGTCGCGTTTCCAAGTATCGCACGGAATGCTGCTCAACGTCCTCAGTCGGCCGGGCGACGGATGTGCCGCCATGCGCGATCTCATCCGACGTTGCCACGACTCGGACAAACAGAAGAAGAGCCACGCGTCGCGCGCGTGGCAGTTGTTCCGGTCGTTGGTAGACCGGAAGATCATCGAGATCCTGGGTGGGCCGAAAGGAACCCAGAAACTCCGAGTGAACGTCGAGTTGCAGGACGACTTCTCGATGGACCAGACGTTGTCGCTCTACCTGCTCGATACGATTCCGTTGCTCGATCCAGAGGCTCCGGACTACGCGCTCGACCTGATCACGCTGGTCGAGTCGATCATGGAGAATCCTGACGCGATCCTCCGCCGCCAACTCGACAAGCTGAAGGGACAGAAGGTCGCCGAACTGAAGGCCGAAGGCATGGACTACGACCGGCGGATGGAAGAGCTGGAGAAGCTGGAACATCCCAAGCCCAAGCGGGAATTCGTCTACGCCACTTTCAACGCCTTTGCTGACAAACATCCGTGGGTCGGCCAGGAGAACATCCGGCCCAAGTCGATCGTCCGGGAGATGTTCGAAGAGTTCCTCAGCTTCGCCGACTACATCAAGATCTACGAACTGCACCGCTCCGAAGGCCTGTTGCTCCGGCACATTTCGCGCGTCCATAAGATCCTCGCGCAGACCGTGCCCGACGCGGCCAAGAACGACACCGTGCGTGAGATGGAGGAATATCTCGCGGTGATGATCCGGCAGATCGACACCAGTTTGGAGGACGAGTGGGCGCGGATGAAGAACCCCGAGTTCAAGGCCGCCGACGCGGGTCCGGAAGTCCGTCCGCCCGGCGCCGATGAAGCCGCCAAGGACATCACGCGCGACACGAAGACCTTCACCGCCGCCATTCGCACGCGCATCTTCAACTTCCTCCGCCACGTGGCGAACGACGACCTAGAGGCAGCGGCGGCCGAGATGGATTGGTGGAACGATCCCGATCTCTCCCCGGCTCCCGCGCTCCCCGGCTCCCAAGCCCGACTCCGCTCCTCTTTGGAAGCCTTCTACAAGGATCACGAACGCATCTGCCTTGATCCGGAGGCGCGCAACAGCCGCCACACCCATGTGTTTCCGTCCGAGGACAAGGCGACGTGGCGGGTCGAGCAAGTGCTCGTCGACCCGGCCGGGCACAACGACTGGATCGCCGAATTCGTTGTGGATATCCGCCGGTCGCGTGAAACCCAGTTCCCCGAGATCCGGCTGCGATCCGTCCGTTCGCTGACGGCACTGTGAACCTTGTTGATGGAAGTTTGGCAGGCTGATTCAGCGGGACAGAAGTGTCCAAAGGGCGTGTCGATCTGCTGGGTGGGCATTTCAGGGAAGTGCATTTGCTCAAACGCCCTGCCCTAGAGTGGTTCCGGTAATGCTCACATTCAGGCGTGCGAATGCTGCTTCTGCGGTTCTGTCCGGCGGTGATCATCATCGCGGTCCTGGGATTTCTCGGCCTCTTCGAGTGTGGCTCCGCCAGAGCGGCTGCGCTTTCGTTGACCAACCCCGTCGTCTTCGTCACCCAGGTTCCCATCCCCAGGGAGATCAACGGCAATGTCTCGAACACCTTCCTCTCGGTGGTCTCATTGTTCGGCAATCACCTTGCCGACACCGCGCGCGCCGGTCGTGGTGGGGATCTGTGGTTGATGACGACCAACGGCGGGCTCGTGAACCTGACGCGCGGCGCGGGCTTCGGCACGAATGGTTCCCAGGACGGAGTCGGCATCGCCGCGCGGGATCCGGCGATCCATTGGGGTGGAAGCAAAGCGCTCTTCAGCATGGTGGTCGGGGCACCGACCAATGCGTCCGATACTACGACCTTCGCCTGGCAGCTCTACGAGGTGACCAATCTCGGTGCCGTCATCGCCAACACGAATACGAAGCCGGTGATCGCCCTCGTCTCAAATCAGCCGGCCGGTTTCAACAATGTGAGTCCGGCCTACGGCACCGATGGCCGGATCATTTTCATGACGGACCGGCCGCACAACGGGGCGATGCACCTCTATCCGACGCGTGAGGAATACAAGGGTCATCCCACCGTGACCGGCACGTGGAGCCTTGATTCCGCGACGGGGAATCTCCGGCTCCTCAACCACACGCCCAGCGGAGCGTTCAACCCGATCGTCGACAGCTTCGGGCGCATCATCGAAACGCGTTGGGACCATCTCGTGCAGGACTCCAACGCAGTCGACGACCGTCTCGGCCGGGCGACGAACGGCTCGGTCAACTTCACCGCCGAGGCCGCCGGCGCGGGCACGTCCCCGAACACGGTGGAAACGTTCCCCGAGCCGAGAAACTTTGACACCAACGCCCTTGCTGTCGCCGGAGTCCGTGGAATGTCATTCAACTTCTTCTTCCCATGGATGCTTCCCGAAAGCGGCGGGGCCGAAGAGCTGCTGAACCACGTCGGCCGTCATGAGATCAGCCAGTCGGTGCTCGGCACCTTCACGAACGACGCGAACCTGATCAACTTCACCAACCCGGCGACGCGGCCGTTGCAGGGAATCCGTAGCAGCAACACGAACTTCTTCCTGAACTTCTTCCAGATCGCCGAAGACCCTCGCAATCCGGGCACCTATTTCGGAGTGGACGCTCCGGACTTCAGCCCGGTCGGCGGCTCGCACACCGCCGGCCAGATCATGACGCTGACCGGTCCGCCGAACATGAACCCGACCAACATGGTGATCAGCTACGTGACCGCGAAGAGCACCTTCAATCCGAACGCCCTGGGCATCTTCCGCAATCCGCTGCCGATGTCGGACGGAACGCTCATCGCCGCATTCACGTCGACACCGGGCAGCCAGCTCGACACCAATGTCGGCACCGCCGCGTTTCCCGATGCGATCTACAAGTTCAAGCTCGCGATCCTCGCGACCAATGTTTCCAGCGGAGGCTTCTTTACCACGAACCGGTTCCTCACTTCCGGCCTGACGAACGTAGTCAGTTATTGGGACGGCTCCACGCGCGTCACGCACACGAACGCGCTCTGGGAATTGCAGCCGGTCGAGGTTCGCAGCCGTGTCGTTCCCGCTCCGTGGCAGCCGGGCATTGATCCAATCGAGCAACAGGTTTTCGACGAGGAGGGTGTCGACCTGCCCACGTTCCAGGCTGACTTGGCCAAGCGCGGCGTCGCACTCGTCGTCAGCCGCAATGTTACATCCCGCGACGCAGCGGACAAACAGCAGCCCTACAATCTGCGAGTCCCCGGAGGCGCGCAGACCATCGGCACCAACAGCGGCCGGATCTACGACATCACGCACCTCCAGTATCTCCAGGCCGACTACCTCCGCGGCTACAGCAACAACGCTCCCGTCATTCAGCCGGGCCGTCGCGCTCTCGCAGTGCCGATGCACGACACCTCGACGCTGAACCGTCCCAGCTCGAAGCCCAACGCGCCCGCCGGTGGAGCCGAGCTGTTCCCGGATGGTTCCCAGGCGGCGTTGCTTCCGGCCAACCGCGCGCTGACGTGGCATCTCACCGGAACGACGAACGAGAGCCTCGTGAAGGAACGCTATTGGGTGACGTTCCGGCCGGGCGAAGTCCGCACCTGCGCGAATTGCCATGGCATCAACGACCGCGACCAGGCGGGTCAAACCGCGCCGACGAATCCCGCGCAGGCGCTGCGCGATCTGCTGCGGCATTGGAAGACGAACGCCGCGAATGCATACACTCTTTCGATCACGAACGGCACCGGCGGCGGTTCCTTCGGCGCGGGAAGCATCGTCGCCCTGACCGCATCTGCGACTCCTTCGGGCAAGGCCTTCTCCCACTGGATTGGTGCGGGAATCAGCAACAACGCTTCGCCGACGACACTCGTGACCATGCCTGCGGCCGACGCCGCAGTGGTCGCCGTCTTCACCAATCTTCCGTCGCCCGCCATCACCACGTGGCAGATGTCGGGCACTCCAGGTTTCCTGACGCTGAACGCCCAGGCCTCGGCCAATCGTCTCTGGGCGGTCCAGAGTTCCACCAACCTTGTGAACTGGGTCAGCTTCAGCACAAGTTCCGCGAGCCCGGCTGGACTTCTCCAGTTGCAGCTGCCGTTCGACACGAACCAGGCCCGGATGTTCTACCGCCTGCAGTCCCCTTGAGACTGGAAACATGGTTTCCAGAAAAATGCTTGGCGGCAGGGAATAGTGTGCTTCCTTCCGTCTCACACAGACGTATGAAGAAACTGTTCTCCACACTCGCCATCGCCGCCCTCTTCGCCATGAACGTGGCCGCCGAGGACGCCAAGTTTCAGAACATCTCCACCGCCGAACTGAAGAAGGCCATCGCGGAAAAGAAGGTCACGCTCATCGACGTGAACGGCACCGACTCGTGGAAGGAAGGACACATCCCCGGAGCCATCGATTTCGAAGCCCAGCAGGTCAAGCTCGCGAAGATGCTTCCGGCCGACAAGAACGCCCTGGTCGTCGCCTACTGCTGGAACGAAGGCTGTCCCGCCTACAAGACCGCCGCCCGTGCCGCCAAGGAACTTGGTTTCAAGAACGTGAAGCACTACGCCGCGGGAATTGAAGGCTGGTCCAAGACCGAGAAGACCGAGAAGCCTTCCGGATCCTGATCCGACGACGACTCCCCATTTCAACAAGAAGGCCGACCGGGTTCCCGGTCGGCCTTTTCTGTTTGAAAGAATCTGGTTCGTCAGTTCAAGCGGCGCGGACCTTGACCTTCTGGCCCTTGATCTCGGCATCGTTCAGCTTGGCGATGACATCGGTAGCGTGCTCGTTGGCGACATCGGCGAAGAGATGGCGCTCACGGACATCGACCTTGCCGATGATCTTGCCGGGCAATCCGGTCTGGCCGGCGACGCTGTTGACGACATCGATCGGAAAGACGCCCTGCTCGGAACCAACGTTGATGTGGAGGCGCGTGTAGCCGTCTGGGGTCTTGCGGCTGACGCGCGGCGCGGCCGGTCCCTTGTCATCCGCCGGACGATGACCCTCCAGCAGGCGGGGGTCGAACGCCTCGTCGGCGATGGCGGGATCGACCTTGGCTTCGGTCGCCGCCTTCGATGCCGGCTTGGGAACGAGCGCCTTCTTGGGGACGAACGCTTCCTTCTGGCTGGCCGGAGGCTCTTCGCGCGTCGGCCTTGGAATCACTCGGCTCGGACGGCTCTGATAGCCGGCGTCGCGTCCGTAGCCGCCGGCTCCCGGGCCAGCGTCGCGTCCGTAACCGCCTTGGCCGCCTTGATCGCGTCCATATCCGCCCTGATCCCGACCGGAGCCACCCTGCTGGCCATAGCCGCCCTGGGGTTGGCCGTAGTCGCCGGGGCCGCCGCCGCGACCGTAGCTCGGAGAAGGACGATCGTAACTGCGTTGCGTGTTGTAGCCTTGGTCGCGGTTGTAACCACCTTGGCCACCCTGATCGCGTCCATATCCGCCCTGTTGGCCGTAGCCGGAATCACGGCTTGGGCCCTGGTCGCGATTGTAGCCCCGATCCGGTTCGGAACGATATTGGGGGCGCTCGGGCGGACGATCGAACCGCTCCTGGCGTTCGGGACGCGGAGCCATCGTGGGCCGTTCGGGGCGCTCGTATTCCTCGACCTTCTTCACCGGGGTCTTGGCGGCGGTGGAACCTTCTCCGTTCTGCAGGAGGTGGAAGCAGGCCGCGGCGATGTCGGTGGACGTGAAGCCCTCTTCCATCAACCGTTCGATCAACGGCTCGTTGCCCTTGAACTCACCGGCCTTGAGCGTGGCGCGGACCTTGGAGACAAAGCCGCTGGCGCGGGCTTCCTCGACCTCGTCGAGCGTCGGGACCTGCGCGCGATGGATGCGGGTGTTGGTGAACCGTTCAATGTTGCGGATCTGGAAAAACTCGCGGCCCGCCACGAAGGAGATCGCGCGTCCGCTGCGTCCGGCGCGGCCGGTGCGGCCGATGCGGTGCACGTAGTCCTCGGGGTCGTAGGGCAGGTCGTAGTTGAAGACGACTTCGACGTCATCGACATCGATGCCGCGCGCGGCGACGTCGGTGGCGACGAGGAATTCAAGGCCGCCCTTGCGGAACTTGCCCATGACGCGGTCACGCTGCGGTTGGGTCATGTCGCCGTGGAGACGGTCGGCGGAATAGCCCTGCGCCTCGAGATGGTCGACGAGGTCGTCCACCATGCGCTTGGTGTTGCAGAAGACGATGCCGAGCTTGAGGTCGTGGATGTCGATCAGGCGGGTGAGCAGCTCGATCTTGAAGCGGCGGTCCACCTCGTAATAGGCCTGCTCGACGGTCGCGACCGTCATGCCCTTCTGCTGGATGCGGACGTTCTGCGGCGAGTTCGAATGCTTCTGGATCAGGTCCTGGATCGGCTTGGGAAGGGTGGCGGAAAAGAAGACGGTCTGCCGGGTTTTCGGCATGTCCTGGAGGATGACTTCGATGTCGTCGCGGAACCCCATGTTCAGCATGACGTCGGCTTCGTCGAGGATGATCATCTTGATCTGGTCGAGCCGGAGCGTGCCCTTGCGCATGTGGTCCATGACGCGGCCGGGGGTGCCGATGACGATCTGGGCGCCGTTGCGGAGGCCGAGGATCTGGCGGTCGTAGGACTGTCCGCCGTAGATTGGCAGAGCCTGGATGCCGCGCTTGAAGCAGGCGAGCTTGTGCACCTCTTCGGCCACCTGGACGGCGAGTTCACGCGTGGGGCAGAGGATCAGGATCTGCACGGCCCGCACGGCCGGTTCGACCTTCTCGATCGCCGGGATGGCGAAAGCGGCGGTTTTGCCCGAGCCGGTCTCGGACTGGCCCACGACGTCCTTGCCGGACATGAGCACGGGGATGGCCTCGGCTTGGATTGGTGAAGCCTGCTCAAAGCCCAGCTTGTCGATGGCCTTCAGGATTTCAGGAGAGAGGCCCAGTTCAGAGAAAAGTTTCGGTGTCATACGCTTACCTTCGCGAGGGATGATCCTAGCCTGTCGGGAACCGCCGCGAAGCCTTTTCTTTGGCAGCCTTGGACACGTGGCGGCGGCTGGGGCGCGCAGGCGCACCATTCAACGGGGCGTCCGGGCGTCTTTCAGGAATCCGGCGTGGCCGTCGAGGAAAAGGCGGTTGCGTCCGCCGGCGTGGACGCTGCGTCCCTTGAGGGCGGCGTCGACGGCCGGGATCGTTTCGGGAAAGTATCCGTCGACGGCGAGTTCGACATCGGCGGTGCCCCCGGGAATTCCAGCGGTGGGATTCTTGGCCGCCCTGAGATCCGCCACCGCTTGGTTCGCGGATTTGGACCAGAAGTTGTCCAACGGAACCGGATCGTCCGCCCGGTCAAAGCGCCACATCCAGTAGCGTGTCACCGGGGCGTTGGAGACGGCGGACGTCCGCTGGACGATCTGGACCAGATCCGCGAAGGGCGCACGCCGACTGCTCGAGCAGGACCAGACGTCGGCACCGCCGACATAGTTGCTCAGGACAATGGCGGCCCAGCCGGTGCGTGGATCGGAGGCGGGCCAGCTGCTCCAGGGTTTCCAGCCGCCGGGCAGCGATCTCTTGAGATCACGCCGATCGGCAAAACGCTGGTCGTTGTCATCGACGTAGAGCGCCGTCGCCATTCCGATCTGACGCAGATTGCCGAGGCATTCCGCCTGTTCGCCCTTCGCTTTTGCGCGGGATAGCACGGGCAGGAGCAAGCCGGCCAGTATCGCGATCACAGCGATAACCACGAGCAGCTCGACCAATGTGAATGCGTGACGGAGGGTCATGCGAGGGCGGTTGGACGTTATTGGGAGTTCCGCCGACTTGTCGAAACCCATTCGCTAAGGCGGTTCACCCGTCAATTCCCCGAGGGCGAGGGAGATCAGTTCGGCTTTGCCCGGTTCGTCCATGGTGGAAACGACGGCCGGGTTGCCCAGATCTTTGCTGGCGCGGGTTCAAAGAAAGGCGTTCGCTAAACAAACCGATGAATCAGCGACGATTTCAGTCCCCGGGCCACTTGCTCCCATTGGCCTGTTCCCTCCTTGGAATTCAGTTTGCATTCGCGCAGGTCTCCCTGAGCGGAGCGACCCCGCCCAGGCCAGTCCGAGTCTTCATCCTCGCCGGCCAGTCGAACATGGAGGGAGCGGGCCAGATCAAGGCCGACCCGAAGCGCAACGAGGGCAAAGGCTCGCTGGAGTATGTGGTCAAGGACGCCGCCACCGCGAAACGCTTCGCCCCGCTCGTGGACCTCGCAGGGCAATGGCGCACACGCGACGACGTGTGGATTTCCTACCTCGACCGTAAAGGGCCGCTCACCGTCGGCTACGGCGCACGGAAGGACGAAACCATCGGGCCGGAACTCGGTTTCGGTCGGGTGATAGGCGATGCGCTCGACGAGCCGGTGTTGCTCATCAAATGCGCCTGGGGCGGCAAGAGTCTCGCGGTGGATTTCCGCCCCCCGAGTGCGGGCAAGCTGCCGTATTCGCTTGGCGAGAAAGGCGACGCCGCGATTGCCGCGGACCCGGCCATCCTCGGCAAATACTACCGGGAGACGCTGGCGCTGACGAAGGCCGCGCTTGCCAACATCAAGGGCCTCGTGCCTGGAAGCGACGGACGCCATGTGCTGGCAGGCTTTGCCTGGCACCAGGGTTGGAACGATCGCATCAACGACAAGTTCAACGCGGAATACGAAACCAACATGGTAGGCTTCATCCGCGACATGCGGAGGGATCTCGGTGCGCCCGCCCTGCCGTTTGTCATCGCTGAAACCGGCATGGGCGGCCTGGAGGAGACGCATCCCCGCGCCCTGTCGCTGATGAAAGCCCAAGCCGCCGTGGCAGAGCATCAGGAGTTTAAAGACAACGTGGCGTTTGTCGGCACGAGGGTGTTCTGGCGGACGAAAGAACTGTCCCCTAGCGGGCAGAACTATCATTGGAACTCCAACGCCGAAACCTACTACCTCATCGGCGAAGCCATGGGCGAAGCGATGAAACGGCTTTCCGGCATGTGATGGACCCGCGGAAAAAAAACGGAGGAATCATGCGCGGTCTCTTTGCCCTGGTTCTCTGCTTGATCGGCGCCGTCGTTTGTCCCCTACAAGCCGCCGCCGCTCCGGCTTCCGGGCTTCCAAACATCCTCTTCATCCTTGCCGACGATTTGGGCTACGGCGACATCGGCTGCTACAACGACAAATCGAAGGTTCCCACGCCGCACATCGACCGCCTCGCACGCGAGGGCATGAAGTTTACCGATGCCCACAGCCCGGCCACCGTTTGCACGCCCTCGCGCTACAGCCTGATGACCGGGCAAATGGCGTTTCGCGTGCCGAATGGCGGCAGAGTCTTCGAGGGCGTGGGCGGTCCGTCGCTCATTGCCCCTGGGCGACTCACGCTGCCTGCCATGCTCCGCGCAAAAGGATACACGACCGCGTGCGTCGGCAAGTGGCACGTCGGACTGACGTTCTTCGACAAGGACGGCCAGGCGATCCGCACCGGCGGCGTGGAAGCGGTCCGGAGCGTGGACTTCTCGCGCCGCATCGAAGGGGGTCCGGTGGACCACGGCTTCGACCGGTTTTTCGGCACGGCGTGCTGCCCAGCCACGGATTACCTCTATGCCTTCATCGACGGCGATCGCATTCCGGTGCCGCCGACCAAGATTCTCGACAAGTCGAAGTTGCCCAAACATCCGTATGCCTTCGACAACCGCGCCGGCCT
>Ga0163144_10022847_pt1 | contig 12380 bp, 8 predicted proteins | sample OliLak19BULKMAT1_FD_123175 | JGI IMG/M metagenome (GOLD analysis project Ga0163144, IMG submission 123175) | Freshwater microbial mat bacterial communities from Lake Vanda, McMurdo Dry Valleys, Antarctica - Oligotrophic Lake LV.19.BULKMAT1 | ecosystem: Environmental > Aquatic > Freshwater > Lake... | reverse complement strand
GGGGGATTTGCCGCGCTGTACGGTCTGCCAGAGACGCCGCTGTTTGAGCAGGTCAGCGCGTGGGAGTATGACGAACCGCTGATGTGGTTGGATGAGGATTTTCCGGCGCGGATGGCGCGTCTAAGGTATGCGCTACCGGATGGCGTGGCGGTGGCGGGGAGTGATTATATCAACCCGCATTATCCGCGCCCAACGCTGGCCGAGCGCGTCGAGTCTGGCGTGGCCGCCGCCGAACGGGTGTTAGCCGCGTTATGAATTAGTCACATTCAATTGGGAGACTTTTACCCGCCAAATGTTCGCGACGTGCGTCTCGCGCCATCGCCTCTAAAACGTCTATAGACTTGGCGAATCGCTCATCCCAACCGCGTTCAATTTCGTCTGATGTTTGCTTATACCACAATGCGGCCTCTAGGAAGTCAGACAATGCCTGTCCTTCCAATAAACCCTGTGCTTGTAGTGCATCAGCGATGGATTTTGGAACGGTAAGTGTTAGGGTCACAGTATCCATCATACGCCCCTTCAATCATTCTTATAGCGCATCATAATCTTCCGGCGGAACGCTGGGAACTTGGTCAAGAATCTTTCTGAGATCCGCAAGATTTTCGGCTTTGCTGCGTGCTTTTAGCGCCATAATCCTAACCAGCGGATTATCCAACACGCCGACGACCTGAAACCAGAACGGGTCGGGTTGCGGATTACGATATAGGCGCATCCCCAGTTTTTCCATCACGCGCTGAGACTTTTTATTTTCAAACTCGGTCATTGCAACCACACGGGCGGCATTTAATACCCCACACACGTATTTTTGGATAAACGCCTTAGCCGCTTCTGTCGCGTAGCCCCGCCCTCTCGCGTGAGTCCGCACCGCCCAGAACAGCCCATATTCCGGCGTCGTGAAGGTGTGCGCTGGCGTATTGGCGGGGCGAAACTCTGGGAACACGCCCCACGGAATCATGGTCGGGACGAGGCCAACCGAGCCGACCAATTCGCCCGTATCACGTCGCACCACCGCATAATCGCCATAAGCTGGTTGCGCCATCAGGTCATGAAAATTATCGCTCTCGAACGCCCAATTGACCCAGCGCCGCGCATCCTCCAGCGATTCGTTTAGCTCAAAGGCCTCATGTATCAACAATTGACGGTCTGCCTCGTCGCCGGGGCGGAATCCGCGAATCACGAGTCGTTCGGTGGTGATGGTTTCTAAACGGAGCGGCATATTTCTTACCCTCAATAAGATACAAAACGGACGGCAAAAATGCCGTCCCTACAAAATCTGATTGTGTGGTAGGGGCGCAGCGTGCTGCGCCCCCGTGAGCGTGAAAATCTTACGGCAGGCGTTCGATGCCCAATTCGATGACGCCATACGCGCCGAGGTCACGGATGATTTTCACATCCACGCGACCATCCGCCGGGACGATGAACTCAAACGACATCCGCAGATTCTGGCCGACGCTATTAGACGCCAACACCTGACCGCTCTGCTGTACTTGAATCACCGCATCGCCGCCGATCTGTGACACGCTGGCGATGCTCAAGCGGATCGTCTGCCCCGCTGTCGCGTTAAAGCTCAACGACTGCGGCGACAGTTTATCGCTGAGGGTGACAGAGACCGTGCCGCGCTCCAATGAGCCACCGCTGCTGCCAGTGAGGGTCACGGATACGTTGGACTGTGCCGACGGCGAGAGCGTGTACAGCACGAGGATATATCGGCCATCGGCGGGCAGGCTGATGCCGAACAGTTCGGGGTCGAAGCCCGCGCCGCTGTCATCGTCCTCAGCCACCAATACCCCGTCACTCATCGAGAACAGGCGTAACGCGGTATCGACATCGCCGGCGCTGGTGACTTTGACCGATACAAGGTCTCCGGCTACGCCGCTGAACGCGAAGTTCTCAGCTGCGCCGGGGATGCCGTCAAACACCACACTCGTGCTGTCACCATACCCCAAAAGCCGCAAGCTCTCCAAATCAACCGACGGCATGACGGCGTTTGCGCCCTGCACGGTGTTCGGCGGCGCAGTGACAGGGGTTGAGGTGGGCGCGGCGCGAGTCGGGGGGACTTCGGGCGTCGCTTGAGCCGGGTCAACGGTTGGCTCTGGCGTGCCTTCGCTGGTCGGCGCGGCAGTCGCCTCAATCGTTGGCACAAGGGTCGGCTCAGTGGTCGGCGGCGTGGTGGCCGTCGGGACGACTGGTGCGGGTGTGAGGGTCAGGCTGATGGTATATACGCCCAAAATCAGGCGATTGGGGTCAACCCCACGGAAACTGTCAATTTCGATGGCATACGTCCCGCTGACCGGCAAGACGAATGCGCTGATACGGGCTTGAATCCCGCCGCCGCCGTCATCATCCTCAGCCGCCACAGACCCGTCCGGCGCGAGCAAACGCATCAGTGGGTCAAAGTCGTCACTGGTCAGGTCAATGGTGACGGTATCGCCCGCCGCGCCGGTGAAGGTGTAGGCGGCGAGTTGGGTTTGTTCGGTCAATTCACCGCTGATCGGCGTGCCGGGGGTGATTCCGCCGCCCGCGTCCGCCGGAATGACTGGGACGGGGGTGGGCGTCACGGCGAGGACATCGGTTGCGCCGGGGATGGTGGTCGGTGCAGCCGTTGGCGCAGCTTGGACGGCTTGCTCGGTGCGATTGACCGAGACGCTGAAGCCGCCGAACAATTGACGGTCTCCGGCGGGACCACGGAAGCCGTCTACCTCCACCACATACTCACCGTCACGCGGCAGGGTGATGCCTTCTAGCAGTGCGTTAAGCCCCTCGCCGCTGTCATCATCCTCCGCCAATACCGTGCCGTCTGGGCCGAGTAAGCGAAATTTGGGGTCAAAATTGGCAGAGTCCAAGCGGAGCGTGATGACATCGCCCGCCGTGCCGAAGAATTTATAGCTCCCAAGTTGGGAGTCGGCGGTCAACTCACCGAGGACGGTCTGTCCGAAGTCCAGCGTATTCCCACCCGGCAATGCGGGGATGGGAGTCGCCTGTGCGACAGACGGTATAGGCGTGGCTTGTGCCACATCAGGCGCGGTTGTGCTGGTGGCTTGAACCACTGGCGTACCACCGCCCGCCGTCTCGATACTGAGTGAGACGGTATATTTGCCTTGCAAGGTGCGCTCCCCGGTGAATCCCCGGAAACCGTCCACGATAATCAAGAATTGACCATCGCTGGGCAGCGTGAAGCGGTTGATACGCGCATTCAGGCCGCCGCCGCCATCGTCATCGGTCATGAGCCGATCACCACCAGGCGTGAATAATCCAACCGCTGGGTCAAATGCCTCGGTACGCAGTTCAATCGTGACGACATCGCCTGCCACGCCGTTGAACTCATATTGGGCGCTCTGCTGCACCACGCTCAACTCGCCAACCAGCGTCTCGCCGTTGGCAATGCTGCCTTCGTTGGCGGGACGGGCGATGACCAATGTCAGGCTATACGCCCCGTCTACGCGCTGACCGCCATTGCTCTCGGCGGCGTTGCGGCTGGTCGCGCTGACGCGATACGCGCCGTTGGCGGGCAATTCAAAGGTCAAGATTTGCGCGTCGGTGGGCGGCAGACCATTGTCGCTGTAGCGTAATTGCAGGCCGTCCGCCCCGTATAACACGAGGAAAGCGTCAAAATCTGTTGAACGCAAGGTCAGAGTGACAATCTGCCCCGCCGTGCCGTTCAACGTATAGTCGTCGCTGGAACGAGTGCTATCCAGACGCGCCTCCACCGTACCGGGCGCTAACGTCATCGCGCCGTCGGTTTGGGCGGCGGGCGCGGCTTCAATGGTAAACGCGCCGGTCTGGATGATGCCAGCCGTGTCACGCAAGTTAATCACATAGACGCCAGCCGGGTCGGCCTGTTCGGTGGTGATGGGCAATTGATATGCGCCGTTTGAATCAGCGATGGCGGGTGCAGAGAAAACCACCGCGCCAGAAGGCTGATAGATGACTTCCAGCGTGTATTGGGTGCTGGCACTCAGGCCAGCCGCGCTGATGATATGGGTCGTCCCATTGGGGCCAACGGGCGGCGTGACGGTCAGCGCCCCTTGAGCCGAGCTAACGCTGACGGCTAACGCCATCAGCACTATAAACAACACAAAAAACCGAAGTCTGGACATGAACTTTCCCCTTCGTTGCAGCACAATGTCGCTATTATCACTCAAATGGCTTAGCCGTGCATGAACTTTAAGCCTCGGCTAGACAGGGCATGATACACAATACCCCTACGTTTACACGCCGAGGTCGCCCAATAGGTCTTGAAGTTCCTCATCCAAAAACATGGTGTTCAGGCCGCCGCGCACCCGTTTGATGACTCGGTAGCCCCGTGTCAAGTCAGCGCGTCCCTTAGTCTTTTCCAGTAGAATCGACTCGCACTCAAACACGTCTTTGACCTGCTGATAAGTGGCTTCGCTGATGACGACTTCGCCGCGTGCGTTCTCTTGTAAGATTTTGCTGATTTCGGTGGCCTCACCCAGCGCCCCAAATTCTTTACGACTACTGCCGCCGACATTGCCCAAGACCGCTACGCCAGTATGAATGCCGATACCATAGAGCAATCGTTGTTCCTCTGGCATGGTCTCGTGAAGCGCTTCGAGGTCGGTCAGCATCGCCATCCCCGCGCTGACTGAGCGCACGGCATGGTCTTTTTGTGGGTTGAGTTGGGTGTTGAACAGGCCGGTCACGGCGTCTCCCATATATTTATCGACCACGCCTTCATACAGGTTGATGGCGTCGCTGGCGAGGCTGAGGTATTGGTTAATCACGCGCATCAGGTCGCCGGGGTCAAGCCGTTCACTGAAGGCGGTGAAGCCGCGCACATCGCAGAACATCGCGGTGATTTCGCGCTCTTGCCCCGCCACATCTTGCGCGGCCACACTGCGGAGGTTCTTGAGCAGCGCCGTCGGCAGATAGCGACCAGCCTCGGCGAGTTGGTGTTCACGCGCACGCTGTTCGGTCAAATCGTCAATCACCAGCGCGAGGCCGGAACTTTGGTCTTGCACCGCTTTTAGCACGCTCAAGACCACGTTCCAATAACAGACGCCCCGCCCCGGCAAGTCGATTTCGATGTCCAACAACATCGAACTGCCGCTGCTGCTGACATAGCGCATGGCGTTATACAACGACTCTGGAAGCACGCCCAACGCCGTCGAAATCGCGGTGCCGACCAGTGAGGTCTCCGTGCCGAAAATTTTGGTGGCGGCGCGGTTACAGGTGATAATCATGTCATGGTTATCGAGCGTGATGACGCCGGTGGCAATCGAGTCGAAGATGCGTTCCAACAAATCGTTGAGCGTGGTCATCTCACTCAGGCGGTCACGCAGGCCGGTGAACAAGCGGGCATTGTCGATAGCGACGGATGCATGGTCGGCAAACGCGCTCATCAAGTCCATCTCGCGCTTTTGGAACAATCCGGCCATGATTCGATTGTCGCAGTAGACAATCCCAATCATCTCATCGCGCACTTTCAGCGGCACGGCGATGATGCTCCGTAGCGCAAAACCAACCACAGATTTCTGGTCGGCATAGCGCGGGTCATCTTGGGCGTTGGTGGTGAGGACTGGTTTTCCGGTGGTCACGACATCAGCAACGATGGAGCGACTGATGACAAAATCGTTCGCTTGGGACGGTTGCATCTTCGAGCCACCGTCCCGCGCAAAGCTCATATCGAGGCCGCGTGCGACCACAAACTGGTCATATTCGCCGGTATCGCGGTTCTTGAGGACGATATAGCCGCGCTCTGCGCCGGTCAAGTTGATGACCGTATCCATGACTTGATTCAGTACATCGTTCAGGTCGAGGTTGCTGGTTAATATGGCTGTCGTATCGGCCAGCGCCCGTAGCGTCCGCAGTTCAATCAGGGTGGTCAAAATCTGTTTGTTGAGCGATTCTAACCGCGTCTTGACGTGCGTGACGGTCTCTAGGACGCCGGTGGGCAGGTTCATCCCGCGCTGGCGCAACATATCGCGCTGGCTCTTGAGCAGTGTAACGAGTTCATCGGCGCGGGTGACGAGCTTACGCGCTGCCTCTTGGCTGGTCGTGGGCAAGGGTTCTTTGCCCATCTCGGCCAGTTTTTGGGTTTCGTCGGTCATTCCGCAAAGACCTCGTAAATATCCGTCTGTTGCTGACGGCCTTTGACTTGCAGGGCGTTCCGTTGTTCAAAACGCAGCTTTGTCCGTGATGCCACCGGATAGGTCATCAGATGGGTGCGGGTTTCTTGGCTAATGATGATTTGGCCGTCCGTCGCATTTTCTTCGAGTCGTTTGGTCAGGTTGATGCTGTCGCCAATCGCGGTGAAGTCACGGCGATTGTGGCTGCCGACATTGCCCAGCGTCGCCACGCCGCTGTGAATCCCGACGCGATAGACGTGATTGTTATGCCCCAGAGACTTATATAAGACATCGAAATGCTCACGGATACGCAGCGCAGCATCGACGGCGGCGGCGGCATGGTTTTTGAGCGGGTTCAACTGACTATTGAACAGCGCCATGATTTCCGTCCCCATGTACTTGTCAATCACCCCGCCCGCATCATGAATACAATCCGAGGCCAGCGACAAATAGATGTTGATGGTCTGCATGACCTCTTGTGGGCGCATCCCAGCCGGAAGGTGCGCCAATGGGTGCGTATCGACGAACATACAGGTTACTTCGCGCCGTTCGCCGCCAAACCCCAACCCGGCAATCTGGGTGATGTTCTCCAGCATCGCCGTCGGGAGATAATACTTGAGGATACGGAGTGTTTCGTTGCGCTCGCGGTGTTCGGTCAGGTCGTCCATGACCATCGCTGCGCCCTGTGGGTCGCCAGCTTTGCCCTTGAGCGGGCTGACTTTGGCTTGTAACACGGCACGTCCGCGCCGCCCAACGGACACCTCAGCCTCAACGATCTTAACCTCACCCGTATCGCGCACCGATTTGAGCGCCTCTTGAAGCGCGTCTTTCATCGGCCCGACCACCGACCCCAGCGACTTCCCGGACATTTCTTCCGGCGTCGCGGTATCCAATAAATTGGCGGCGGCGCGGTTAGCGCGTAAAATAATGCCCTCGTGGTCGGTTGTGACCACGCCGCTATCAATCGAGTTAAAGACGTTATCGGTCAGGTCTTTGACGCGGGTAATGTCTGACAGGGTGCGCTGCAAATCCGCGAACAAGCGGGCGTTAGAAATCGCGGCGGCGACTTGGTTGGCAAAGGCGGCCACGAGATTTTTCTCGCGCTCACCGAACACCCCAAAGCGCAACCGGTTATCGACATACACTACGCCCAACGTCTCTGCTTTAATCCGCAACGGGGCGCACATCACCGAACGCAGGTCAAGCGCAATCACGCTCTGCATCCCAGTCAAGCGTAGGTCATCGTTGGCGTTGCTGGTCAACAGCGGTTCGCCCGTCTCCATCACCTGACGGATGACTGATCGGCTGAACTGGGCAGTCTTTTCGGGTGGGACAATCTGAGTCACAGATTGGTCACGGTTGTGGATGGTATCATTATCACGCAGCACGCGGAAATCAAGTTCTTGGGTTTCTGGGTTCACCAAGATAATGCAGCCACGTTCTGCACCGCTGAGGGTGATGACGCCATCCATCGCGTCGCGCAAAACGACATCCAGCACCAGTGACCGACTGATGGCAGCGGCGTTTTCGGCTAAGGAGCGCAACTGCGCCACCTCAACCTGTTCCAAGACAAGCAATGCCTCAAACTTCTTCAGCGAGTCGAGGATGCCTTCCATCACTTGGATGGTCATGACTGGCATCCCAATCCCGCGCTGTTGGAGCATGTCACGCTGGCGTTGAAGCGATTCGTGCGTACCGGTCAACAGCGGCTGAAGCTGCTGTATCTCGGTTAAAATCGCAATGGTCGGGCTAATTTGTACCGGGTTGGTCGGCTGATCCATAACATGCAATTTGGGGGTTGGAAACGTTGCCGTTAAGTATAGGGGGAATGAGGCATTGGCGCAACAAGCGTCGGTGAGTAGACTCAATATCATTCGTGAATAACGATTAAAGGATGGATTGTGTCAAAAATCTGGTGTATTTCCGCCCCACTCTACAGCCATACCGATTGGGGCGGCTTTCTCAAGACCGCGCAAGCGCTGAAAAAACGCGGCCATGATGTGGCGTGGGTCAGCGGCGCGGCTATCGCAAACGCGGTGGGTGATGTGACGTTTCTAGCCTTAGAAGAAACTGGCTGGTTGTGGCCGCCGCCACCTTTACCCGACATCTCGACCATTAAGCCCCAAGATGCCGTGATGGTGCGCTATCGGCGGGCGCTGGATACTTGGCTGGATGAAGATAAAGTCGCGGCGGGAATCCGTGGGCTACTGACGCTGACCGAACAACATGGCGCACCTGACCTCATCTTGACCGACCCGTTTTTGAGCGCATCCGCCATCGCCGCCGAAAAACTTGGTATCCCGATGGTGGTTTGCGGCTGGCCTGCCCTGCGCGAATTGGACGAAACCCTGCTCTACCCCGTCCAGAAGGTGCTGGCCGATGATAGCCGTCAGCGGGTAGACCGGCTGTGTCAGATGTTTGGTGTGGCGGGCGAGAATTTTTCCGTCGGAGCAACGCCGTCTATTCTCAGCCCGCATCTGCACCTGAGTTATTTCTGCGACTCATGGTATCAGGCCGAGACGCACAATCTCTTGGAGCAAAACGAATTCGTCGGCGGCCAGCCGGACTCTGCCGTGACTCCCGATTGGCTGGCGGCCATCCCAGAGGGCGTACCGTTGGCGGTCATCACGTTGGGGACGACCTTCACAGGCGACCTCGGATTCTATGCGTGGGCGGCACAAGCGGCGGCGCGGTGCGGATTGCTCCCCGTCGTGGCGATTGGCAATAACCCCATCACCCCAGAAGCCAAACAAGATTTGGTTAAGGCGCTACCGCGTGGGACGCGCTTGGTGAATTACGTCCCGTTTGACGCGGTATTGCCCCGCGCCAAAATTATGATTCATCACGGCGGGATGGGCAGTACACACCGCGCCGTGGTGCATGGCATCCCGCAGATTGTCGTCCCGCACGCCGCCGACCAACGCGGGCAAGCGCGGCGGGCGTCTCAGGCGTTGGTCGGCTTGAATCTATCCGCCCACGATGTCCGCCACGGCAAGCTGTTAGAGGGGACACGGGCGTTATTGGGCGATGCGCGGGTACACCAGACCGCCCGCGACCTCGCCGCAGAAATGGCCTCGTTGGGCGGCGCGGAGTCTGCGGCGGATGCGATTGAGGCGATATTGGGTTAGACATCAGGAAGTCAAATAACCACAACAGGCGCACCGATATGGGCGCGCCTGTTGTGGTACGGCGGACACGGCAGTGTCGTGTCCCTACAATGGCCTCATATATCACATGGTTGGCTCATGTTCAGATTGCGTGAAAAACATATCGTTGTGGGGCGCAGCACGCTACCGCCCCTACAAAAACACTCGTTCTGAGCATGAGCCTACATGGTTTTGCCTGTAGGGGCGACCCATGGGTCGCACTTCCTCTCAGGATTTGAAACTCATCACTCGCCCTTAACCGCCTTTGACCGACCCCGCCAGCAACCCACGCACAAAGTAGCGTTGCAGCGAGAAGAACACAATCAACGGCACGATAATCGAGACGAACGCACTACTGGTCAGGATTTCCCAGTTCTCGGCGCGACTGCCCAAAAGTTCTCGCAACTTACAGGTCAACACAATCTGGTCAACATCTTTGCCGAGGAATACCAGTGCGACCAGTAAGTCGTTCCAGACCCACAGGAATTGGAAGATTGCGAACGAGGCCAGCGCAGGCACGCTGAGGGGCAAGACCAACCGCATGAAAATCTGGAAGTGCGACGCGCCGTCAATTTTGGCCGACTCGATGATTTCACGCGGCAGGCCGCCGATATAGTTCCGCAACAGGTAAATCGCCAGTGGTAAACCGAACGCCGTATGCGCCAGCCAAATCCCCGGATAGGTCTTGGCGATTCCGATGGTGTTGTAAATCCGCAACAACGGAATCAGCGACATTTGCAGCGGCACGACGATCAGCGCGATCACGATATAGAACAGCCAACGCCGCCCCGGAAACTCCATCCATGAAAAGGCGTAAGCAGCGAAGGCCGCAATCGCAATCGGCAGGACGGTAGACGGGATAGCGACGGTGAAGGTATTGATGAATGACTCGCTCACCCCTTCTGACGCCAAAACCTCGCGGTAGTTGTTCAGCGAAAAACTGGGCGGCGTCACCGCGTTGATGAACAAGCGCGGCCCACGGGTGAAATCAAATGCCACAGGCGAGGTATAGACGTATGTGCCGTCAGCGTTGAGTGTGAGGGTTTCGCCGTTTTCCAGCGTCACTGGCGTCCCCGCAGCATAATCGCGGAAACCGGGTTGCTCATTTGCCGCGTAAGTCACCGAGCCACCGTCAGGCAAGAATCCGCCGCCGAACGACTCTAGGCTCTTGTTGGAGCCTTCAGGGAAGGCACGTCCGTTGATGACGAACAAGCCATCGCGTTCGACTTGCGTATCGGCATCATCTAAGCGGAGTTGCTCGGCGCGGATATTGGTCTGGAACGCCGACCACCAGCCGGTAGTAGTCAATAGGTCTTTATCGCGCAGTGAACTCACGAACAAGCCGAAAGTCGGGATCGTCCACGCAATCACGATCATCAACAGCGCAAGGCGTGAAATCAGACTACCGATACTGAACTTGCTAAAGACACTGCTCATCGATCCATCTCCTCTTCGCGGAAGCGGCGGATGTTCCAGATCATGATCGGGATGACCGCGATCATAATCACCGTCGCCAGCGCACCACTACGCCCGTAATCGCCGCCGCCACGGAACATCCAGTCATACATGATGTTCGCCAGCACTTCGGTTTCCCACTGGCCGTTGGTCATCGCAAGCACAACGTCGAACACCTTCAGGACGACGATGGTGATGGTCGTCCAAACCACGATGATCGTCCCCATGATTTGCGGGATCATAATGCGGAAGAAAATCCGCACCTCGCTCGCCCCGTCGATACGCGCCGCTTCAAGCGTCTCATCCGGCACGCCGCGCAACGCACCCGACATCAAGACCATCGCAAAACCGGTCTGAACCCAGACCAAAATCGCCATCAGAAAGAAATTATTGACGAATGGCAATGTCAGCCACGGTTGCGGCGTGCCGCCCAGTTGAACCACCAGCGCGTTGATGAAGCCGATTTGCGGCTGGTCTACACCCCGATAGTCATAAACGAATTTCCAAATAACGCTTGCGCCAACGAACGAAATCGCCATCGGCATAAACACCATAGATTTCGCCAACGCGCCCCAACGCACACGATCCGCCAGCACCGCGATAATCAAGCCCAAACTGGTGCTAATCAATGGCACGACCAACAACCACATCAGGTTATTGCGGATGGAAAGCTGAAAACCAGGGTCGTTGAACGCCCATTCGTAATTCGACCCACCCACAAACTCGGTACTTCTACTGTTGAAAAAGCTCAAGAAAACAGTCTGTACTGCCGGGTAAACCAGGAAAACCCCAAGCAAGATGACCGCTGGCCCTACAAACAACCACGGGCGAATCGCCTCACGCACGCGCCCACGGCTGACCGTGATGATCCCGCGCTCATCGACCTGATCGCTCATGAATCGATCAATCAGCCAATTTGTCCCGAAATAATACAGCATCATGACACCGACCCCGATGCCGATGCCTACAAAAGCATTGACGACGCGCTCCATATCTTACCCCTTTCTTAGAATGAAGTGATGAGTCCTGAGTGATGAGAAACCACTTGGGTATCAACATCTAACTTAATCTCCGCCAACTTGAAAGGCGGGACGGCAAGCCGTCCCCTACAGAACATCCGATGACATGATTTTGAACACACATTATCGGGAATTTCGTAGGGGCGACGCTTGTGCGCCCGCCATCAATAAACAGTGAATCCAGCCTAATGTCGAATATTCAAACGGCCTCTTAGGACTCATCACTTGCCTTTAAGCAACTGAGGTGACAATTTCTGCCACCTCAGTTGTTTTAACTCATCTTGCTGAATATTTGCGGCGATTTGTCCCTGTTCAACACTCAGGACTCATCACCCATCACTTTCTTATTACTTTATGGCATCCCAGCTGGCTTGGATGGCATCGGCGACTTCTTGAGCGGACTTGCCCGCCACAAAGTCAACCATGCCTGTCCAGAATGAGCCAGCGCCAATCGCACCGGGCATCAAGTCCGAACCGTCGAAACGGAAGGTCGTGGCGCCGAGCAGGATTTCGCCCTGACCGCGCAGGGTGTCATTGGCATAGGCCTCAAGGTTGACGCCCAGATGCGGGCTGAGCAGACCGCTCTGCGCCATCCAGATTTCATTCGCCAACGGGGTGCTGAGGTAATCGAGCAGCACGCGGGCGGCATCGCTCTCTTCGGTCAAAGCCCACAG
>Ga0163144_10022846_pt1 | contig 12380 bp, 13 predicted proteins | sample OliLak19BULKMAT1_FD_123175 | JGI IMG/M metagenome (GOLD analysis project Ga0163144, IMG submission 123175) | Freshwater microbial mat bacterial communities from Lake Vanda, McMurdo Dry Valleys, Antarctica - Oligotrophic Lake LV.19.BULKMAT1 | ecosystem: Environmental > Aquatic > Freshwater >... | reverse complement strand
CCCTCGCCCACGATGCCACTGCGTAGCTGCCAGAAGCCACGCATGCTGCCGTAGAACATGATGCTGAGGGCAATAAGTTGACCAACGCCAGTGGCAATCATGGTGGCGTGCCGCAGATTGCTGATGGCATCCCAGAGCATGGCACGGAAGATTCGCCCACCGTCGAGCGGGAAGGCGGGGATCAGGTTCACCAGCACACAAGGTCTGGAACATCCTTGGACACGAGTTCAGTGCCATCGGTCAATGGGCAAGTTCAATTCCCCACTCGCAGCCCGTGACGGAGATCCCCACGCTTGATGGGTGGAGGTAGGCGGTCGGATCTGTGCTACCGCTGTCGCTGGTTTCGCCGCGGTGCGGGAAATTCTCACCTCCTATGACGGGCCATCAATGCGCTTCAGTTACAAGGCCACCGAAGGGCAACCATGGTTCATCACGAGCGCCGAGAATAGCTGGTCGGTTAGCGCACGCGGCACTGAGGCTTGCTTGGTCGAGTCGCAAGCGGTTCTCGAGATGGCGTGGCTCCCCGGGGTTTTCTTCGCACCGCTGCTCAAAGTCATGGTGCGGCGAGTAATCGCACAGTTCTTCGAAGATTTGAAGCATTATGCGCAGCATGATCGACCATCCTCACGCAAACAACGGGCACAGCAAAAGAGTTCACAGTAGGCTGCATCACAGTCACCAGAGTGACGATGTTTGATAACGATGATGTGCACATCGATTGCCAGCTGCGCACATCATCCCGGCCGACAAGTGGACGCTACGGGCGCGCCTCGTGCTGATCACCACCGGCGTTCTGCTATCCAACGCTACCAGTCGGCTGGCCTTCCAGTCGGCGCGCTGGCTGAACCATCGGGGCGCATGAGCGCGTAGGGAAAGCAATCAGTCCTTCTGTAAGCTCGACCACAAACGGCGGAGAGCGCCTTTGGTAGAGTGTACATGGAGTGTATATGGATGGCTGTCTATCAGACACGGAGGTTGCCGATGCGCTTTGATCATTCGAGCTTAAGATCAGTGTCAATGTACCTTAGCTACCTGGATAGTAGCTCCCGGTTGAATCGCAATATGCCACCGGGCGTTTCCCCTCTCTACCGAGTGCTGAGGCTGTTCATCGTACTCCTACTCACGGCCTGTAGCGCTCCTACGGTGACCTCCCCGCCCACCTTTGTATCTACGAGCCCGATTGGTATCGCTGCAACTGTCACACCAACGCAGGCTCCGGCAGTAGTGACATTACTTCCCGAGGAGTCGCCCCCCGATGGAGCAGGGCAGTTCACGACCGACTTCAGCCGCCACACCGTGTCCTACAGCAAGATCCTATCAGGAGGCCCGCCCAAGGATGGCATTCCCGCCATCGATATGCCCCAGTTCGTCAGCGTGGCTGATGCCGACACTTGGCTGGAGTCGCAGGAGCCAGTGGTGTTGGTGCAAATAGGTGCTGATGTCCGAGCCTACCCCATCCAGATCCTGATGTGGCATGAAATCGTCAACGACACCGTCGGTAGCGTGCCCGTGGTGGTAACCTTTTGCCCACTCTGCAACACCGCCATTGTCTTTGACCGGCGACTGGAGGCGCGGGTGCTTGACTTCGGCACCACTGGGCGGCTACGCTACAGCAACCTGATCATGTATGACCGACAGACCGAGAGTTGGTGGCAGCAGGCTACTGGCGGTGCCATTGTGGGTGAGTTCGCCGGTGCCCAGTTGCACTTCCTCCCCGCGTCGATCATCGCTTGGGGGGAGTTTGTCGGCACGTACCCCAACAGCAAGGTGCTCTCGCGTGAGACAGGTTTCGACCGAGACTACGGGCGCAATCCGTACACCGGCTACGATGACGTAAACCAGCCGCCATTCCTCTACACCGGCCCGACCACGCCCGATGTACTCCCTGCAACTGCTCGCGTGTTGACGGTAGATCTCGGCGGAGAGGTGGTGGCCTACCCGTACGAGGTTGTCGCGGCAGCCAATGCGGTGAATGATATGGTGGCTAGCCAGCCAATCGTCGTGCTCTGGAAGCCGGGCATGGCTTCAGCATTGGATGCTGCCACCGTGGCAGGCGGGCGCGACGTGGGTGCTGCAGCGGCCTACAGTCGTGTGCTTGATGGTCGTACATTGACGTTCATCCGCGATGGGGATCGGCTCGTTGATTCTGAGACTAGCAGCACATGGGATGTGCTGGGCCGCGCTATAGACGGCCCACTGACCGGGGCGCAACTGGAGCCGATCGTGGCAATTAACCACTTCTGGTTCTCCTGGGCGGCTTTCAAGCCCGAGACGCGGATCTATCAGCCATAGGTACCATAATGTTTCATCAAACCACAAGTCAGTGTGACCTGTATGCCATCGCTATCAACCTTGAGCGTCGTCAGGTCAGCCCGTCGCTCGCCGCCGCACTTGCTCGATTCCTGGTTCAGGCGCCCAATCATTCGCTCGTTCGTTTCAACCCGCGTATCCTCACTGCGCAGCTCGACCTGAATGAGCGGGCAACGTTGCGTCTGCTTCTGGCTGCCCTTGAAGCAGGGCTGGTGACACTCAATTGGGAAGTGCGCTGCCCGGCCTGCGGCGCGATCAACCATTGCGGCAACACGCTTACCGTGCTCCACGGCGCAGAGATATGCAGTGCCTGCAGCACACATTTCGCTCCACACCTCGATGCCGAGGTGTACGTCACCTTCAGCGTCCACGAGCGGGTACGAACCCTGGGGCGGGATGCCGATGACGCAATCTATCGTGCAGAGGTTGATGCTCGACTCGGAGTTGTGTCCGGCCATGCACTCCTACTATTGCCGGAGTTCCGGCGGCTGTTTCCACAACAGCGCTTACTTCCCAACGAGAGCCTACAGATCAGCCGCGTAGCTATCCTCTTCACCGACCTGACTGGCTTGACGGCGCTCTATGTCCAACAGGGCGACCCGCGGGCCTACCATCTCGTGTGCATGCACTTCGAGGAGCTCTTTCGGGTGGCCGATAAGCAGGGTGGCCTGATGATCAAGACCATCGGCGATGCGGTGATGGCGGCCTTTCAGACGCCCGGAGCGGCGCTGCGCTCGGCACAGTTCATGTTGCAGGCGGTTGCAGCGCTCAACCAGCGGGCGCAGCTGCATGATGAGGAGCACCTGACTCTCAAGGTGGGGGTCCACGTCGGCCCAGGACTGAGCGTGACGCTCAATGGGCAGCATGATTACTTCGGTACTACGGTGAATGTGGCCGCACGGGTACAGTGCCTTGCGCAGGGCGGCGACGTGGTATTCACCGCGGAAGTGTACAACGACCATGAAGTGCATACGATGCTTGGGAGCGCAGACATCCATCCGAATCGCGTTGCACTGAAAGGGGTCTCGGAACCCGTGCAGGTGTATTGCTGGCCGGTGCTCGGCGGAGTGGCTGTCTGAGTAGGCAGTGGGAGGCTTGTGAGCTGAACCGGAGTAACGGTCGGCAGGCCCTCAGGGTTGGCAGTGGTGGCACAATGGTGGCTAGAGGCCGCCACAAGAACTCAACGCCGCAACAAGGCCAAAGATTGAGGCAATTCAGCCACGGTCGAGTCATTGCATCCTCATAGCATTATAGATATCTCTTGCAGCATATCTGGCCACCATAACACGCTGGTACTATCTTCTCCGTAAGCGAAATTACAGATCGAGGGCGTGCTCAACAGTACTTATCCGCAAAGCTGCGGTGCACGTGACATTTGCCCGTGTATGGCCGATAGTCTACTATGTCATGAAGGTTTAGCATTGAGAGAGGAGGGTGAACAAGTGGAGATCTTTGAGGATCGTGCCAATTGGGCGGCGACATTCCGTATCGGCTGGCTTGCCCACTATCAGCGTACGGGTGAGACAGATTTCAAACAGTACAACCGACCGAAAAATAACACTGCACCAGCCGGCAGTGGTGTAGATCTGCGCCGCAGTCGGCTCGTGCTCATATCCTCGGCCGGGGGCTACATACCTGCCACGCAAGCACCTTTCGATGCACCAAATCCGCTTGGCGATTACTCTATCCGATTATTGCCCGTCACCACGCCACTTGCTGCGATTGCCTATGCCCACGACCACTATGATCATGCGGCTGTAATCGCCGATCCGCAGGTGTTGCTTCCTCTTGAACACCTTGCGGCACTTGAGCACAACGGCACGATCGGTGAACTGGCAAGCAACGTCATCAGCTTTATGGGCTACCAGCCCGATGTTGGCCGGGTAATCGATGAACTCATCCCTGCTATCTACCGTGCGGTGCAGGCCGAAGAGGCCCAGGCTGCACTGCTTGTTCCTAGCTGACCAATCTGTAGCCAGTCCGTGGGACTGATCGCACGAGCGCTGGAGCTGGATGGCGTGGCGACAACACTGACCAGCTGGAATGCTGGGGTGACTCGCTTAACCATGCCACCACGCGCGACCTTCACCCGCCTGGCTCGCGGTGCAACGCTTGGGCGCCCCGGCGATGCTGCACAGCAACTGCGGGTGCTCGAGGCAACATTGGCTCTCCTCGCGCAGGATGCTCCGGTAGTTCCGGTCTCTCTGGATGAACACGTTGATCCATGAATTGTCTGCTTGAGCTGGTAGCCCCCTCACTCAACAGGGAGATCCTGCAAACAACACGCTGCTGATCTCCAAAGGCAAGAAGCCGATTGGTGACTACATGTACATCTTACAGAGGGAAGACTCAGCATCATTGTTCCGCACTTCTATGCACGAGCGCATATTGCATGGCGATACGGTGAGTCCGACCAACTATCTGTTGTGTATGCCATCTCACAGTTCTCACCTAGGGCTAGATCTATACTGTTGCTAGCGTAATCGCAGAACGGAGCAATTGCTCCAAACCAGAGGAGGGATCACGATGGCGACCATGACACGAACACAGAGCAACATGAACCAGAAGGTCATCGGCGGGGTGGCTGGCGGTTTGGCGGGTGGGGTGGTCTTCGGCATGCTGATGGCGATGATGGGCATGCTGCCGATGATCGCTGGCCTGGTTGGAAACAACTCAGCGATTGTCGGTTTCTTCGTCCACATGAGTATCAGTGCAGTCATCGGCGCTAGCTTTGGGGTACTCTTCGGCGCACGCAGCACAAGCTTTGGCCAGGGCGCGGTGTGGGGACTGATCTACGGGGTAATCTGGTGGGTACTTGGCCCGCTCGTGATCATGCCAATGATGATGGGCATGGGCCTTCAGTTTGGGATGGCGCTCTCCGGCCCGATGCTGATGAGCCTCATGGGCCACCTGATCTATGGTGCGATCACCGGCCTTGTCTTCGCCTGGTTTGTCCGCCGCTCAGCGTAGTGCTGGACTGTGCTCTTCGACTGTGCGGGGCGGCCGCAGCGCGCCCCACACTCGCTTACGGGACATCGTCATGAAGCCCCTGTACGTCTATGTTGCCGCGAGCTGTCTGGTTTGCGCCCGCACCCACCAGATCGTCGCCCAGGTGCGTGAGCAGCGGCCAACGTACCCGGTGGATCTGGTGGATCTTGATCGGCCAGAGGCCGTAAAGCCGGCCTTTGTCTTCGGCACGCCAACCTATGTGCTGGGTGAGCGGATCATCTCGCTCGGTAACCCGGCACTCCAGACGCTCCTTGACCTCCTCGATGCCGAGGCAACCCTCGCGATGATTGTGGAGGTGATGGCGCCGACAGCGATGAGGTGACGCCCATGGATAAGCTCTGGTGCCTAGCTGAGGTTGACATCTTCCAGGATCTCTCGCCAACTGACTTGGAGCAGATCGCTGCCCGCGCGCCGATGCAGACTGTCGGTGCGGGCGCGGTCTTCTTCTCGCCCGAGTGCGCCAGCGAGGTGCTCTTCATCCTCAAGCGCGGGCGCGCACGACTGTTCCGGCTCTGGTCGGCAGGCAAAGCGTTCACGACGGCGATTCTGAGACCGGGTACAATCTTCGGCGAGATGGTCATGCTCGGCCAGCAGATGCAAGACCAGTATGCTGAGGCTCTTGATGCCTGTGTGATCTGCCTGATGAGCAAAATCGATGTGCAGGCATTACTGCTCAGCGACCCACGCATCGCCGCGCGGATCGCCGAGACCCTGGGCCGACGCCTGCTGGAGATGGAGCACCGCCTGAGCAGCACTGTCTTCAAAAGCCTGACCCAACGAGTGGCCGACACACTGCTGAGCCTGGAGCACACCGAGTCGCATGCCGTGTGGCCATTTCGGCAGCCCCACCACGAAGTCTGTCTGACCCATGAGCAGTTGGCCGAGTTCATCGGTACCTATCGTGAGACGGTGACCAAGGCCCTAAGCGAGCTGCACGATTTGGGGCTGATCGAGCTGCGGCGCGGGCGCATTGTCCTGCTCGACCCCGAGGCTCTGGCAGCCCTGGTGCAGGCGTAGGATCCATCGTCTCGCCTTGATGATTATTTAGCAAAGAGAAGTGCTGTAGTGGAACGAGACCGACTGCGTCAACAGATAGGGCGCGCCTTCGGGCGACTCCTCACCCACCTTCCAATCCTGGCCCGCAGTTGGGGTCGCCAGTTTGACGCCCTGACAAGCGATGATGTGCCGTTTACCCGGCTCCGCAAGCCGCTCCACTCCTGCCGGATCGCCCTCATCACCACAGGTGGCGTGCATCTGCGCACGCAGCAGCCCTTCGATATGGGCGACTCGCGCGGCGACCCGAGCTTCCGGGCGATCCCAGCCGATACGCCTGTCGAACAGCTCACCATCACGCATGACTATTACGACCACCGCGACGCGGAACGCGATCTGAACATCCTTTTTCCACTGGCGCTTGGGCGCGACCTGGTCGAACAGAGGGCCATTGGTGGCCTGGGCACAAGCTATGGCTTTATGGGACATATCGAGCTGCCGCATGTTGAAACCTTGGTGCGTCGCACTGCGCCGGAGGTTGCGCGGCGGCTGCGCCAGGAGCAGATCGACGCGGTGCTGCTCACCCCAGCCTGAGGGATCTGCAATCAGTCCGTCGGACTGATCGCTCGTATCATTGAGGCCGCCGGGATCCCGACCGTCTGTATTGTCGGGCTGCGCGAGATCGCCGAGCAGGTGCGGCCATCACGGGCGGTACACCTGAAATGGCCATTTGGTCATCCGTTGGGAGAGCCAGGCAATCGAGCACAGCAGCTCAGTGTAATCCACTACGCGCTGGCGGCCCTGTACACGATCAAGGAGCCGGGGACGATCCTTGATCCGGGCTGGCGTTGGCGGCGCGAGACCTACGCCGAGCCCTCGATCTGGACCATGCCATAAACTCGGAGCGTTTAGGAGCGTTTAGTAGATGAGTAGCAGAGAATGACGATGCACGCGTGGCTTGCCATTGCGCGGGAGCCAGCGGTGGTGCGACGGGCGATCCGTATCGCCTTGGTGGTTGGCACACTACTGATCCTGATTAACCATGGGGACGCGCTGCTGCATGGGGCGCTCAGCCCACTGCGCTTGGGGCAGATGGTGTTGACCGTGCTCGTGCCGTACTGCGTCTCCACGGTCTCGAGCGTCAGCGTGATCCGCGAGTTGCGCCAGGCACAGCTCGATGCTGGCCTCATCACTCGAGCCCCATCTTCACCTCAATGAGAATTGCTTCTCGTCTACAAACGGGAGGCTGGGCAGGGATACCCAGCCGCCAACTGCTCCTCGGCTACGACTGTTGCATTGCTCTCGGTAATGACCACGCCTATGATGGCATATGCTCTTTTGACGCTGCTGCGACGAGATCCACCGTTCTGTCAGCCAGCGTCCAGCAGGTCGGCGTTCATGCAATTCGGATGATCTCGTCGTGGGCGAAGAGCGGCCCGACCGCGAGACCGAGGCCCTTGCCCGCGTAGAGCTGCGGCGGGACGCCGATATCGGCAAGATAGAGCTCACCTACGTACAGTGCCGCTTCTGGGCTGAATAACCCGGCTTTGGGTAGAGCTAGTGTAAGGGTCGCAGTCGCAGCGACCGTGGGCGTATAGGCGATGCCCGTACCAGCATCAAGCCCCGAGGGCGTGTCCAAGGCCAGTACCGGCGCACCCTGACCGTTTGCCCAGCGGATTAACTCGGCGGCCGCACCGCGCGGTGGCCCGCTCAGACTGTAGCCGATCACGCCATCCAGCACCACGTCGGCCGAGCTAAGCCGCGCGATGTTGTTGATTTCGACGACGGGCAGCCCCAGCCGCAATGCAATGGAAAGCTGGTGTGCCGGTACCTCGCCAAATGCGTTCATCTCTTTTGTAAGAGCGACCGTTACGTGTGCGCCCCACATGTGCAGCCGACGGGCAGCTACCAGGGCTCCACCGCCGTTGCTGCCCGTGCCGGCCAGCACGATCACCTGTTTTCCGCGCGGGTCACCGCCGAGTACGCGCGTGCGCGCCAAATGTGCCAAGTGACGACCTGCGTGTTCCATCATCTGAATGAGCAGAATGCCGTAGTCGTTGACCATCGCCCGGTCGACCTCGATCATCTGCTCACGAGTGAGGGCAGGAATGAGAGGATCCGAACTCATACGTGAATTGCCTCCTCGATTGCGACAGAGGGCGGGTTGTGATGCCGCGCCACCCGATACACGATCCGATCTTGCTCAAACCAGGCCAAGCTTACGACTCAGCGCGGCGTTGCTCGGCTCGACCAGCGTACTACCATCAGCGAAGACGATAGTGGGGATGCTGCGGTTCCCACGATTCAGGCGCACGACCTCTGCCGCTGCTGCGGGGTCCTGGTCGATATCTATCCACGTATAGCCCACCTCGCGTTCGTCGAGGAATCGCTTCGTACGTCGGCAGTCAACACACCAGAGTGCGCCATAGATGGTTAGATTGGGCTGCTGCACGGTGTCTCCGTCTCCAAATAATCGTTCGGTTCACTTGACGAGAGGCAGTCCGACGTCAGTGTCATCCTGCCCCTCTATATGCGACCGGATTGGGCGCTGTGTCGATGGTATAGCACGCAGTGCCAGCAATGACTGTAATCAGGCTCACACAACCCACACCTGCTATAGTGATAGAGTAAACCGGAGCGCCATTGATGGTTAGCACGCATCACCATCGTCGCCTCCAGGAGGTTTCTATGCCGAATATACCGTTTCGATGGGTGGATCGCACTGCTACACTGGACATGCCTCCGCCACATACAAAGGCTCACGCGACACCGCTCCGGTGGGTACGGCTTGGCGCAGTGGTAATCATCCTGGTGGTAACCATCCTGTTGAATATGGCGGTGATGGGACGTACTCAACGCTACCTCGTACGCCAGAATGAAGATTACGCACGCCAGTTGGCGTTTCACTTGAATGATGTGCTGTACGGCGAATTTGGGTATTTGCTGCAGATCACCCCAGATCAACCACTCCCGGATATACAGAGGCTGGACGCATCAGTTCGCCATATCTTGATCGGCCTGGATGTGACTCGGCTGGCGATCTATGATCGCAATGGCCGCGAGGTCTACACAACCACAACTGCCAGCACCAGCGCATATGCTCAGGGTAGGCGGGAGGCGAGCCTGGCCGAGGCATTGGCAGGTCAGCCGATGTCGACGTTTCTTGATGCGACTCTTGTTAATGGGCAGCGATCCGAGCATATTCTCGCTTCGTACGTGCCGATCTACCCAGCAGGTATCGAGCGTTCGGGCGCGGTGGTCGGCGCGTTCGCGATCGAGCAAGACCTTAGCCCGATCCTCGACCAGATTCAGCACGAGCAATTGGTGATTACAAGCTTAGTGATTGTGCTCATGGCACTACTCCTGATCACCTTATTAGCAGGGTTACGTTGGGCGGAGCATGTAATCGCGGCTCAACACACCCAGCTGCGCGAACAGAACCGCACGCTGGTTGAGCTGCAGCAGGTTCGTGATGATCTGACTCGTCTGATCGTCCACGATCTGCGCAGCCCGCTCACGGCGATCATCGGGTATCTCGATATGCTGCGACTGATAGATAATGATCCACAGCGCCAGGAGTTCCTGCGCCCTGCAATCGCGAGCGCCCGCACCATGACCCATCTGATCAGCACGATTCTTGACCTCCAGCGACTCCAGGATCGCAGTCTCCCGCTGGTACTGCAGCCGGTCGATCTGTCCGAGTTGCTCGCAATGAGTGCCGAGGAGTACTGTGGCTGGGCGCAGCGTGATGGCAAGCAGATCCAGGTCGAGCCGGTGGCAGCCATGCCGACATTCCATGCCGACCAAGATCTGTTGCGTCGGCTTATGGGCAATCTGCTCAGTAATGCGCTGAAGCACACGCCTGCGGGCACAACGATTCGCCTTGCGGCCGACAGCGACGACACGGGTGTGTGGATGATCCTGACGATCCATGATGATGGGCCTGGAATCGCGCCTGAGATCCTGCCGAAGCTCTTCGGACGCTATGTGCGCGGTGGGGGACGCAAGGAAGGCGGGAGCACCGGTCTGGGACTTGCCTTCTGCAAGCTCGCTGCTGAGGCCCATGGCGGGACGATCCATGTGGACAGTCTTCCCCACTACGGCACAACCTTCACTGTGCGCTTGCCGCTGGTGTTGCCCCAAGAACCTCGGATGATCGGCGCGCATGCTGAGATGCCTGCTACCAATCCAGGGTAAATGTTCTCTGGATACCTAATGGTGCACATATTCGTGTAACCTAATGCACAAGCGTAAGGCGGCTCACACTTCTGCGGCGCAGCAACCGTTACACTCCTCTTGGGGTCTCGGCGATCCAACATCAGGTATGCTAAGCTCGCGGTGGTGCCATACGGAACAGGAGTGTTCAACTGTGCGCAATAGCGATAGCTTTCATACTATCATCATTGGGGCTGGTTCTGGTGGGCTGACCGTCGCTGTCGGCCTTGCGAATCTTGGCAAGCATGTAGCCGTGATTGAGGCTCTGCACGTTGGCGGCGACTGCACCAACGTGGGATGCGTGCCCTCGAAAACCCTCATCCATCAGGCTGAGGTGCGCGGCGCTGCCGACACGGCGGGCGCTCTAGCTGAGGTGCGCCGCAAGCGTGACGCCCTGCGTGAGAAGGAGACCCTCGAGTTTGGTGCGGTGCCCAACCTGAATCTGATCTTCGGTCAGGCGCGACTCCTGAGCCAAAGTAAGGTGAGTGTAGCGCTGCTGGAGGGCGGTGAGCGCATGCTGACGGCCGAACACATCGTGATTGCTACTGGCGTTCGGCCACGGCGAGTACCGATCCCTGGGTTGGCAGAGGCACGTATGCTTACCAATGAGACGATCTTCGAGCTTGCCGAACCACCGCTGCATCTTGCGATTCTGGGCGGTGGCGTGATTGGCATGGAAATGGCCTTTGCGTTCCGTAAGCTTGGCAGCCGGGTCAGTGCTGTTACGACGGCTTCATGGGTAATGGACAAGTTCATCCCTGAGGTTGCCGATGCGCTCACCCCAGCACTGTATCAACGTGAGATCGCCACCTACGTATATGCCCGTGCCGAGTCGTATGATGCAGCGAACCAGACCCTATTCATTCAGCAGGATAGCAAGCAGATTGGACTGGATGGCGTGGATTACGTGCTGGTTGCTATTGGGCGCGAACGCAATATCGAAGAGCTGGGTTTGGAGGTTGCCAGGGTGCAATTTACCCCTCGCGAGGGCATCGCCACCGACAGCTATGGGCGCACGAATGTCCCAGGCATCTCTGCGATCGGCGACGTGACAGCCACCTCGGCCTTCACTCACTCGGCCAACGCCCAAGGGCGCCGGGTGGCACAGCGCAGCGCATTCCCCTGGTTGCCTACACGCGCACCCGAGCCGTTCTACCCCAGCGCGACCTTCTCCGACCCGGAGGTCGCGACGGCTGGGATGAGTCAACAGCAGATTGCGGGCCGCTACCATCCAAAGCTTGTGAAACGCATCCGCATTGATCTGCCGACTCAGACCGATCGGGGCTACACGGACGATGTGCAGCAGGGCTTTATCATGGTGGACACGGTGCGGCTAACGGGGAAACTCCTCAGCGTGACGATCGTCGGGCCGCGCGCCTCGGAGATGATCTCGCTCTTCACCCTCGCTATCCAGGAAGGTATCTCACTCTACACGCTTTACCGGGTCGTCTATCCGTACCCCATGTTCTCCAGTGGCATTCAGAAGGTGGCCGATATCTTCCTCCGCGAAACCTTGACCGGCCTGCGTCGTGAGCTCGGCACCGTCCGGGCGACCTGTCGGCCTAGCCGCCGCGCCGCCGCCGTGAGGAGCGCTGGAGCTACATCCCAACCAATACCTCACTCGGAAAGCCATGTTGCACGATAACGCGCCGCTCGACCATAAACCCAGCCTGCTTGAGCAGTCCGGCGAGTTGAAGCGGGCGGCAGCCGCCCAAACGCAGCGGATCAAAGCGATAGAGCAGCTTCCATCCAGCAACAAACAAGCGACTTGGCAGATCGACGCCTTCGGTGAGTGAGACGAGCACAACGCGGCCACCAGGACGCAACACCCGACGAAACTCAGCCAATACTTG
>Ga0163144_10022843_pt1 | contig 12381 bp, 10 predicted proteins | sample OliLak19BULKMAT1_FD_123175 | JGI IMG/M metagenome (GOLD analysis project Ga0163144, IMG submission 123175) | Freshwater microbial mat bacterial communities from Lake Vanda, McMurdo Dry Valleys, Antarctica - Oligotrophic Lake LV.19.BULKMAT1 | ecosystem: Environmental > Aquatic > Freshwater >... | reverse complement strand
GGATGGGAACACGTTTTACTTACTACATTCACATGCTCTGAAAGCTTGTGTTCCTTACAAAAAAGTCCTACCTTCGTTCCTGAAATTCCATATGCTGGTTGTGTTGTACAATTTGGATGGGAACACGTTTTATTTATCACATCTACATGCTCTGAAAGCTTGTGTTCCGTACAAAAAAGTGCTACCTTCGTTCCTGAAATTCCATAATTTGGTCGTGTCATACAATTTGGATGGGAACACGTTTTATGTTTCACATCTACACATTCACTAGTTTTACAATTTTTACAATACAAAGCTTTTCCTCTTTCAACTCCGAAAGAGGCTCGTTTCCCACATTTGCATTTCGTCATTTTCCTACAATTCTTTTTCTGTCCGATTTTTCATTTTTAAAAACATATTCACGACCATCGTTTAAAAACAACTTTCGATTTCCTCATTTTCATTCCCTTCAATTTTCTTATATAAAATTCTGAATACACATCTGACCATCCTGTTGTCCGTTCAAAAACATCTCGATTCACGTATACTTTATCAAGCATAAAATAGATGTTTTCAGTACCAAGAGCAACTGAATACGGTACATCACTATTTCCTACCATCCCATAGTATGCGACGATTTCATCAGAAGTATCAAATTCGTATAAATCAACTCCAATATAAGCATACCTCATACCCGAGAGTTTGAGAAGAATGCTATTCCCTTTAAATTCTGGGTTATCCGGATCTTTCCCTACGAAAACTCCTTTTATATTTCTGTACGATTTAACCAGAATCGTATAGTCTAATTTATTTTTAGGTTTCTTGAACACGTCAACGCTTAACCTATTGATTGAAACCAAATATCGACGGTCTCCATTATCGTGTGTCAGGAATTTTTTCACAGTGCATTTGCTAAGTTTAGAACTCATTTATTCTAATTAAATTTAATTAGAAATCATTCCAGATGTTTTTCCCAAGACTTCTTTTCGTTTTCAAACATTGCCCTGATAATATCCTTAATTTTGAACTTCTCTATATATGCCTCGTTCTTGGTCGTGTAAAATAGTCTATACACCTTGATGTAACTATTTGGAATTTTCAGAGTCCATTTTTGGATTTCTTGGTAAAGAGTATCAAGACGAAGTTCCTGCTTTACAATCACACAGCGCATTAGGATAATCGCTCTACCAAACTTTTTTATATACTTGTGTATATAAAACAAGGGGGGAAATTCGAACGAGGGGAGCGGAGACTAGAGAACAGGGAAACCGAGGGCCCCGCCAGAGACTCTAATAATGTTATTATTAACGACTGTGGTAACAAATCGATAAGTCTGCGGGAAGTCCGCTCCACTTCCTGCCACACCAGTTCCGTTAGCGCCTGTAACAGCGCCAACAGAAGAAACGGGGGCAATACTGACGTTAGTCAGCTTACCGTAGTTGGTAGATCCCTTAGGATCGAGGCAGATGAAGTCAAGCGAGTACGAGTACATGTGGTAACCAGTTTCGCCCGGAATGACAGGGGCGTGATACCAAGGCTGGATGAGCGAATAGTAGTCGGACCCCATGTTCTGAAGACGGGCGGTGCTCTCGTAGGTGAGAGATGCAGTTGTAATCGGGTCGACTTGTCCAGACACGTTGAAGTTGACAACATGAGTGCCGGCAACGGGGCATGCAGCAGTGTAGTTCGACCATTGCGAAGCAACTGTGGTATTTCGAACGGCAAAGAAGATGACCTTAATGGCGTGTGAGAAACGGAGATCGTACGACGGGGTAGGATTCGTTGCAGGGGCAAGTGTCTGCAGAGGAGCAAGCTGGGCCTGTTCCATGAGAATGTTACGAGGAGCACAAGCCATACGCTTACGTTCGTCGTTAGACACGATGGCATAGTTAGCCCATGTCTGAACGTTGGTAAGTTGTAACTGAGTCGCGTTTGTAAGATCAGCAGTTGTGGGAGGTCCAGAAGGGTTAACTCCGGCAGGAGAAGCAGTGTTATCAAGAATCAGAAGATCTAAGATCGGTCTGAAAGTGTAACTGATTCTCATTTCGTTATACGGAAGAGCAGCGGTCGGGAGCGCAACACCGCTATCACGGCCATACCAGAAAGGCAGGGGTAAGTTCAGTGTGAAGGAAGGAATCGCGTTCGCAACACCCATGGCGTGGGGGCCAGTCAGATCGTCAAAATCACCAATCATATTTTTGTAACCATTCTGCTTACCAGCGGGAACTGTGAAAGCTGACCAGAAATCAAGATGATAGTTGTCAAAACGAGCAGCGACCAGATCGTTAAACGACACACAGCATTCCTGCACTAAGTTGTGCATAAGATTTCGAGTCCAACGGAGACGTCCATTGCTCCCCCATGGGTTGGCGGAAGACAGTTCGACACTCGGAATAGTTAATCTCAGCCAAGTCTGGACAAGGTAATCACCAGCGCGTGAAATGTTCACGGCGTGATCCGTACCAAACTCGGCATTACCATTACAACGCGACAGCACAACAGGGACAAGGGTGAACCAAGTTGACTTTCGGGTTTCACGAACAAAATAAGCGGTCGCATTTGAACCACCATAGAGATACTTTTCAAGTTCGTCATAAGTTGCAAGATCGATAAATCCAGAAGTTATATTTGATGAACAGGCAGACATTTTTTATATTATGCAAGAAAAAAATTTATTATTCTTTTTTCTTGCATAATATATCTTTTAAAAGATACTTGATAATTCTGTAATATGTCAGACATTGACGTTGATATTTTGAGCATCAATGCCAAAATTCTTGAAAAATTCCAACTTGAAAGGTTAAAGCTGGGATTATATATTTCTCGACTCGCAGAATTAAAAAAGACCTTGGAATCAAACATTTCTGTCAAGGCACAGAACGAAATCAAAAAGAGTATCGAACTCCTTGAAAAAACGATTGAGAATATTCAAAATGACCGTGAATTAAATTTCTACATTGTAGAATCAAACAAGTACATTGAACAATACAATTTATTTTTAAAGACACCTCAGAAACTCTCATTTATTGGCAAACCTGTAAACAACAACAAGGAGAAGCTTGAAATCGTGCAAAAGTACATAGAAATCGCTCAGAAATACATTAACATCACGCCGATTAATATCAACGAAAAGAAGATTGCAATTGTCTGTGACAATTGCCCGAATAAGAAAAAATTCATAATCGACGGGAACATCTATATATGCAACGATTGTGGATGTCAGCAAGAAATTCTTCAATACACATCGTCATACAAGGATTCTGACAGAGTAAACATCTCACAAAAGTACACGTATGATAGAAAGGTCCATTTCCGCGATTGTATGAATCAATATCAAGGAAAGCAAAACTGCACCATTGAGCAAAAGGTGTATGATGACTTGGAAAAGATGTTTGAAAATCATCATCTCTTAATTGGGACGAAGGATACTCCGAGAGGAACGCGATTCGCAAACATCACAAAGGAAACTATTCTCATGTTCCTCAAAGAATTGAAATATTCAAAGCATTATGAGAATGTGACTCTAATCCATTACAATATAACAGGAATAAAGCCTGACGATATTTCTCACCTTGAAGATAAGTTAACATCCGATTTTGATTTACTCGTCGAAACATACGACAAGCACTTTAAAAATAAGATTGACAGAGTGAATTTCATTTCTACTCAATACGTCTTGTTTCAACTTTTACAAAGACATAAGCATCAATGTAAGAAGGAAGATTTCGTCATACTCAAGACTATTGATCGCAAGTCTTTCCATGACGAAATTGCACTTGAACTCTTTAGTCTACTCGGGTGGAATATTAAGCCTATCTCAGGTTAAATATACCTTATTACAACATCTGCCAATTTCAGATGTTTCCTCGCAATGTGAACTGCGTGAGTTCCGTCATTCCAACTCGCAAAAATCCTTTTCTTTGGAAGAAATCCTTTTTTGAGGAAAAAGAGAGCAACGCTATCGTCATACTCAAATACTTCATCACACACATCGAATGGCTTTTCAATTTCAACACTCTTGTTGTACAACCATATTATGCTATCGAGTAATCTGCATTTTCCTTTCAACATTACCTTTTCACCAGTGTTGTCATAACACAGATTACGAAATAAAACATCATTGTAAATGTGTATATTGTTCCTATTTCAACACTCTTGATGTACAACCATTCTGCGACGTGGAGGTGTCCATTAAAAATAGCATATCGAAAGGGACTGTAATCGTTAATCTTTATTTGTGTATGCCAATTTTCATACAACCATTCTACGATATGAATATGTCCATTCTGACACGCAAGTTGCCATCCGTATCTGGAAGATTCTTGCTCATATTCTCCAATTATACCATCGCGACACCTATTTAAGAAATTTGTCATTTTTACAATTTCTATTTTCAACTTGAAAATAAAATCATTTTCCTCACAATTCAAAATAACTTGTATTGTTGCTTCTGTTTTTTCAGCATCTCCATGAAATGTTACGTAAGTACACATTTCGAATTTAGCTCTCAAACTCCTCCTTTTTGATCGTGATATTATCATATTTCTTTATAAATCACTATATCCACCCAGAAATGTCCCATCAGGTTTAAATATTTTTGGCCATGTTGGATGTGAATGTCCAGCTAATTTTTTTGCGATTTCATCAGCATGAGTTTCTCCTCTTTTAACTTTTACAGAACCTGTACTTTTAAGTTTTTCAACAGCCTTTTCACAATAGGGGCATCCATCTTTTGTATACACGGTCCAAGAATCTCCCATTCCGAATTTGGCAGATTTCTTACGAGGTTTCCTAGATTTCCGAAGGGATTTCCTAGGGGATTTCCTAGGGGATTTCCTCAGAGATTTCCTCAGAGATTTTCGAGGTGCTCTACGTTGTACTATTCCCATTATTTATTATAAGAAACATATTAAAGAATCATCTCTGTATCTAAAATGTCACAAAATAATCGCCGTGAAAGTGAAAAGCACTCCGATAGGCACTCCGATAGGCACTCCGATAGGCACTCCGATAGGCACTCCGATAGGCACTCCGACACATCATCAGTTGATGTAAAAGACTACAAGCAGATTGCGAAAAAACTCCACGAGGATAAGGATCGTCTCAAGCAGAATTTCCAAATTTTGAGTAGCAGACACAAAGGAGAAATGGAAAAAATCCAAGAATATTTTCAAAATCAAATTTCAGAACTTTTAAAAGAAGTTGAAAAATGTAAAAAATCTAAAATTAAAACAACTCAGTTTGAAGATACGATTATCATTCTTCAAAAACGGTTGAATGATCGCATCACTGAAAACGAAAATACAAAGGATACACTTGAGCAATTCTATAAAGCACGAGAGGATGACGCACAGTTGAAATTTTCACAGATTGAGAAGGCTCTTCAAGAAACCATTCTAAACGGCCAGAAAATGGCCAACCAATTTGAAAATCTGAAAATAAAATTTAATCATGAAAAACAGACAGAAGTTCAAAAAGTTTCGTACGAAAAAGATACAGTAATTTCTCAGCTTACATCGGAAAAAGAATTTCTAAATCGGCAAGCAAAATCGTCTGAAAAAGACCGTGATGAAAAAATTCGTGACATGAAGTTAGAAGTGGACATTGTCAAAACCAATTCTATAAGGCAAGTTCAAACTCTCCAAGAAGAATTTCTGAGACAGATACAAGAAACAAGCCAAAAGCATGAAGGAATATTCCACCAAATGAAACATGTACATCGCGGAGAAGTGGAAAAGCAACAACGTGATTACGAAAAGAAGAATGAAGATGCGAATAACTTTTTCAACAAGATCACGACACAATTAAAGGAAGAAGCTGTGACAGAAATTCAAAAACTCAAGGAACAGAATGCGAAACTCTTAACCGAAAAATCACAATCGGATCAATCTCGTGAAAAAGAAATTTATTCAAAAGCTGAAGAAGTTCGTTCAACTTTTGAGAAAAAAATAGAAATAATTCAAAATCAATCAAGAGGAAAAATTTCTGAAAAAGAAGAAGAATTAAAAAAACTGGAAGCTCGTGATTCAAAAATTCTCACTGATATGCACAAGATTAAGGAGAATCTTGAAGCTCAAGTGATTTTTTTAATCGAAGAATTGAAGGTTGAACGTGAAAATCACGAAATGGATAATGCAAATTATGAATTGATTTTGAAGAAGGACAAGGACGATATCGTCTCAAAGCTACACATTCGAGATAAGAAGATTGCAGATTTAACCAAAACCCTTGAACAAGAATGCGGTGACTTGTGTTACAAGATTGAGTCACTTGAAAAGAAAAATAAGATAGTTACAGATGATTTGACTGATATATCGGCAAAGTATACTAATTACAAGGAAAAATATTTAAATGTTGAAAGTATAAGTATTCAACAAAAAACTGAATTACTCAAGGCGACCGATATCTCAAATCGTCTATCATCAAAAATTGGTCAATTAACTACAGATTTAGATCTACGAGAAACTGCAAATCGGAAATTAACAGAGAACTTTCAGAAAAAAGAGGAAGACTCTGTCAAGTTCCGTTCTGAATGCACAAGACTTGTTCAATGCGAACTTCGTTTGAAAGAAGAATTGAAACGAACAGGTCAAGAGCTTGATGAAAAGAATAAGGAAAATTCTCAATATGCAACAATGATACAGACTGAGAAAATAAGAGTCAATCAATCTCAAAAACACATTGATCAATATCAGCTCGATATCCAGAATTTGAAGAAACAGATTTCTGCAATTGATTTAGTGGTGAAAACTCAGAAATCTGATTTGATTAAAAAAGCTGGAGAAATATCAGATTTCAAAAATGACTTGAATATCAATAAGGCTCATAATACTGCAAATACCAAGTCGTTGATTGATTCTCACGAAACGATGAAGCACCGTGAAATAGCAGACCTGAATAATACCATTACACAATTGTCATCAAGACTCAATACAATGAGCCAAATTCAAGACACCTTAAAATCGAATATAATAGTATGTAATCAAACAATTGCGGATAGAGATGAAGAACTAGTGAAGAAAGATAGAGAATTTCGAAACACTGAACAATATGGAAACGCAATGAAAGCTACAATCATTGAAAAAGAAAAGGAAATTCGAAACATTATCGAAATAAAAGACAGGACGATTGCTGATACTGAAATCTTTAAACGTTCTGAAAATGCAAAGAATGAAACTCTTGAAAAGGAGAATAAAGATTTTAAATATGAGATTGAAAAAGTTCGTGAAATTATGCTTGTCAACACGCGAGCTCACGACAAGGAGATTAACAAAATGATTCAACAGCGAAAAGAGATGATGGAAACTATAAACACCCTTAACAAAGACTGTGCAAACTTGAAAAACGAATCGAATGCACTGACAAATCAATACAATGAGAGAATCAAAATGATGCAAAACGAACTGAATAATAACACGAAACAAGCAAGTAAATATTCAGAGCAATTAATCATATCAGAAAACCTTGTTAATCGACTCAATAGTCAGCTCACTCATCTTGAGGATGAATACAAGAAGGAAAATGCAAGATTGTTAAATGAAGTGAAGAAAGAACAGGCTCTCAGTAATACCTATGTGAATACGATTACGGAAGTTCGAAAAGAATTCTTAGCAACAGAAGATAAGGTTAAGATGATTAAAGCAGATTGCATAGAACAATTGAGTCGGATGAGAAAAGAACATTCTGAACATTCTGAAAAAATGCAGAAAGAGGCAATCGTCCAACAAGAAACTCTCGAAGCCATAAAAAGAAGATTGAATAATGTAACACAAGAATTTGAGGAACAACAAAACTTGATTCGTGTTCGTTTAGAAGCCATTCAGAATAAAGAAAGTGACCTGAAAAAACTTGAAAATGATATTCGGAATGAACCACCAAGAGTACTTGACCCAACTCTTCAATTTGCTCTAAATAATGCTGAAGCACAAGCTCGACTCTTTAAGATTGAAATACACAAAACAAAGGAAAATATGCACAAGTTGAATCAGCAGATAGACACTTTGAAAGGAACCATTAGCTTACTCGAAACCCAAAATGATAGGCTACAGCAATCTTGTAATGATTTTAGAGCAAAAGAAAAAAATGAAACTAAAATTTAAGAATTTATCTATTTTAAACAAATGAATGTCATCAATCTATTCTTGCGAAAAAGGGTGTTGTTCAATTAAAATCAAGGAAGGTCAATGGCTACATCAAAGACATGTGCGCCGTGGCAATTGTAGAAAGGCAGGCGTCTTTGTTTACGACCCGCAAAATAATGCTGTTCTTTTAGTTCAATCTCGAGGTCTTCTTTGGGGACCTGCCAAAGGCACACTTGAGGTTGATTTAAATGAAACCAATATTGATTGCGCAATTCGAGAACTCAAAGAGGAAACTGGTCTAGATGCAACAATCACTGATTTTACAAGGGCAATCAAAATTAAGAATCGGGTACTATACTATTATATGGAATACCCAGTATGTAATGTAGAAGTTCAGGATCATTTAAACAATGACGCAAATGGAATTGCGTGGATAAAAATAGATTGTTTAAAAGAGTGTATTTCAGCTGGAAATATAATTCTGAATCAACACTGTAAAATAGCTTTCAAAAAATTCATGAACATCACGTTTGAAAAAACAGAATTTGTCAAGGTTGAAAGCAGGAGGAGAAAGAAAAATACATTTTAATCAATCATTCGATTAAAATAATACTACATATGATCCGCATCAGCTGATTTTACAACACGAATCGCAAGGCCTTTTGCGCTTCCAGCAGTTGGTCTATTTTCCACCACAGAATCTGCCATTTTAAAAGGCTTCAGATCACCATTTTCGTCATATAAGGACGAGATGACTGGCCTCTTATCAAGAGGCACGTTAGGTTCCAATAATTTGTGAGTTGTCTTGATTCTAAAAGACATTTATTATAACATTGTATTATTTTTAAATACGATTATTTTCCACCACTATAATATTTATAAGCCTGTTCATAAGTCCAAGTTGGTTTGTTATATCTAATGTTCACTTGGTTGTGGAAATCTACATAGAATTTGCCCAATTCATGCTTATTACCAACTATCTTATCGAGAGAAGTTCGATTCTTCTCAACAAACGCACTCGCATGAGGTCGACATACAGCGCATGGTATTTCATAAGGAATTGCAAGTATACGACCTTTCATACGTTCTCTTACAAGAGGACTTGCATCTTCTGGGTAATGCGCTGCACTATTATGCAAAGTGAACCAAAAATGAGGACCCCATACTTTCGGATCTGCGGTGTTAACTTGCGTGTTAACTTGCGTGTTAACTTGCGTGTTAACTTGCGTGTTAACTTGCGTGTTAACTGGTATAATTTTAGGTTCTGGTCTATAGTATTCTGGTTGCGGGTAATCTATTTTAGCAACCTTGTTTAATCCTAAATAATCAGATACATTAGCATACATTTATTATTGCGCTTACAATAAAATTGAAAAATAAAATGACAATTCAACTTTTTTTGATGAAAGACGCATATGATATTAAGAATATTGAATTTGGAATTTTCTCACCTGAGAAGATCAAGTCGATAGCTGTTGTCAAAATTAACAGCACAAAACTTACAGGGGCAGGATCCTTGTATGACAAGGCAATGGGCTGTATTACAGACACTAATGAAGAATGTGCAACTTGTGGACTGAAGAAAGAATGTTGGGGTCATTTTGGATATATTGAACTACCTGAACCTATATTGCATCCAATGTATTACAAGTCTATCGTTTCTTTCCTCAAGTGTTTCTGTAAAAAATGTTATCGACTATTGTTGTCTGAGCAACACATTGAGATTTCTGGACTATCGAAGATTAAGGGTGAAAAGAGATTTTCAAAGATTCTCGAGTCACTTGAGAAAATCGATATTTGCACTCATTGCTCATCTCCTCAACCAAAGGTGATGTTCAAGCCTAAGGATATGAACATTACTATGGAATATAAGCATCGCAAGGGTGATGGAAAAATCAGCATTATCTTGAATGTTGAAGAAATCAAGAGTATTTTTGATAATATCTCTGATGACGATATTCGAAATATTGGTTTCAATCCAGAAAGAACTCATCCGAAAAATCTAATTTTGACTGTGCTTCCCGTGATTCCTCCGTGCTCAAGACCATATGTTGTTGCGGATGGAAATACATGTGATGACGATATCACTTACCAGTATCTTGAAATTCTCAAGATCTGTCTTCAACTTTCACCTCCTGAAGGTGCTCCTGTAAAACAGGTTAATCGTCAAAAACTGATCCAGTCGTTGAAATTTCGCATTGCAACCACTTTTGACAATTCCAAGGGAAAGGCCAAACACCCGACTGATAGCAGGCCAATCAAATGTTTGAAAAATCGTTTGGCAGGTAAGAGTGGACGTATTCGAAACAACTTGATGGGAAAGCGTGTCGATTTCTCTTCTCGTACAGTGATCGGAGCAGACCCAAATCTCAAGCTTGGACAGGTTGGAATTCCTTTCGAAGTTGCACGAATTTTGACAAGGCCTGAAGTTGTAACTGATTTTAACTTGAAAAAGCTCAAGGAAATTGTTGATAACAATGGAGCTAATTTTATCTTGAAAAAGAAACCAGACGGAACAATTTCTCGAATCAATCTCAAATATGCAATGTTTCGAAAGGGAACTGAATTGCTATACAATGACATTATCATTCGTGGAGATTGCATTCTTCAAGAAGATAAGAATGGGAATGTTATCATTCCTTCTGTTGAGAAAGTAGAAGTTATTAATATTGAGAAAACAGGTAATTATGAAACTCTCATTGGCGATCTTGTTATCTACAAAATGAAGAAGGTCATTGAGGTTGAAACGGAAACCAATTATCACCTAACAAGCAATAGTGTCATCGTTCGAGGTTGCAAACTGTCAGATGTGGTTGTGGATGGAAAAATTACACTTCCGACTCCTCGTTCTGCAATCGAAATTATTTATGTAATTAATGGGAATGCAATCCTTATGGATGGTGATAAGCTTATCCGAAATGGGAAGCTTATTCCAGCTGAATATCCTTCACGTAAAAACATCAAGCTTCAAATTGGTGACGAAGTTGAGAGACATCTCGTAAATGGAGATATTGTTCTTTTTAATCGTCAGCCTACTCTTCACAAAGCTTCAATGCAGGCAATGGCAGTAGTACTCGGAGATCACCAAACATTCCGTTTTAACCTTTCGGTCTGCAAAGCCTACAATGCAGATTTTGATGGTGACGAAATGAACTTGCACGCTCCCCAGAGTTTGGAAGCAATTGCCGAGCTCGAAATGCTTTCCGCTGCGAAATACAATATTATTTCTGCACAGGAAAGTAAGCCAATCATCACAATTGTTCAGGATTCACTTCTATCAGCATACTTGATGACGATGAAAGATTTTAAGTTAACTCGTACGCAGTTTGAAAATATATCATCCAAGGGATCACGACTTGACGATCTTCCAATGTGGAATCCTGAAAAGATTAAGACAATTCAATCAGTCCTTAAAAAGTTTGGAAAAAATACAGATTTCTTTAATGGAAGAGGATTGATTTCATTAACTCTTCCTTCAGATCTTTATTACGAAGTGAAGAATAATACAAACCCTGATGAGCCCATTGTAAAAATATACAACGGTGTACTTGTTGAAGGTGCATTTGACAAAACTATTATTGGTTCGAGTCATAGTTCGTTGATTCAGGTCATAAATAAGGAATATGGGGTTGAAGTTGCAACCAACTTTATTGACAACATTCAATTCATTTGTAATGCGTGGATTCGGACACATGGGTTTAGCATCGGCCTTGAAGATTGTATGATTACTTCACAGGAAAGTGTTCTTGCTATTAAGGATACTTTGGTGCAATGTTACACGAAAGCACAGGGTATCGAGGAAAATACTCAAAATGCTGGAATTCGAGAGGTTCGAGTTACCGCTGCACTTAGTCAGGCTAAGGATATCGGAATGCGTATTGCGAAGAACGCAATGAAAAAGGATAACAACTTCCTTGCAACCGTTCATTCGGGTGCCAAGGGTGATTTCTTCAACATTGCACAGATCACAGGCATTCTTGGACAGCAAAATCTGGAAGGGCATCGAGTAATCCCTGTTCTAAATCACGGCAAGCGTACTCTTCCTCACTACCCTTTTGAATTAATGTCAAAGGAAAGAGAATATCAGTCGAAAGGATTTGTAAGCAATTCTTTCATCCACGGTTTGACTCCTGAAGAATTTTACTTTCACGCAATGTCTGGTCGAGAGGGTATTAGTGATACTGCAATGGGAACTGCCAAGTCTGGTTACACTCAGAGAAAGATTGTTAAAATCTGCGAAGATATTCAGGTTAAATACGACGGGACCGTTCGAGATGCAACTGGTAAAATCTACCAGTTTGCATATGGAGGAAACGGACTC
>Ga0163144_10022842_pt1 | contig 12381 bp, 9 predicted proteins | sample OliLak19BULKMAT1_FD_123175 | JGI IMG/M metagenome (GOLD analysis project Ga0163144, IMG submission 123175) | Freshwater microbial mat bacterial communities from Lake Vanda, McMurdo Dry Valleys, Antarctica - Oligotrophic Lake LV.19.BULKMAT1 | ecosystem: Environmental > Aquatic > Freshwater > Lake... | reverse complement strand
TGCGTGAACGCGGCGAACTTTCGCTTTCGGATCCGGTGGAAAAATATCTGCCGCAGTTTCGGGGCGATGGCCGGGACGCCGTGACGATCAAGCATCTGCTGAATCATACGTCGGGTCTCCCGGATATGCTGCCAGAGAACGTCGAACTACGACGCCGGCACGCACCGTTAAGCGAGTTTATTGCGGGCTCCTGCCGCACTCCACTTCTTTTCGCGCCGGGTGCGAAGGTCAGCTATCAGAGCATGGGCATTCTGCTGGCCGCGGCCATCGCGGAGCGGATCACGGGGCAGTCCCTGGCGGCATTCCTCACGAGCACGATTTTCGGTCCGCTGCGCATGACGCAGACGTCGCTGGATTTCGGTGGTCGCAACCTTGCGGATACGGCGCAATGTCAGGTTGCGGCGAGCGAGCGCAGCGACTGGGATTGGAACAGCCCTTACTGGCGCAATCTCGGGGCGCCGTGGGGCGGGGCGCATTCGACGGTGCGCGACCTGGCGGCGTTTACCGAGGCCTTTGTCAGTCCCGATTCCGCCCCGTGGGCCGAGGTAACCCGGCGGGAAATGCTGGAAGTTCAGACCGGCGCGCATCGTCCGCGTTATGGCTTGGGCTGGGTGCGTGAACCCGGTGCGTTTGGGAAGACCTGTTCGGCGGCGGCGTTCGGGCACTTTGGAGCGACCGGGACAGTGGTGTGGCACGACCCTGAATCGCATGTCACCTGTGTGGTGCTGACGACGCGCGCGGCGGTGAGTTCGAAGGCCAGTCTGCTGGTACCGGTCTCCGAGATCGTGGGCCGGAGTGATCGCGGCCGGGCGTAAAAATGCAGGTTGACCGACGGGTGGGCGCGAGCGATGAGCGGGTCGGCCGGGCGACCGGTTGGGTACCGCGAACCGCGCGCCCGCGTGCTAATCTCTTTGACCGTCGAGCGCCGGGCGGCTGTGCTTCGGCCGCTTTGAGCGCATGGTTGCGCTTCCATTCCCTATGAAAACTCTCGCGCGTCGTACGTCTCTGGCTGGGTTCGTGGCGGTGGCACTGTGGACGAGTGTCGCCGCACAGGAGTGGACGCGCTTCCGCGGCCCCAACGGTACCGGCATCAGCACTGATAAACGTATTCCGATTACTTGGACGGAGCAGGATTTTCGCTGGCGCGTGCCGATTCCCGGCGAGGGCCACTCGCAGCCGGTCATCTGGGGCAACAAGCTCTTCCTGACGACGGCTATCGATAACGGCAAGGAACGCGCCTTGCTTTGCCTGAACAAGGACGACGGCCAGGAGATCTGGTCGAAGCGTTATCCGCTGCCGACCCATCGGCCGCAGAACCGAAACGCGAGTTATGCGAACAGCTCGGCGGTCGTGGATGGCGAGCGCGTGATCGCGAGCTTCGTTTCGCAGGACCATTTTTGGGTGCGGGCATTCGACCATGCAGGAACTGAACTTTGGAGCCGGGACCTCGGACCGTTTCAGTCGCAACACGGGCACGGCGCGTCGCCGATGATTTACGAAAACACGGTCATTGTGACCAACGATCAGGACGGCGATAGCTTCGTCATCGCGTTGGACTTGAAGACCGGAGAGCCGGTTTGGAAAACGCCGCGCCGCACCGCGCGGAGTGGGGCTGCTTACGGCACGCCGATCATCCATCAGCGTGCTGGACTGGGCCCGGAGCTTTTGTTTTCGAGCCAGGCCCATGGCATTTCGGGTCTCGATCCGAAAACAGGGGCTCTCAATTGGGAGTCGCCGGTCTGGGATAAACGCATGGTGGCCTCGCCGGTCGTGGCGGGGGATCTTGTGATCGGAAGCTGTGGGCAGGGAGGCGGGGCCGGGAATTATCTGTCGGCGGTGAGGCTCGGCGGCCGCGGGGATGTCAGTGCAACCCACGTCGCGTATACCCTGCGTAAAGCGACGCCCTACGTGCCGACCCCGCTTTATTTGGATGGCCGGTTATATTTAATTAGCGACGGCGGATTCGCGAGCGCAGTGGACGCGGCGACGGGTCGGGAAATCTGGAGTGAGCGGCTGCGCGCGGAGTTTTTTGGATCCCCGGTTTTGATCGACGGGAAAATCTATTGTCCGACCTCGAAAGGTGAAATGATCGTGCTGGCAACCGGTGATACCTTTGAGCTGCTCGCGCGCAATCCCCTTGGCGAAGGCACGCACAGCACGCCCTGTGTCGACAACGGTCGACTCTATGTGAAGACCTTTACTCACTTGGTCTGCGTGGCCGGCAAATCACCCTGATGATTCCCCTGAAGCTCATTCGATCCCTGAATGCGGTTGGCTGTGACCGGTGTGCGCGCCCGCTCAGCGGAACCGCCCAACCTACGCTTTCCGGTGACATCGAGAGATATCGTGCCCGTGCCATAAACCGGGCGTCGTGGGTGCGGTTCAGTACGATGTTTGGGCTCGCGCTCGGGGTGTCGCTTGCCCGGGCGGACGATTGGCCGATGCTGGGTGGCCGGCCGGATCGTAATATGGTATCGGTCGAAAAAGGTTTGCCGACGGAGTGGGATGGTGGCGCCAAGAACCCGCGTAAGCACATCAAGTGGGTCGCGGATTTGGGGCAGGTGACGTACGGTTCGCCGGTCGTGAGCGGCGGACGCGTGTTTATTGGCACGGACAACGATGATCCGACGGTGAAACAAAAGCGCGGAGTGCTGAAATGCTTCTCGGAGAAAGACGGCAGTCTTTTGTGGCGCGCAGTGCACGAGAAACTTTCCGATGAGAGCGAGGATGACGGTTCGATTGGAATCTGTTCGACGCCGTGTGTGGTGGGTGACCGGGTTTACTATGTCAGCAATCGCGGTGAATTAGTCTGCCGCGCGGTTGAGGATGGCCGTGAAATTTGGGTGCTTGATATGCGCACGACATTGGGGATTTCTCCGAACCAGGCGTCGGCCTCGTCGCCCCTGGTGGCTGGGGAGCTTGTATTCGTGGTGACAGGACACGGTGCGAATTACCGGACGGGTTTAATCAAAAATCCGGAGGCACCGAGCTTCCTCGCGGTGGATCGGACGAGCGGGAAGATCGTGTGGCAGGACAATTCTCCGGGGGAGAAAATCATCACAGGGCAGTGGGGCTCGCCTGGATACGGCGTGGTGGATGGGGTGGCGCAAGTGGCGTTTCCTGGTGGCGATGGATGGCTCTATAGTTTTGAGGCGACGACGGGAAAACTTCTGTGGAAATTCAACTGCAAGGCGCACGAGAAGCCATCGCCGACAGGTGAACCGGAGACGATCTACTCGTTGGTGGCGCCACCGGTCTTTGTGGGCCCGCATGTCTTTGTTGCCATCGGCGAGCCGGAAGCCTCGAGTGGCGCGGGGGCGCTGCGCTGTCTTGACGCGCGTGGTCGCGGTGATGTGACAACGACGGCGGAGGTGTGGCGGGTGGACGGCGAGAAGTTCAACGACAGCCTTTCGACGGTCGCGGTGCATGAGGGCCTGGTTTATGCGACCGACACGGCCGGATTTCTGAGCTGCACCGATGCGGTGACGGGAGAGCAAGTTTGGGTGCACGACCTGTTGGCAAACATCTGGGGATCGCCGCTGGTGGTGGAAGGCAGAGTCTATGTGCAGGTGGGCGAGGGCGACGTGTATATCTTTCAAACCGGACGGGAGAAGAAGCTGATCGCGAAGAACGCGTCGCTGCCCGATATGGGCCATGGCACGCCGGTGGCGGCGAATCGCACGCTTTATATTACGGGTCAGAGGAAGTTGTACGCGATCGCGGCGGGTGAATGAGCGGATGCGTGGCCCGCGTGATGCGGACGCGGCGATCGCGAAACGCCCGGACGATTGGGTGACAGATTCCAGGACAGGAGGCGCACATGCCGGATGTGGCAGGAAATGTGACGGCCGTCATTGCCCTCGCAGCTGTTTAGAGTCGAATAGTGGGCGAACCTGTTTTGGGTTTCTCTTATGTCGAAATGGTTGCTCGTTGATGGATTCAATCTCGCTTACCGCTGTTTTCACGCGTTGCCCGAACTCACGCGGGCGGATGGTTTTCCCACGGGGGCTTTGCACGGTTGGGTGAAGTCGCTTTGGAAGCTGATCGATCAGGAGAAACCGGAGGCGACGCTGGTCTTTTTCGATCTTGGCGAGTCAGAAGAGCGGGTGGCGCTTCTCGCCGGTTACAAGGCGCAGCGGAAGCCGATGCCGGATCCGCTGCGGCAGCAGATTGAGCCGATCAAGGCACTGACGCGGGCGATGGGCCTGGCAGGCATCGAAGTCAGCGGGGTGGAGAGCGATGATTTGCTGGCGGCTGAGGCCGTGATTCTGGCCCGGCAAGGCCATGAGGTTCTAATCGTTTCGAGTGACAAGGACTTTGCGCAGATCGTTGACGACCGGATCAAGATTATGCTCCCGCCGCCCTCGGCGAATCCGAAGCTAGGCTGGCGTTTGCTCGACGCGGCGGGGGTGCAGGAAAAATTCGGTGTGCCGCCCGCGCAGATTGCGCACTATCTGGCTTTAGTCGGCGACACCTCCGACAACATCCCGGGGCTGGATGGGGTTGGCCCCAAGACGGCCGCGAAATGGCTGGCGGAATGCGGCGGCAGTGTGGAGTGCGTGATTGAGAAAGCAGCCGAGTTGAAGCCGGAGCGGTTCCGCGAAGTCGTCGTGGCCCATGCCGACCGGCTGCGCCTGAATCTGAAACTGACGACGCTCAACCTGTCACTGCCGCCAGTTAAGCCGGAATGGCGTACGCCGCTGCCGGAAGAGCTGTTCCGCATGCTCGAAGGGTTCGAGATGAGATCATCGGCCGCCGAAGCGCGGAAACGGTACGCGCTGCCCGGGCACGTGATTTCAGGAGGCGCGTCGGCGGGAGTTGCTGCGGTCGGCGGACCCGTAATCAAGCCCGCAGCGCCGAGTCCGAAAGAGACGCAGTCAGAGCTGTTTTAGGCTTTTAGGTGACGGCGGGAAAAAGAACCCGACGAAACGGCGCGGGCAGGTGGGCAATCACGGCGTCCGGTTGTTTCCGGTTGAGACCGGCTCATTCTGGTAGAGCCGGGACGTGGCCTCTCAATCAAATCCTTACGCGCGTTTTGTGAAACGCGTTCGGCCCCGCTTGCGCCTTTAACGCGGCGGGTGGCCATGGTCCGCCACGTGTGCCGCTGACCGCGTCTATCGTCCTTCGGTTGAGACGCCGCGGGGATCGAAGATGTAGCCGATCCCATGCACGGTCCGGAAGGCGTTGAGCTCGAGTCCGTGGGCGCTGAACAGATCGCGCACTTTTACGATATACTGATCAAGCGAGCGGCTTTTGACGTCCGCATGAATGCCCCAGACCGAGTGAATCAACGCTTTTCGCGTGATAACCTGGCCAGGATGGGCGTTGAGGTAGGCAAGAATCCCCAGCTCTTTGCGACCGAGTTTCTGGGCCGTATTATCCGGAAAAGAGATTTCCAGGCGCTCTGGCGTCACCCGCGCGCCGCAGAAGTCGAACGGCTGGTCCGTGATCTTGACGTTCTTGGTGACGTTGAGGTCGGCCTTGGATTCGGTGCGACGGAGCACGGCGCGAATGCGCGCGACCAGCTCGGCGTAACTGAACGGTTTGGTGACGTAGTCGTCGGCGCCGATATCGAGGCCCTTGATCTTACTCATCTCCTCGACATTGCCGGTCACGAAGATAACCGGGATCGTAAGATCTTCCGATTTAAGTTCTTCGATGAGGGAGAACCCTGATTGGTCGGGAAGGTTGACGTCGAGCAGCATCAAGTTCGCGAAGTTCTTTTTCAGGAACTTGAGAGCATGATTTGCCCGGTTGCATATCTGCGTATGCATGCCGGCTTTCTCGAGGTGGAGCGAAATCAGCGCGGCAAGCTCAGGCTCGTCCTCGACGATTACGATGAGTGGTTTGGGCTCGGTGCGAGGAGGAGGAGTCGTCAGCATGACCAGGAAGCAAGTGTGGTTTTACAATTGGGTCCGGCGTTGTCAACTGCGGTGCCGGTTCAGATTCATTTGTTATTTATCGGCCGCAAATGGCTGAAGTAGCGTGGGAAATTTGCTTGAAGGTGCTGGCGGCGGCGTGTGCTTTGGCCTACGTGTCCGAAAAAGCTCCTCTCCTGATGCTGGGTTTGCCGAAGGGCAGCCTGGAAGATTCGACCAAAAACCTGTTCGCTAAAGCGGGTTGGAAAATCACCACGAGTTCGCGGAATTACCGTCCATCCATCAATGACCCGGAGCTCGACGGGCGTTTCGTGCGCGCGCAGGAGGTGAGTCGTTACGTGGAACATGGATTTTTCGACTGCGGGCTCACGGGAGAGGATTGGATCAAGGAAAACAACTCCGACGTGGTCGACGTGTGCGACCTGATCTACAGCAAGGCATCGACGCAGAAGTCGCGTTGGGTGCTATGCGTGCCCTCGAACTCTGCGGTGAAAACCGCCAAGGATCTCGAAGGCAAACGCGTGGCGACCGAACTCATCAATACGACGAAGCGCTATTTCGAAGCGCAAGGCGTGAACGTCGAGGTGGAATTTTCCTGGGGAGCGACGGAGGTGAAGGTGCCGGATCTGGTCGATGCGATCGTGGACATCACCGAAACGGGCTCATCGCTGCGCGCGAATAATCTGCGGATCGTCGACACCTTGCTTGAGACCAACACCAAGCTGATCGCCAATCGGCAGAGTTGGGCTAATCCAGCGAAGCGGAAGAAAATCGAGACGATTGCGCTGCTGTTGCGCGGTGCCTTGGAGGCCGAGTCCAAGGTCGGTTTGAAAATGAATCTGCCGAAAACGGCGCTCGAAGCCGTCGTCCGGGAATTGCCGTCGTTGCGGAATCCTACGATCTCGCAGTTGAGTTCGCCCGACTGGATCGCGCTCGAAACGATCATCGACGAAAGCGTCGTCCGCGAAATCATCCCCCAACTCAAGGCGCTCGGGGCCGAGGGGATCGTCGAGTATCCACTTAACAAGGTCGTTTACTGAGTCAGTCGCGCGGCGGCGACCCGTGCGTTCGCGCGCGGCGGATTCCACGCCCGCTGAGTTGCGTGGAAGCGTTGCCGCCTCCAATTTCCCTCATCATGTCGAAGGTAACCCTCGGTCTCCTCCAACACGCCTGTGGCACCGATGCCGCGGCGAACCTCAAGAAAACACTCGCGCTCGCCGAACGCGCCGCGAAAAAGGGCGCGAACATCATCTGCACGCAGGAGTTGTTTCGCTCGCAATATTTCTGTCAGGCCGAGAACCACGATTACTTCAAACTGGCGGAATCGATTCCCGGTCCCAGCACGAAGGCGTTTCAGGCGCTCGCTAAGAAACACGGGGTGGTAATCATTGCGTCGCTGTTCGAACGGCGCGCCTCCGGTCTCTATCATAATACTGCGATCATCATCGACGCCGACGGCACGCTGCTCGGCATCTACCGGAAGATGCACATTCCGGATGATCCGCTCTACTACGAGAAGTTCTATTTCACGCCGGGCGACACCGGTTTCAAGGCGTGGGAAACCAGGTTCGGCAAGATCGGCGTGTTGATCTGCTGGGATCAATGGTATCCGGAAGGCGCTCGGCTCACCGCGATGCAGGGCGCCGAGATTCTGTTCTTCCCGACTGCGATCGGCTGGCATCCCGGCGAGAAACAGGAGTACGGCCCCAATCAGCACGGCGCCTGGGAAACCATCCAACGCAGTCACGCGGTGGCCAATGGCTGCTATGTGGCCGCGGTCAATCGCATCGGCGTGGAAAAGCCCGAGGGCGGCGATGGCATCGAATTCTGGGGCCAGAGTTTCGTGGCAGGCACCAGCGGACAGATTCTCGCGAAAGCGAGCGTTGATCAGGAAGAGGTGATGCTGGTTCCAATTGATCTCGGCAAAGTGGATGTCACCCGCACGCACTGGCCGTTCCTGCGCGATCGGCGGATCGATGCCTACGGCGATCTGACGAAACGGTTCATCGACTGAGCCGGCTCCCTCCTTTCAAAGTAGGGCGGGTCTGTGACCCGCCGTGGGAAGGTCAAAGACCGGCCCGACCGTGGCTCGACATCCGCCGGTATTCTCAACCGTTTCATCCGGGAAAATACAGTTGAAGCCACAGATTTCACAGATGAGCACAGATTTCCAAGGTATTATAAATAAAGTCTCGTCACCTTCGGGGTGAATTGCGGACAAATGCCTCTTCATTAGTAATCCTCTGTATCCGTGCTCATTGGCGTAATCTGTGGCTAAATAAACTGCTGAATTTAGATTCATCTGTGGCAAAAAAGACATCATTCTCCCGTCCAGCGCGTTCAGCGGCGCGTCCCACTTTTACCATGGTCAAGTCGAAGTCTTCCGCCAAAACGCCGGCTCAACTCGGTTTTCGCATGCCCGCTGAATGGGAACCGCAGGCCGCGATCTGGCTCTCATGGCCGCACAAGCGTTCGTCCTGGCCGGGACAGTTTCGCCCGGTGCCGTATACGTTTGCAAAGATTGTCGCGGCGATCAGTCGATTCCAAGCCGTGCGGATTAATGCGGCCGCGGCCCTCCAGCTTCGGGCGCAGCGGCTCTGCACGGCGGCGGGCGCGGACATGGCCAGGGTAACGTTCTACGATCATCCGACGAACGATGCGTGGTGTCGCGATCACGGTCCCATTTTCGTGAAGAACGATCAGACCGGCGAAATTGCGGTCACCGACTGGCGTTATAATGCGTGGGGCGACAAGTACCCGCCGTACGATCTCGATAATGAAATTCCGCCGAGTATCGCAGCGAAATTGAAACTGCACCGCTTCGAGCATGACATGATCCTCGAAGGCGGTTCAATCGATGTGAATGGAAAGGGCCTGCTGCTGACGAGCGAGCAGTGTCTCTTGAACCAGAACCGCAATCCGCATCTCACCCGGGAGCAGATCGAGGGCAACCTGCGCGACTACCTCGGGGTGAAGACGATCCTCTGGGTCGGTGACGGTATCCTGGGCGATGATACGGATGGCCACATCGACGACATCTCCCGCTTCTTCAAACCCGATGGTTTCATCACCTGTGTGGAAAAGAACCGGCGGGATCCCAACCAGCGGATTCTTGACGAGGTATTGGAGCGGTTACGGAGCTTTCGGACGCCCGCGGGCAACAAATTCGAGGTGGTGACGCTGCCCATGCCGAAGCCCTTTGGGTTTCAAGGTCAGCGGGTGCCGGCGAGCTATGCGAATTTTTTGATTATCAATGGAGCGGTGCTCGTGCCCACGTTTCAGCAGAAGAAGCGTGACGCCGAAGCCTGCGCGATCATCGGCGCGTGCTTTCCGGGTCGCGAAGTGATCCCGATCGATTGTTACCATCTCATCTGGGGGCTGGGGACCCTGCACTGCATCTCGCAGCAGCAGCCGGCTTGAAAGGCTGGGTCGAAACCGGGAACACTGAGGATGGATCCGGCGTTTCGACGTCATTCGGCGGTGACTCGATGGTTTCGACCCGATTTGACCCGCGTCCCGTGGACACCTGATACAGACATTCCTGTCTGTAATTTCGTTCTCCAATCCAACCCAATTCAATACCGACAGGAATGTCGGTATCACTCCGTTCGCTTGCCCTTCCCGCCGGGCGCGCCGATCGTCGAGGATGCCTTTCGCTTTTCTCATGGTAACCGCCGGCTTGGTGCTGTCCCTTTCCGGTTGTGGTTCCGTGTCTGACGCTGCGTCCGGGATGCGGGAGAAATTTGCGGAACGAAGTGCACCCACCACCAAGACGCTTTCTGCACCGCAGCGGCAGGTCTACGACGCGGTGCGCGTTGCGGCCGGGCAATTGGGATACCGCTTCGTCCGTGGCGGCGCCGCCCAAGGGGAGTACGAAGGCGTGACCGGCGTGCGGGCAGGTGAGACCATGGGAACCGCGCGGCAACGTTCGATGAAGGTGAGCCTCGGCCGGGCGCTGGATGGCGGTACGGAAGTAGCGGTTCGAATCACGGAAATCATTGAAGCGGACTCCTCCAACCGAGCGGGGGTGGCGACCGAATCGCCCCTGCGTGACCCAGCGTACTACGAGGTGTTTTTCCGTCAGGTTGAGCGGGCTTTGTCGCCGGATTCGTAAACTGGGGGTTCACCTGATGCGATGCAGCGGCGGATTCCACGCGCAATCGGGTCAAATTCGGGCTTGCGGCCCGTCGGTGGCTCGCGGACCCTGATCGTTCGCGACCGTTAGTCGGACAGGTTGGCGTAATGTCGCGAGCTCCCGCCAGCCTCCCACGTCAGTATAACCATCAACCAATCCGGTCCCGTTTTGCGGGATCGACCCGTCGGATGGGCGTCACTGGAGCAGACGCACGGCCGACGTATTCGTACTATGAGTTCAGTAATGCAAGACCTGTTGGCTCAGTCATCCTTCGATAAACTGAAGGAAGGCGCGATCGTCCCAGGCATCATCACCGAAATTCGCCAAAATGAAGTGGTCGTCGACATCGGCGGCAAATCTGAAGGCGTGATCCCAGCCAATGAGTTCATCGACATCGGTGAACTTCAAATCGGCTCCACCATCGAGGTCCTCGTCGAAAAGCTGGAAGACAAGAGCGGCGCTCCTGTTCTCTCCTTCGACAAGGCCGAGCAAAAGAAGAACTGGGATAATATTCTCACCAAGTTCCCCGAGGGTTCCGTGGCCGCGGGTCGCGTGAAAGCCAAGGTGAAGGGTGGCCTGATCATCTCGATTGGCGTCGATGCCTTCATGCCGGCGTCGCACATCGACATCCAGCCGCCCAAGAATCTCGACCAGTACGTGGGCCAGACCTACGACTTCAAGATTCTCAAAATCAATCTCGACCGGAAGAACATCGTTCTTTCCCGCCGCGAACTCATCGAGCAGCAGCGCACCGAAAAGCGCCGCAACTTGCTCGACTCCATCCAACCCGGTCAGGTCCGCAAGGGCGTGGTCAAGAACATCACCGACTTCGGTGCGTTCATCGATCTCGACGGCATGGACGGCCTCCTGCACATCACGGATATGTCGTGGGGTCGTATCTCTCACCCGAGCGAAATGCTCAAGCAGGGTGAAGAGGTTCAGGTCATGATCATCGAAGTGAATCGCGACAAAGAGCGCGTTTCCCTCGGTCTCAAGCAGACCACCAAGAATCCATGGGACGAAATCGACCGCAAGTATCCGGTCGGCGCCAAGGTTCACGGCAAGGTCGTCAACCTGGTTCCCTACGGCGCATTCGTCGAAATCGAACCCGGCGTCGAAGGTCTCGTGCACATCACCGAGATGTCCTGGACGAAACGCATCACCAAGCCGTCCGAACTGCTCAAGGTCGGTCAGGAGCTCGATGCGGTGGTCCTCGGCATTCAGAAGGACGAACAGAAGATCTCGCTCGGCCTGCGTCAGCTGGAGCCGAACCCGTGGGATATGGTTCGCCACAACTACCCAATTGGCGCTCGTGTACGCGGCAAGGTCCGCAACATGACGACCTACGGCGCGTTCATCGAACTCGAAGAGGGCATCGACGGTATGGTGCACGTCTCCGACATGAGTTGGACCCGCAAGGTCAATCATCCATCCGAAGTCCTGAAGAAGGGCGACGAAGTGGACGCGATCGTGTTGGACGTGGATTCGAACCAGCAGCGCATCAGCCTCGGCATGAAGCAGCTGGCCACCGATCCATGGAGCGACATTGATGCGTTCTTCAAGATCGGCGACGTCGTCAACGGCACCGTGACCAAGATCACCTCGTTTGGCGCATTCGTGGAACTGAAGGATGGCATCGACGGCTTGGTGCACATTTCGCAGATCAGCGAAGAGCGCATCGACAAGGTGAAGGACGTCTTGAAGCCCGCTCAGGAAGTGACGGCTCGCGTGATCAAGATCGATCGCGAAGAACGTCGTCTTGGCTTGTCGATCAAGGCTGCCAACTACTCCGATTCGCAGCTCGCCGCCGAGACCTCGGCTTACGAGCAGCTGAATCGCAGCGCGGGCAACGACATGATGAACCTCGGAGACATTCTCGACGAGGCGGCCAAGAAAGAGTGAGCTGCAGTGGGGAACCCTCAACGGGTTCCCCACGCCGCATCCGCCTTTTTCACCGTTTCAGTTTCAGCCGCCCGGCTTCAGTCAGGCGGCTTTTTTGCGTCTCCTGCGCACGACCGGGGATTCATCCGTCGCCCCTGGTGCAAAGGGACAGGCTATTTCCACCGCACCAAGGACGCGCGATTTCGTGTACGTGCTTCGGTTAGTTTCAAGGGACAGGCTTGGGTTAGTTTCAAGGGACAGGCTTATTTCCCATGCAAAAGGGTTAGTTTCAAGGGACAGGCTTATTTCCCATGCAAAAGGGACAGGCTATTTTCCATGCACTGGCACCGTGGTGCAAAAGGGGACAGGCTATTTCCACTCCCTTCCATGCACTGGCACCGTGGTGCAAAAGGGGACAGGCTATTTCCACTCCCAAAGGGACAGGCTATTTCCACCGCACTCCTCACCAATGGGCGCGTCGAGGGA
>Ga0163144_10022841_pt1 | contig 12382 bp, 11 predicted proteins | sample OliLak19BULKMAT1_FD_123175 | JGI IMG/M metagenome (GOLD analysis project Ga0163144, IMG submission 123175) | Freshwater microbial mat bacterial communities from Lake Vanda, McMurdo Dry Valleys, Antarctica - Oligotrophic Lake LV.19.BULKMAT1 | ecosystem: Environmental > Aquatic > Freshwater >... | reverse complement strand
GCGACCACCAGGTCCAGTACCAGGAAAAGCCGCGGCGATGCCACGCGACGACCGTCGCGGGCCGGACGACCACCACCGCCGATCGCCAGTCCGTCCACGCGCGGCGCAGGGGTGCCGATCGATCTCGTCTCGGCGCTGGTCAGCGACGAACTCGTCCGTCGCCAGGACCGCCTGATCCTGCGGCGCGCGCAGCAGGCGCGTTTCCGCGACCCAGACCGCGCGCTGGACACCTTCGACCTCGACTTCAACAAGAAGATGAATCGCGCCCTCATTCACGAGCTCGCCACCGGCCGCTTCATCCAGCAGCGCGAAGACGTGCTGCTCCTGGGGCCACCGGGCACGGGCAAGAGCCACCTCGCTCACGCCCTCGGCCGCGCCGCGATCCACCAAGGCCATCGCGTGCTCTACCGCGAAGCGCATATGCTCATCGAAGAGCTCGCCGACGCCACGCTTGACGGCACGCGCAAGGACGTGGTCGCCGACCTGACGTCCGTCCCGTTGCTCATCATCGACGACCTCGGCATGCACAAGCTGCCGCACACGGCCGCCGAAGAACTGCTGGAGATCGTCATGCGCCGCTACGAACGCGCGTCGACCCTGCTCACCTCGAACCGCCCCGTCGACGACTGGGGCAAGCTGCTGGGCGACACCGCGGCCGTCACGGCGCTCCTGGACCGGCTGCTACACCACGCCCACGTGCTCAAGTGCGGGCCAAGGAGCTGGCGCACCAAGGTCCACACCGACTCGCGCCCGGATCCCGTCTCGCAGTAGAACTCACGGGTCTCGGTCACCGCCGCGAACATGGCCGGGTTTGCCCGTCGACGAAATGGCCGGTTTTAGCCTGTCCACCGAGGTCCATCTGCCGGAAGCTTTTGTACGAACGACCCTCAAGACTCGCTGTTCACATGGCGGCGAGCGACCTCAGCCTACAAGTGCCCCCGTCCTTCTCACGGGCATCCTAGACGTGGCCCAAGAACGTGGGGATCCTGCGGGTGTCGGCGCGGCGTGGGGGCCCCGTGGAGTTGATGGTGGCTGGACAGGTGGGTGCGCGCCTGTATCACGAGAAACTGACGCGGTGGTCAGTTCGGTCCAGACATCGGGTCTACCTGCCTCGCTGGTGGGCGCAGCATGGCCGCAATGTGGGGGGACACGAGCAACACGATCATCCCGAGCCAGAGCCAACCACCGCGCGTGACGTCGTAGTCCTCAAGCAGTCGGTCCCAGGAGTATCCCAGCACGAGCCGACCCAGGCTGACTTCGAAGGCCAGCGTCAGGGCCAGCCACAGCAGACCAACGAGCCACCGGGCCCTCGGCGTGTCGGCCCGAATCCAACGGGTGACTATGCACGCTACCCCGACGACGATCACGCTGCCCGTGAACAGCGCGAGTTGGCGAGCGCGCAGGTCGCCGACATACGGCCTCAACAGCAGCTCACGCAACGTGCCATGCAGTGATTCCGCAACGATCAGGAGTAGCCAGGCCGCACAGGCTCTCCACACCACGGATCTCGTGCGGATGCTGCCAGCGTTCGGTGCCCTCACCGGCGACGCGCCTGGGCGATGTTCCACGCCGCCATCAGCGCCAGCACGCTACCTGCGACGAGCACGGGCGTCAGGACGGCCCAGTCCCGGATCGGCCGATATTGTACAACGCTAGGTCGAAGCTCGAAGAAGCCGACCGGCGACACACGGACGCCACCACCACCGCCAGCTCCCTCTTCGCCTCGTCGCGTGCCACTGCCGCCGCCAAACCCGTACGCCGCTCTGGCGACCGGGACGACCGCGACATCGCCACGCTCGATGGGCGCGCCAAAGATCGTCGCCGCCGTCGCGGTGGCACCTAGCCGCTGGGCAAGGCTTTCAATCCATCCTGTTGACATCGTCATCACCTACCTCACATTCTTGGGCCACCACGGGGGCTAATCCTGCCTCCAAAGGCTGGCTCTGGCCTGTGTCCTGATTCAGGGATTCGCGGAGCAAGCCGAGAGAGGCCGTCGTACCGACGTACAAGGAGCGTACGCCGATGCCGATAGGCCGACCCTCGGCGCCCTTGGCTCGGACTACTGCCGGGCCGCCGACCACACTCCGAAGAATCGTCCTCGCCGTCGCGTGAAGCGTACCGGGCTGGCTATTGCGTATGTCGCTGCGACGCATCAGCACGTGGTCGACTCCAACAGTGACGCGAAACGAAGGCGACCGTCAGCGGGACCGACGCTATCAGGTTGACGACGTCACTGCTGTCAGGCGATACGCGATCTCGCGCGCGGTCTGGAGGAGGCGGTCGCGCGCGTCGCGGCCTTCGGCTCGTGGCTCTGCACCTCGCTCGTTCCTACTTCGGGTCGGCGAGACCCGTCGCCCCGATCAGGACGTCCTCGCGCATGATCCGGCACGTCTTCTCTGGCTCTTCGAACAAGGGGCTGTGGGCCGACTGTTCGAACGTGTAGAAGCCCTTGACAGGTGCCTCGAGCCGGTCGAAGTAGGACTTGGCCAGTGGGTACGAGACGGTGTAGTCATGCACGCCGTGCAGGAAGTACACGGCGATGCCGACCCTGGGGACGTGTTCGGCGAGATCAATAGCCAGCACCTCCGTCCACATGCTGCTGACCCCCATCGCCGCTTTGCCGCGCCACAGGTTGATCTTCTCGGTCAGCGTGTACTCACGATTGCGCAGCGACGGGAAGAAGAGGCCGGTGACGACGGACCGCATCTCCCGTATCGTGCCGACACCGAGTCCGTGCATCGCCTCGTCGCGCACGCGCAGGTAGCCAGCGGGCACTCCGCCGTCGAGCGTCACCGGCGCCGCCTCGAGCTTGCGCACCATGCTGGCGTTCCTGTCGTTCTTGAATCGCTGGAGCATGTAGTCGTAGGCTAGGCGCTCTGACGCGCGTTGATTCGACATCTGCGCGACCGCGATGTAGGCGTGGTAGAGGTGCGGGAATCCAGCGGCGACCTGTATGCCGAGGAAGGTGCCTCCGGAACGGCCCATCAGGTAGATCTTCTCTTGGCCAAAACGCGTGCGAAGGTAGTTCGTCACCTCCACGGCGTCGGACACCAGCTGCTCCGCGGTGGCGCTCGCCGGCGACGTCCCGGCGTGGTAGGAGAGCCCTGAGCCGCGCTGGTCCCACCAGACCACGGTGAAGTCCTCGTCGAGACCCGTCGGGTAGCGCGCTGTGAGGAAGTGGTCCGGAATGCCGCCATGGAGGTAGAGCAGGACGGGATGGCTCGCATGCCTGCTCTTGATGAACATCCCCTGCTCCACGCCGTTGATGCGGACTCGAATCTTCTCGGAGAGGCTGTCGGGCACGGGTCTGCCGGAGTCGTCCAGATACGGGTGCGGCCGTCCCGGACTCCAGACGAGCAAGAGGACCACAAGCGCGAGCACAACGGCCAGCACGCTCGTTACGGCGATCAACGTCATACGTCCCGCCTTTCTCACTATCGATCGGGTCAATGACCTGTGGGCCCCGCTGGTGTCCACTGTGTCGCCTCCACTCGTTGCCGAGAGGGTGTGCGTGCTGCGGCGACCGCGGCGTCGGCCAGCCGTGATTCCATCTGGCGCACGACGGCCGACTCGTCACCAAACACGTTCACGTCGGTGTTCAGCTGGAACGCCACGGACACACGGTGGACGGGGTAGTACCGAAGGCTGGAGCTGTAGCCCGGAATCCATCCGCCGTGGCCGTAGACGGGGCCGTGCGGGCCGGCCTGCTGCACGGCGACGCCTGCGCCATAATGCGCCGCCGGAACGTCGGGGCTCATCGGAACCGCACGCAGTAGATCGGCCAGGTACGGGCCTGCCAGCGCACGGCCTTCAAAGAGCGCGTGGCCCCAGCGCGCGAGATCGCTGGAGGTCGACACCAGGCCGCCGCCGGTCCACTCCACGCCTGGATGCCAGGCCAGCACGCCCGGCGCCGTCGTGGTCTTCGCCGGGAAGCCGAAGGTATTGGCCCGCGTCGTGTACCCGGCCGCCAGGTCCGGAATCTCTCGGACGTTCGAGGGTGCCGTCAGCGTGAGACCGAGCGGTGCCAGAAAGCGCGTTCTGACCTGATCGTAGTAGGTCTGACCAGTCGCCTTCTCAATAACGAGCCCGACCAGGATGTAGCCCGTGTCGCTGTAGGCCCAACCCTGACCTGGCGCGAACAGCGGCGGCTGGTCGAGCACGAACTGCAGCAGGGCGTCAGGCGGGAACGGATTGGTCGGCTCGGACCAGCGGCGAGCGACCTCGGCAGCGAAGGCTGGCTCGTGAACGTGGTCGGGCAACCCAGCGGTGTGGGTCAGCAGGTGCCGCAGCGTCATGACATCATGATTCGGCAACCGGGCGAACCCCTTGTGGTCCCCAAGCCACTGGGATGCTGGCGCGTCGAGGTCGAGGATCCCCTCGTGCACCAGCGCCAGTGTGGTCGCGGCCACGAAGGTCTTGCCGATGCTGGCTGCGAGCATCCGGTGGTGTGTCGACATCGGTGTGCGTGCTTCGAGATCCGCGAAGCCCGTTGCGGCAACCACGGTCGTCCCATCGGCCAGTGCGTAGGCGGCCGTCGCGCCCGGGAAGGCGTATTGTCGACGCAGGGTCTCGAGAGCTGACTGCCAGCGCGCGTGTCGATCGGACTTCACTGTTCGGCCTGCAGGGTCGCGTCCAGGCGCGCCGGAAGTGCACGAGACCAATACCGCGGCGGCCCACGCCCCAAGCGCCAGTCTTGCGAGTGGACGTCGCCCGTGCGCAGGGTCCGGGGGGGCTGGCGTGGGCACCCGCTGAGTCGTCGCGGCGACGACCGGCCCGAGGGGCACGACCCGTGTCACCGCACCGGCGCGACTGAACATCGTGGCGCGGTTGAGCACGACGACCGCCAGGGCCGCGGCGACGAACACGATCGTGTCGTGCGGCTGCGCGTCGGGCCACAGCGGATTGTTCAGTTGGAAGTGGAAGAGCACCGCGAGGAGCAGGCTGCCCCCCGAGGCGTTGAACAGCGGCGTTACGATCACACTGGTCGCGACGGCTCCAATGAGGAACGGGGTAAGGCTCCAGGCGCTTTGCGGCGTGCCGCTCAGGAAGAAGGCCGGTAGGTGCCAGGCGCCCCAGATGACGCCCAAGATCAGGCTGGCCGCGAACGGAGCGAATCGACGCTGCAGGATCGGCAGCGCGACGCCGCGCCAGCCGAACTCCTCCATGGGACCGAGCACCAGCATGAACGCCATGGCGGCGAGCAGGGATCCGAGTCCCTCGAACGGCCACGGGGCGGAGAAGAGCGTGCCCTTGAGCCAGGCCCCCATGACGTAGATCGCTCCGATTCCTGCGACCAGGAAGCCATACCAGTACGGCGAACACCTCCATAGCGAGAGCCGGGAGACAAAGCGCCAAAGGCCCGACCGCCCCGTGGCCCATGCCACCAGCGCGACGGCCGCGATCGCCGGCGCATACACGGCGAGGATGAACAGCGGATGGCGAGCGCTGATCGCGCCCAAGGACCGCGTCGCACTCTCGGGTGCCAGCAGATACAGCACCAGCACGCTCCACGCCACGCCGAACGTGATGAGCACGTACGGGCCGAGGGCGCGGCTCGGCACGTCGGGACTGCGCGCCGTCTCCGCATCAGGGAACATGGTCATCTCGTCGCTCCTGCCACGCGCGTCACCGGTTCGACGCGGTCGCTACCGCGTTTGGTCACAGTGCCCGGGCGCCTCGGAAGGACGATGGTTCGGCGGACCACCGTGCCGTCCGAGGTCGCTCCAGGAGTGGGCATCGTGGTGCGCGGACGCGCCACCGTCGGCCCTCCGTCGATCGTGGGTACACCGTCGGAGCTGTCGGCCAACGCGATCGTGATCTCGCTGAGCCCATCTAGCGACAGCGTCAACGCGACGCCTTCGGTCGGCAGTGCCGCGTAGTTGAACCACAGCGCGCCGCGCTCAGCGGGCGCATAGCCCTCCAGGTCGAACGGCTGTCCCGCGATGTCGGCCTTCACAATCCGGGTGGCGGCCGACACCCGCACTTCCAACAGGGGCGCGCCACGTGGCGATCGCAAATGGAAGACCATCTCACGGAGGCCGTCCACCATCCCGTCTCCAAGGACCTGCAGGTCGGGTGCGGGCAGCGTCGCGAGGGGCGCCAACGCTCGAAACGTCACCGGGCCACCCGGCATCCCCTGTCGCACCCCGGGTGTCCGACGCGTACCTGCGGGAATGAAGGCCGTCGTCCACGCGCCCAGATGCATGTCGTTGGTCACCCACTCGGCACGGCGCGTGTCGGCGTCGAACTCGTAGCGCACGTGCTCGGGGCGAGGCCGATCAACACTGAACCCTGACCGCGCGGTGCCGATGGCCGCGAAAGCGACCGCGACGCTCCCGAGTGCTACCGGCACCCACCACTCGCGACTACCGCGTGGCGCGGCGCGCAGCGTCCGGCTGAGGGGCCACACGAGTCCGGTGACCAGCGCGGCGAACATCGTGGGGACCGCGAGGAACGGCAGACCGCTCATCGAGTCGAGGCGCACCATGAACCCCACGAACAGGCTGGGCGGCACGAAGACAGGGGCCACGATGGTCACGACCACCACGGCGGCCACGACAGCGGCGGCCGCTGTCGTCCACCGGTCGCGCCCGCCCCCGTGCACTTCGAGCGCGAGCCATGGCAGCGCCGCGAGCAGGGGCCACACGCACAGGTAGCTCCAGGCAGGAAACCATGCGGCCGTGGCGATGGCTCCGACGCCCAGGGCGAGCAGGACACCAACGACCTGCGTGGTCCACGGCAGCCACCGGCTCAGCCACGTGGCCCACGCAGTCGTCGTCGCCGCGGCGCAGAAGAGCAGGCCGAGGTAGTACCAGGCCCACACGTAGTGTCCAACGAGGAACACTTGGAGGTTGGGCGTCACCGCACGCAGGCTCCACCACGCGAGCGCAGCGACGGCGACCGAGGCGATGCCGCCCACGACGTATACCGTGGCGGCGAGCAGTGCGGACGTGAACGAAAGCTGACCTCGCTTGATGGCCGCACCAACGATACCGAGGAAGATCCCCAGCGTTAGTGCGATCGCCGGCCAGGACCATCGAGTCGCGTAGTGCAGCACGACGCCCGGCCAGACGGTGAAGAACACGGCGTCATCACCGCCGTGCAGGGCATCCAGATCACTGTTGGCGAAGTAGCGCGTCAACGCCAGCGCATAGTCGCCGAACTGCTGCACACTGCGCGGGTCCAGCGCCGCTGCCGTGTCAAGCTGCGTGTGATACGCGGTGGTGTTTCCAGCGAAGATGAATCCCATGCCCGCGCTGCCGGCGTCCAGGTAGTCCTGAAGGTCGCACGCGTTGCGGCTGTCTGGTGTGGCGTTGAATAGTCCTACATCGAACGAGGAACTCAATGCGCCTGGGGCGTGTCGCGCGAAGGCGGCGATCAGCCGGCCGTTCCCAGGACCCGTCACGTACAGGCTTGCCGGGCCGGTGTTCCCCATCACTTCGAAGTTCAGCGCCACGCGCACGTCTTGCATCCAAGGATGTTGCGTCGCGAACGCATGCGCGCCTAGGTCGCCGACTTCTTCGGCGTCTGTGAAGATGGCGATGACGTCATGCGCGAGCGGCGGACCGATGCGCAGCCCCCGGAGCACTTCGAGCAGGGTGATCACACAGGCGCCGCAGTCGCCGGCCGCGGGTCCCGTACTGCCGCCGTCGTAGTGCCCGCTCAGCAGCACGGCGTCGTGACCGGCAGTGCCCGGCAGGCGCACCATCACGTTGCGTACTGAGGCCACGCCGAAATCCTCGGCGCCTGGGAACCGGAACGCGCTCACCGTGTCCTGCGTCTGCGGCGACAGGCCCAGCGCCTCGAGTTGCTGGATGAGATAGGCACGCGTCTCCGCGTGGCCCGGCGAACCGACGGGCCGAGGCGCGCGGGCGATCACGTCCAGGTGCTGCACCGCGCGCGCGGCCGAGAACACGTCCGCCGGTGCCGTCGAGGGGACGACCACGACGGGCGAGAACATCTGTAGCGTCGCGATGAGCGCAACCGCGCTCGCCGCCAGAGGCGCCCAGGCAGCGGCAGAGTGCGACCGCGGGATCGCCTGAGGTCCGGTCACCCGCCCGGCGGCGCCGACCTCGACAGGCACCGCAGCGTCGGACCGGCCAAGGTGGTTCATGACGCCCGCCGTGTGCGCGCCAAGAGGGCGGCGAGATGCTGACCCCAGAGACCAAGGCGCTCGCCCAGGCTGCCGGGGCCCGGCACGGCACCAATCTGTATCGCCAGCGCCAGCCTATCCACGACCACGACGTGGTGGGCCAGCAAGCCGCCCTCGAAGCGCGAGAACTCCGCGGTCTCGAACTCGACGGGTTGGTCGGTCGGGGCAAAGCCGGGGGGCGTCAACGGGCCGGTCATCGTGCCGGCGATACGCACGCGCACGGCGACGGCTGTGTGGTCGAACGAGAGGTACGGGCCGTCGATCATCGTGACCCCGACGTCGGGCAGTGCCCGAAACATCCCCTCGTGGTGGAAACGGTACACGGCGTCACGCCCACGCAGTGGGGCGAGTGCGGCGGGGTCGTGCCATGCGACGTCGGGGGCGCACAGCGCCGCCACGGCGGCGGCGTCGTGCGCATTCACGGCGGCATACAGCCGCCGAAGGAACTGATGCACGAACGGCTCGTCGAGGTGGTCGGCCATGGCAGTGACCCCGGTCACGGGCCGGTGATGATGTCCGCCACCGGCCGACGCGGCGCCGCCGGCAGGACGTCTGAGGCAATACCCATTCTCAGCAGCAACTGCGCGAACCCCGAGCGGCCGGTGAGTTGCTGCACTGTCGGACGGAGACCGGCCACTTGCACCGGCTGGTTCAAGTACGACGCCTGCAGGCCATACCGCGCGCCCACCAGCAGGAGGCGCTGCAGGGCTTGTCCCGAGGCCAACCAGTCGCGCGGTTCGTCGCCCTGGGTGGACAGCACCGCAAGCAGCGGCGATTCGTCCGCCAACTGGCGGTCCTTCGCCGCGACGCCGTGCCCCATGTCGAAGCTCCGCACTACCAGTTGCGCCACGGGGACCGCGAGTGTGGGCAACGTCAGGCCGTCGCCCCGGCGGCGCGGATGCATCCAGGCCGCCAGCTCGCGCCGCCAACTCGGATTGGCCCACTGCACGGTGTCACCCTCAGCGACCAGCGCCGCGGCTCGTTGCCGACGGTCGTCCGCATCGAGCACGCTGAGTGCGGCCCCTTCTTTGGCCACGGCGTCGACGAGGCGGTGTACGGTCTCCGGGTCTATCGCGGTAGCTGCGAACGTCCGGCGGTACGTGCGCCGCTCGGTAAGCGCGGCGTGTAGCTCGGCGTCAGCCTGCGCGACCACCGTCGGCACGAGGCGGACCCGCGCTAGGTGGTCGTCGTCGGCGGCGTCAGGAAACACCTCCACCACAGCGTCGAGCTTCGCGGCGGCCGCCGCGACACGAAGGTTGAACAATGCACAACCGCAGCTGATGGTCAACTCGCGGTCGTGCGGGTCGGTGACTGGCAACGCACGCGTGCGGTCGGCCAGGACGTCGACGATGTGACCGTCGAGGCGGAACAGCCATGGCTGCGTGTTGTGGCTGGATGGCGCCAGCGACGCTGCCTGCACCAGGGCTTCCAGATGCACCGTGCCGTCTGCGGCGACGTGTGAGGACTCGGTCGTCATTGCACACTCCAGAAGGCGAGCACGCGTGTGCGCGGAGCCCATTCATCGAACTCGTGCACACCGTGACCGGTCAGAATTTCAGAGAGACACCGACGTCGACCGTGACGTACGACAGCGTGCTCGAAGACTCCGCACCGCCAAACCGCACCTTCGGTTCGAACCGGCGGTAGCGCACGCCTGGGGTCAGACTCCATCGGTCGTTCAACGCGACATCTAGTCCTCCCCCCAACTCGAAGCCGAACGTGTGCTTGGAGTCGGCGACGAGATCTCCGGCGTCTTCGTCCTCGATCTCGACGTGATTGAAGAGGCCGCCTGCGCGTACCCAGGGCTTCGCGCGTCCCGACAGTGGAGCGACATACCGCAGGCCGAAGGCATATCCGGTGTCCTCGACATCTGCCGTCGTCCCGAGCAGCTGCGTCTTTGCAGCACGGTTCTGCCAGTCCCAGGCGCCGTAGACGAATAGGTCGGGTGCGACACGCACGCCAAGGCCCATTTCGAGTCCGGCGCCGGTCTTGAGATCGACGGCCGCGAACTCGTCGACGGCGACGTTCACTCCGCCTCGCACCTCGGCCATCCAACGCGGCTGAGCGAACAGTGGGCTAGCGACAAACAGGAACGACAGCACACAGGCTGACGTGAGCGTGAAGAGTCTCATGACGATGTCCTCGATCCATGGATTACGGTGACGCTGACGAAAAGTCGCTGCCGGGAACCGGGAGCCAACGTCCGTCACTCCTGCTGGATTGCAAGACGCGCGCCGTGGAGTATCGGGGCGTAGCACCGAGGAGCGGGTCACGCGGGCCAACGCAGGACACTGAGCCATTCGTCAACGCCTACAGCTGTCTCGCTCTTCGCGTGAGTGCGGGCTGGCGCGAGTGAGGGCGCCCGCGCGCCGAGCCCTGAGTCCTCACGGGCAGCGAAATTCAGCGAAACTGCGAATAATTCCCCCGGGCCATAAGGGCGAGCTGCTTCTGCCACGAGAGCTTCGTCGTGGTACGCCAGCCGAAGCCTCTCGCACCCGACCAGCCCGACAACCTCCTTCCACGACACGAAGCGTGCACGACCGCCGCACGTGGGTCACGCGGCGTATGAATGCGAGCCGCTGCAATGGAGTCGCGGCGAAGGGGGCGATGATGGTGTGGTTCTCGTTGTGGGCGCCGCTCGCGTTGCAACTGCTCCTGCCGCTGCTACTCCTGGGATGGGTCGCCACAGGCCGAGGCACTCGGGGCGTGCGACTCGGGTCGACGGTGATGGCTGCGTTGTATTTGCTCGCCATCGGTCTCGCGGGGCTGTGGCTGGTCTTGCCCTGGTGGCTTGCGTTCGTGTACCCCGTGCTATTGCTGGCTGCGACGCGTCGAGCGTCTCATGTGGTGCGGCGGAGACACGTCGCGCCAGTGCTCGCGACGGCGACGGCGACCGTGGCCGCGTGCGCGCTCGGCAGTCTCGTCCTGTCGATCCTCATTCTTGTCGCCCTTGAGGCGCGCCACCCTCCCGGTGTCGCCATCGAGCTCGCCTCTCCCCTCCAGGGCGGGACGTACTTGGTGGTGAACGGTGGTAACCACCAGTTGGTCAACGCCCACCTCGGAACGCTCGAGGGCGACCGCTTCCGTCCGTACCGCGGCCAGAGCTACGGCGTTGACCTCGTACGAATCGATCGCGTGGGCCTCCGCGCGCGAGGACTGCTCCCGAACGACCCGTCAGCGTTCCTGACCTTCGGTGACACCGTCGTGGCGCCCTGTGCGGGACGTGTGGTCGCCACCGAGGACGAAGCGCCGGATATGTCACCGCCACAGCCTGACCGTTCGCACATGGCTGGCAACTACGTCATGCTCGACTGCGGCGGCACTTGGGTGCTCCTGGGGCATCTGCAACGAGGCTCGGTGGCCGTTCATAAAGGCGACGCGGTTCCCGCCGGAGTCGCGCTCGGCCGCGTTGGCAACAGCGGCAACACGGGGGAGCCCCATCTGCACATCCACGCTCAGCGTCCAGGGAGCGCTGCTGAGCCCATGAGCGGCGAGCCCTTAGCCATTCGAATCGATGGTCGATACCTGGCTCGCAACGCACCTGCTGGCGGGGTTGGCGGCCGCGTCCGTGCAGTGGAGGGTGGCGTTGGGCGGGACGCCGGGCGGGCGCCGGCGACGCCTGGGGCAGACGTCCGTGGATCGCGGCGTGCCCGTGCTCGGCGTGTGTCATGCGCGCTGGGAGGGCTTCGATCTGCACGCCGCGGTACGGGTGCCCGCCGGGCAGCTGGTCGGGCATCGCACGTGGCAAACGCGGGATGCCCGACGGAAGTGGCACAGGTTGGGCTACGTACCGGTTCGCGGTGCGCCGTCGAGCTCGGTGCCGACGCGGAGTCGATCGAGGTAGCCCCGGTACATGAAGGAGCGGTCGCGCTTCTTGCCAGTCGTCTCGACGAGAACGTCCGCGGCCACGAGCAGCTCGATCGCCCGCCCCGCAGTGGGCTTGGTGGTCGCCACGAACTTCATCACGGATGCGACGGTCACGACTGGGTGGCGCGGCAGCAACTCAAAGAGCCGCAGCGTGACTACGGACATCCCCTCCTGCGCGAGCAAACGCGCGCGATCCGCGGCCACGAGCGCGAACAGCTCCCGTGCGGAGGCAACCGCTTCGTCGGCGATCGTCGCGACCCCGTCGAGGAAGAAGTCGAGCCATGGGCCTGATCCGATCTCGTGGACGGGTTAGTTCAGTCGAATCAGTTGCCAGTTCTCAGTGGTCGTAGCAAGTCTACAGGC
>Ga0163144_10022840_pt1 | contig 12382 bp, 18 predicted proteins | sample OliLak19BULKMAT1_FD_123175 | JGI IMG/M metagenome (GOLD analysis project Ga0163144, IMG submission 123175) | Freshwater microbial mat bacterial communities from Lake Vanda, McMurdo Dry Valleys, Antarctica - Oligotrophic Lake LV.19.BULKMAT1 | ecosystem: Environmental > Aquatic > Freshwater >... | reverse complement strand
GAGACCTCGTTCTTACCAAGAACGCGCTCTGCCAACTGAGCTACAAAGGCGAAAATATTTATTCGATGATTTTAACACATCATCTGTCAATTAAAAAAAGTCTCGTATCTTACGAGACTTTTTTATATGTCCTACCCACACGAGTGCAAGTCAGGGATCTCCCCCTGAAAACTTCAGGTGGGTGGACTGTTCTAAACCCCACAGGGCTTAAAAACTGGCCCTCCCCTTGGGAAATAATATCGAGGAAAAAATTCCTGACTTTAAATCTCCATGTCTGTAGGACAGATAAAGTGTACCACAATACTAGCAAGTTTTTCAAGAAAGAAATGGCTTGATAGGCTACACACTTTCTCTAAAAATTATTTTCACTTCGCTTTCACCCAATCGGCTAATTTTGCCCCATACTTCTCATGTTCCATCACAAATTTCAAGTGGGCATGAAAATAGTTCTCAGGATCACCGGTAGTCAGCCATTCTCCCTTGGTCTTTTGTACCAGAATCGGTTTCGTACGAGCGATTTGAGTTATCGCATCGACCGTCCATAGCTCTCCATCTAAACCTGTGTTGGTTGGAGTTAAGAACTCAAAAATAGAAGGCTTGAGCAAGTATCTTCCGTACGAAGCTAAGAAAGAAGGTGCTTTATCTTTACTAGGTTTCTCGACAATGTTATCCAATCGATCAGTCGTACCTGCTGCAAAACTAATGATGCCATACTTATCCACCACACTTGGGTCGACTTCCTGAGCCATGATGATTCCTTCAATCCTAGGATCAGCATCAAAAGTATCGACCATAGTCTTCGCATCACCCTGCTTTCCAAACACCATATCATCACTGTACAAGACCAAGAAAGCTTCTTCTCCTTCGACAAAACGCATCGCAGAGGCCACTGGAGAACCATTCCCATATGGCAAACTCTCGTCTTGAGTGATTACCATAATTTTAGGGAAATCCAAGACGTGCTGTACTGGTTCATATCGCTCTTCTTTCCCTTGAGATTGAAGCTGTTTACGAATACGATTCACACCATTATTGAAGTAGTCCTCATAGATCGGCTTCCCCTCTGGAGTCGCCACGATGATGATCTCCTCTATCCCAGCTTCACTACACTCTTCCACCACAAACTGCATGATCGGTCGATTGCCCAGTGGGAGCATTCCTTTCGGTACGGTTTTGGTGATTGGCAGATACCGACTAGCAAACCCTGCATCAGTGATTATCGCTTTTCGGACACGCTTTTGAGCAAATGCCATAGGACTCCTTTGGTTGAACCAACCCCTGCATGATAACCAACTTTCAACAAAAAAACAATCTGAGTTGTTTGGTTGTTGGGTATTAGATATTAGTTGTTGGTAATTAGTTAGGGTCTTTCCTAATTAAAAAGACCTATCCTAAATGACAAATTGTCTGTACTATTAAGAAATCATAATTAGTTTTGACTGAAATTTTTGCCAAAGCGTGCCCTCATTTTTTCATTCATTCTTTACTTACTCACAGGAGTGTATCTTTTTCGTCCTTCCGAAACCAAAGCAGTAAATCCAGATGGAACGATTTTTGTTCAACCATCAACTACTTCATCTGCACAATCCGGTCAACCATATCCATTAAACTTGATTTTAACCGATACTAACCAAGAAGTGCAAAGTGTCGACCTTCACCTTCGAATATCTGGTCAATTAACTGGTAGTCCGACTTGTGTGTCAAACACTTCACTAACTACAAGTTATGAATGTACAGTCACCACTATTTCCAGTACAGAGTACATGTTTTTGATTCGTTATATTAACAGTGGACGATACGAAACAGATGGATATGTGCGCAGACCACCCATTGTTGTAAATGGGAATCAAGTGATCGCACAGATAAGCTTCACTCCAATTCTACCTGGAGGTTCGATAAATTTTCAGATAGAATCAAATTCTAATATTATAGTTTTTACTTCGCCGGGAGGTCCTTACCCACCAATTTCAGACCAATTAAGATTCCCTAATTTTGCAATTTCGGTGGCTGAATTATCATCAACTCCGACAAGAACACCAACAATAATTCCAACACTCACTCCAACTTCTTCCCCGACTCCTTCTCTTTCTCCGACTTCATCTGCAACTGCGACTACAGTACCTCCCGGCTTACCAAGAGCCGGCAATAGTGCACCGACCTTGATCGTCTTTGGAGTTGGATTCACTACGTTACTACTAGGATTCTGGACAATGAGAAGAAGATAACATTCACTTGTTAGTTGCCAGATTAGTTCTTTGTAAGTTTCTACCAAAAACCAATATCTAACAACCAAACTATCCTTGCTCTCTGTTTCCATTCCTGCTACTCTCAAATAGACATCATATTTTCATGAGTACTCCTGCCTTAAAATACCATTCGAATAATTTTTTCTCAAAGCGCAAGAATGGCACCTTGTTGGTATTCGCTAGCTTTTTCTTCTTACTCCTACTGATTGCGACGATTATCTCAGTCAACCTTGCCCAACGACAACAGGATATTCGCCAACAAGCATTTAACCCAACTGGAGTGGTCGAAATCTCCTACCAAACTCCAAGTACGATAATTGTTGGTCAACCAAACACCATTACATTTACTATTAATACCAACGGTGTCAATCTGCTTGCTAGCCAGTTGATTTTTCAAATGCAAGGCTCCTTTGCTCAACCCCCCACCGCCTCAATGTCGGGTATCCCTGACCCTTACCTAGATATTTCTACAGTAACTGCGCTTCAAAACACAAGCGGATATCAAGTAGCACTGGGTGTAGTCAATAGTACACAACCGATCTCACTACCTGCAAATACCCAGTATGCCACAGTAACCTTCACCCCCTTAACACCAGGACCAATCACCCTCGAATTTGCAAATTTCTCCAGTGCATTACGATTTGATAATCAATTAGATGAGCTAAGAACCCTGCAAACATTTGTGTTACAGGCGACCGCAACCGCAACACCAACTCTCACAGCAACAGGCCAACCTACAACAACACCTACTACTCAACCAACAGTGACAACTCAGCCAACCTCTCCAGTGACTGGTCAGCCAACATCCGTAGTATCAGGCTTACCAACCTCCACGCCAACTGGCTTACCAAGAGCCGGGAATAGTGGACCAACCATGATCATCTTTAGCGCCGGATTATCAGCATTACTACTAGGATTCTGGACACTGAGAAAACGATGAGTTGGCTGGTTATTTTTGAAAGATACAGTACGAATATCTAACAACAAAAATTTAACAACAAAAACCCAGCATCCAACACTTGAACTCTCACTAAAAACTCTGCATAATAACTTTTGTGCCTTACAAACAACTTACCCATCACCTCAAAAAACTCAAAAAATCTCAAAAAGAGAAACTCGCCCTACTGTTAGTATTTTTTGCTTTTATCGTCCTTGTTACTGGTACATTTATCTCTGTTCAATTAGCACAAAATGAACAAGATATCCGTCAACAAGCATTTAACCCAACTGGCACTGTTGAAATTACCTATCAAGCACCCGCGACCGCTGTAATTGGTCAACCAACTACTATCTCATTTAGAATCAATACAAACGGCACTCCACTGTTCGCCACGCAACTTCTCTTCCAACTCACTGGTTCTTTTTCTACAAGACCAACAGTCGATATGTCAGGTATTCCAGCGGCTTATGATGATTTGGCGATCATTCCAGTTGAAGCGCAAAATGATCAGGGTATTTATACTGTCGGACTCGGGGTGCTCAATCCTCCTGGAGGAGTAACAGGCATTTCATTTGATCCCAACACGCTCTACGGTACGGTGACATTTACACCTTCTCAAGCAGGTACTATTTCTATCAATTTTAAAGATGTATCAAAAGCGACTCGCTTTGACAACCAAGCAGATGAATTAAAAACATTGACAGATTTCACCATTTTAGCCGAGGTTGCAACAACAATCACACCAACCGCAACACCAGTGACGACTGTTCAACCAACCAATACGCCAGTCGCAACACCAGTGACGACTGTTCAACCAACCAATACGCCAGTCGCGGCGGTTTCTATTATTTCTGTCACTCCAACTGCCACAATTAATACAAGTTTCCCTCCAATTGAAACCCCGACCCCGACCAATACCGTCCAACCAACACACACACCACTACCAACAGCGACAGAAGTACCAGGGCTTGGTGGCATCATCGTCAGACAGTGTGGTGAGTCTTGCTCATCCAATGTTCAGTGCGCCATCAATCTCATGTGCTATAACAGTCAGTGTCGCCGAGCCAATAACCCAACCGACCAATACTGTAACGAGCCACCGGATAATGGGTTACAAAGAACCTGCAATGAGTACTGTGCTGATAGTCGTGAATGTTCTACTGGCTACACCTGCTACTACAACCGCTGCAGGAACCCTCAAAACCTCAACAGCACAACCTGCTCATACCCAGCTGCGATCGCTCAAAACAATACTTCGACTGGTTCTACTTCTTCCAGGACTACGACTAGAACGAACTCACCTACTCCTAGACCGACGATCAAAGCCCTCCCAACGGCTACCGTTACGACTGTTCAAAATGTAGGTGTCTTTGGCACACCTCGGCTTCTACCTAATGTTGGGGCTGTCTCACCCACACCAACTACTAAACCAAAAGTTTCAGTCTCACCAGTGGTGACACTCCCTCCAAACCAAGAAGACGAACAATCTTCAATGCTTGATCAAATTCAAAACACTCTTCAATACCTCTTGATCGCAGCTGGCGTGATCGCTGGCATTATCTTCCTCCTTTGGCTACTCTCAGTCGTCTTGGGCCGAAAGAAAAATGAGCCGGCTCATCTTATTGAAAACGAGGTTGACATGAACAAGTTCGCCGGTCAGCTCAAACCAAAAAATCCAAATGACGCCAGACCCAGAGATATGAGGGATGAGGGTTAGTCCCTCTTTCATCAAGACAAAAGATCTGATATACTACTTCATCTGATGCCAAAAACTTTCCTGACAGGTTTCAATATATTTAAATACTTTATAGAAGTTCGTGATGAACTTGGAAAAGTAACTTGGCCCACAAGAGCTCAGACCATTCAGAAAACAGTCTTAGTCATCGTGGTAAGTGTAGGAGTTGGACTGTACATCGGAGCACTTGATTCTATCTTTACATATCTGACACAACTTATTATTAAATAAATTTGACTATGCCAAATCAAACTTCTTCTCAAGAAGAGAAAACATTGACTGATGCAATCGACGTACCAGTCTCCACCACCAATCACATCATCATCAATCAATCAGAAGACAAAAAAGCTCGCTGGTATATCGTACACACATACTCAGGCCACGAAGCCAAAGTCGGTGAAACACTCAAGCAGCGTGCACAGACTTTACACTTGACTGATCAAATACTTGAGATCTTGGTCCCTACTCAAGAAAAAATTCAGATCAAACGCGGTCAACGCAAAACTGTCAACGAAAAAATCTTTCCTGGATATATGCTCGTACGGATCATCCTCACTGATGAATCATGGCTAGCTGTGCGTACCACACAAGGTGTGACTGGGTTCGTCGGTATCGGCAGTAAGCCAACGCCCTTACCTCCACACGAAGTCCAATCAATCCAGAAGTACATGTCTCAGGCCGCTCCTCAATACAAAGCCGATTTCAGTATCGACCAAGCCATCAAGATCGTCGATGGACCATTTACCGACTTCTTGGGTACCGTCAACGGTATCGACGAAGAAAAAGGCAAAGTCACCGTCCTCGTCTCGATCTTCGGCCGCGAGACTCCAGTAGAGTTGGATTTCTTGCAAGTTGAGAAAGTGTAAGGTATCTCAATATGTTTGAAAAAACATTAGAACGTTCAGATGCGGTACTTGAAGCCAAAAAACTCTTTGAAGATCTGGACAATTTTTTATTTTTTCTTCAAGAAAGAACTGAGAATCTTAACCGGACTCCTCCAGATCAAATCATTCACTTTCTAGTCAAAGAATCTGGTGCATTTCTTAAAAAAGCATCATTTATCGACAAAAACACTGCTCGAATCAAAATGATGAGGAATCAAAAAATTGACTCATTTCATCAATTTTTTAGTCCCGTCCTCAATCAGATCTTAGCGTCTCAACAATCACCAGAATATCAAAAAGCAACGAATCAACTGTCTGAACAAGTAAAGCAAATTAATCAGTTATATTATTCTTTTGAACCACAAAAACCTTCTGGTTTACTCCGACTCACAAGATAAAAATCAATCTCTTGTGTCTATTCCATTCTTGATGTATAATTACCCAAGTTCTCGACCTCTAGAACGTAAAAATGAAAGAGGAAGCGACATGCGTTGCGAAAATGAAAAACTTCTTTAAGTTCCCCTTTTCGCAACCCCAAAATAATAGATCTCGCATTCGCCCTTCAAAGGTGGGCAAGCAGGAATGACACTATATGGCAAAAAAAATCAAGACAATTCTCAAGCTTAACTTACCAGCAGGGACTGCTACCCCCGCCCCTCCAGTGGGTCCGATCCTTGGTCAAACCGGTATAAACATGATGATGTTTCTCAAAGAGTACAACGAAAAAACCTCTGACAAACGTGGTCAGATCATCCCGGCCGAGATCACTATTTTCGAGGATAGATCATTTACATTCGTCCTTCGCCTCCCACCTGTCTCAGCCATGATCAAACAAGCCATCAAAATCCAAAAAGGTTCTGGTGAAGCTGGTAAAACTCCAGCCGGCTCACTCACGATGGCACAAGTCGAAGAGATCGCAAAAGAAAAAATGCCAGACATGAACACCAATGACGTAGAAGCAGCCAAACGATCAGTCATCGGCGCTGCCAAAAGTATGGGAGTAACAGTTAATTAAAATAATATATGTCGTCTGAAATATCTCTAAAAACATATAAAAGTTTAGCTCTAGCACTCCTGATCGGTCAGAATCCAACCGAAGATGAGATTAATGAAGTTCTCACAGCTGAAAAAGTTGCTGAATTAGAAAACATCTTAATTATCCCTAAATATTCAGTAAAGCTAAAGTATCGTTGGCAGATTAACAGACATTTTTACGATCCTTATCTTAGTCGCTTTTTAACTGTAGATAATCCAGAGCTACAGCTCCACGAGATAAAGAATCAGCATGACTTTGACACTCAAATACAATACATCTTGATGGAATGCCAAATACTAATAGATAGATATCGTTCAAAACAATAATAATTTAAAAAATTTATGCCAAAAGCTAAAAAAACTAGAAAAACAGAAGAGCAAATGATGGACGAGATGCCAAATTTCGAAAATCTCGACCTTGGTGGAGCTAAATCTGCATCTGCCGCCCCGATCGATGCTGATGAAGAATCCGCCGCTAAAGCTAAGGCAGATAAGAAAAAAGTCGCCCGCGTGCGTAGTAAAAAATACGCAGCAGCTCGTGCCAAAGTTGACAAGACTCGTACATATCCACTACATGACGCTATTGAGCTGATCAAAGAGCTGTCATATAGTAAGTTTGATGGCACGATCGAAGCACACTTAGAAGTAAGAGAGGTCGGTGCGACTGGTACTTTTGCTTTCCCTCACTCCACTGGAAAAACACTCACTGTCGTGATCTTTGACTCAGAAGTCGAAGCCAAAATCAAAGCTGGCCAGATCGATTTTGATGTCTTGGTGGCTCGACCAGAAGACATGAAGAACTTAGCTAAATACGCTCGTGTATTAGGTCCAAAAGGCTTGATGCCAAATCCAAAAAATGGCACTGTCTCAGCTACCCCAGACAAAAAGAAAAAAGAGCTCGAAGCTGGTTCTATCACAGTCAAAACCGAGAAAAAAGCTCCACTCATCCACCTAAGTGTAGGTAAAGTGTCGACAGAGACCAAAAAACTCGAAGAAAACATCGAAGTTCTGCTCAAAGCCTTCAAGACAAAAGTCCAAAAACTCTCAATCAGTGCAACCATGAGTCCAAGTATCAAAGTGACTGTTGAGAAGTAAAGTTAATGTAGACTCGTAAATATCAACGTGCATCGGTACTTCTAAAAAGACCCTGGGCCTTGATAACTTTTTTAAATCATTGTAACTCTGCAATTGTGGGAAGTAATGGCACGCGAAGTAATCTCTTCAGTAGTTTTCGCCGTGCTGCAAGGTGAGAGTCATCAAAACAAGCAGTTGTAAGACTCAAAATAAAAGCATCGTACTTTGCCTCCCCGATCAGCCTTTTCATTACCTCACTTTGCACACCATATACAAATTCTTTTTCAATGAGAACCGCCGCACGAGCGTAATCATTTTGGGAAACTCGTTCATGGTGAGTAATTGCGCCTGAAAATGTCGGTCTGTAAATGAGACGTCGTTGCTGAGCAGACCCATCGTACCTCACCAAAAATACTTTTTTATTAATATTACTATCTTTGATAAGCATATCAACGTTTCGTTTGTTCATTTCCAATTACTTTGGCATGCTGCCTGGACTCCACGTCAGCCGATCACTATGACTCAAACCGTTTAGGTCAGTTTGTCCTTTCTTCAAAAGTATCCATTCTTCTTCGGCTTTATGATGATGTGGCTGTTGTTCGATCATAATCTATTTAAAATTTCTGGTATCTTACCACACCCCCTCAAGTACTTGCGGGGTCATTGGAGCTGTCTTCTAGAAAATACTAAGCTTCGTTTTACTCTTTCAATTTGAATGAGATCATTAACTGTGACAAACAGAAACAAAAAGTTTATTAACTTTAAAAATTGAATGGCAGTGGGAGGAATTTTGGATTCTCGATTGTTTTCTTCAGATAATATTTCAGTAAATTTTTGCAATATACTGTAAAACACATAAAGAATTCCATTCTGAAAGCTGGGAATAGATTTACCATCAATAGCTTGCGTTATGTCAGCCAAAGCCTTTAGTAAAAATGAAAGTACTACAATACCACAGAGTGCCACTTCAAAATCTTTTGACGCAAGTGTATTCATCTCCTTGCGTTTAATTTGTACTAAACCTTTCTTCAGTTCGCTATCAAGCACTTTAGCTATTTTCTCTATTTTAGCTTCTCCTGTCAGATTCTCCGCCATTTTCTCAATCCACTTGGCATCTACTAATAATTGGTAAGGCCCCCCATTTTTTTTAAAGCTTCTGGGCTCATCGTCTTCTTCCTGATCGATTAACGAGTGTACAGCAGTGCCCGCATCAGCTCCACCTTTCCCTCCCAACTGGATACCAATATTGCCCTGAGTATTTTGTTTTTTGCGACCAGTAATCTCAATAATCGCCTCTTGATTGAGCCCTAGCATCTGCAAAGCTCGACGCAGATCACTAATATGGATATCAACTCCGTTGGGAAGATGATTTGGCATCCACTGCACACCGCTTTCATGCACAAGAACGAGTAGAGAATGCCCTTCAGGTCTAGAAGGTTTCCAGATATCTCGTTTTTTTTCAGCGTCTTTTTTGGACATATACGTCAAATAATAATTCTGTGACTCTCAGCTTTTTAAAATGACGCTTATTCTACCACACCCACTCAAGTACTTGCGACATCTTATTTTTCTGATATAATTCAGTCTTATCCAAAGACAGTGTGTATGAGCGAAGAAGAACTTTTCTCTTCAATCTAGGAATCACACCGAGGAAAAGAACACTAAGCCCTAGCCCCTGTAGCCTAAGGCCTAACTCTCCCCCCTCGTTTTGGATTTCAAAAAATTATTAGAAAATACAAGGAAGTTGGTTTTGCAATTATTGAAGATTTAGATCTAGTTATTGTTCATTCACTAACCACTAAATCCTAATCGCTAACCACTGAGACTTATGTCCGGAGCCACACAACCAGCAGCCAAAAAACAAACAGAAGTCAAAAAGTTACAAGAAAAGATTTCAAAGGCTAAATCTGCAGTCATCGTCGACTACTCGTCTTTGACCGTCAAAGAAAAAACAGAGCTACTTGATAAAGTAAACTCCGCTGGAGGCCAGTTCTTCGTCGCTAAAAACACCTTGATGCACATCGCATTTGGTAAAAAAGCCGAACTGAAAGATTCGTTTTCCGGTATGAATGGTGTCCTCTTCTCAAATGATGACGCAGTCGCACCACTCAAAGCACTCATGGAGTTTCACAAAAAAACTGAGAAACTCACCGTCAAAAAAGGTGTTATGGATGACAAAATCTTGAGTGAAGATCAGGTCATCTCATTGAGTAAGCTACCAAGTAAAGAAGAACTGATCGTGACCTTGATCCACAGACTCCAAGGCCCAGCATACGGCTTAGTCAACGTCCTTCAAGCCGGTCCAAGAAACTTGGTCTATGCATTGAACGCTATCGCGAACAAGCAGAGTTAAGCAGATGAGAAGCAGATTTAAAGCTAATAATATTTCAATAAACATCAGCTTATCAGCTTCTTGAGAAAACTAGGTTAAAAATTTTAGGAAGTTAGTACATGTTAATTATTTAATAAACGGGAAACTTATCAGCTTTAAATCAGCTTTTATCCGTTTAACTAGGAGGCCAATATGGCAGACGAAACAAAATCTTTGTCAGCAAAAGTCCAAAAAATCGTGGACAGCGTCAAAGAACTCTCATTACTTGAAGTCTCAGAGCTTGTGAAAGCTTTAGAGGAAGAATTTGGTGTCAGTGCAGCCGCCCCTATGATGATGGGTGGAGCGATGCCAGGTGCAGCAGCTGCTGAGCCAGTAGAAGAAAAAACCGAGTTTGACGTCGTGATGACTGCAGCTGGTTCAAATAAAATCGGTGCAATCAAAGCAGTCCGTACACTCAAACCAGAACTCGGATTAGCAGAAGCAAAAGCATTCGTCGAAGCTGCTCCAAAGACAGTTCTCGAAGGTGCAAAGAAAGCTGACGCAGAAGCCGCTAAAAAGACGCTCGAGGAAGCCGGAGCAACAGTAGAGTTAAAGTAATAACGCAAAATAAATCAGGATGTTATACAAAAAAAAGACCTCGCGAAAGCGGGGTCTTTTTGGATAGGATACATAAGATTAACTTGCCACCCCACATATCTTCACTCTAACCGATACTTTTCAAACATTCTTGTGGTGTTTTGACCGTCACCCCTTTTATCTTCCATAACTGCTTATCATATGTGCATAAAACCACTGCCTTGGGAACTTGGGTGACTATAAGACAGTCAGAAAGGTTGATTTTAGTTTGTTCAAAGAGCTCTATAGCTTGAGAAAAATGTGTCAGTTCAATGAGCGTTAGGTTGCGGATACTTTGGATCCCTTCAAGTTTTTCTATCGCTGCTGATTTGGTTAGTTTATATAAATGTTGAGAAGTGAGGACATGATACACCTCGAATAGCACTAAGGAGGATGTATAAGGCAAAAACCGTCCCTTTTCTATTTCGCGCATCAACACATTGCACACCTTCGTTTGATCAGTATCTCGAACTAAAAAATTCAACCAGATATTGGTGTCAAGAAAAATCTTCATGGAGTATCATCTCCAGTGTAGTCAATATAATCACGGATGTTATCAAGGTCCACTTTTAATCCTGGTGGTGTTTTGACACTTCCAGCCAACTTCATGATTGGACTTTCTTCTTTCACTAGAGTCAATGATTTCCCCTTTACCAAGGCCTTTAGTCGATCCGTTGGTTGAAGCTTGAGCAGTGTTCGGATCTCCTCTGGGATATAGATTTGCCATTGTTTGGTGATGGTTAATGTTCTTTGCATAATAATATTATAGCATCATCATTAAAAAATGTCTGTCATTATTGACTACAAATAGGGTGATTTTCGCATTTCAAGTATTGACATACTTTCACCTATTCTGCTACTCTAGTGAACACTAAAGATTACAAGAAAACCCGAATACTAACTTCGTAAATTCAATATACATAAAGGATTCTATGACCCCAACTGACGATTTACCAAGACCAACCGGCTCGGCCAAAAAATCGACCAGTGTCGATATCAAAAACTTGCCAGATTTACTGACTGTGCGTGAAGTCGCTGACCTGCTTCGTGTCTCTCCCCTGACCATCAAACGCTGGGGCAAACGCGGCAAGCTCGACGCCATCCGCATCAACTCACGCGGAGACCGCCGCTACAAACGAGAAGCCGTCTTGTGGCTGCTTGGGATCAATCCTGATGAAGATAACTGATCAATCAGCCCCAAAAAAACTACTTTTACTTCCGTCGTATTGTGTTAAAATTCAGCTATGACTCAATCTAAAAACGAAATTCTACATTCAAATAATGACGACAATCGTTCTGAAAAAAATTTAGAAATGGACTTGCAAAATGCTTTAGAAATATTTAATCTGGCACAAAGGATTGATGTAAGAAGACCTACTTACATCTCACCGGACACTTGCTTGGTCTATGCCTCAAAAATATTTTAGGGTCTTTCCTAGAATAGTGGCTTAAAACGGAGATTTTTCAGCAGAATTTTGTAGATATTTTCTCTTCTGTGATTCCATCTCCACTCACTTTCTT
>Ga0163144_10022837_pt1 | contig 12383 bp, 7 predicted proteins | sample OliLak19BULKMAT1_FD_123175 | JGI IMG/M metagenome (GOLD analysis project Ga0163144, IMG submission 123175) | Freshwater microbial mat bacterial communities from Lake Vanda, McMurdo Dry Valleys, Antarctica - Oligotrophic Lake LV.19.BULKMAT1 | ecosystem: Environmental > Aquatic > Freshwater > Lake... | reverse complement strand
TTCTTTTCTGGCGGAGCGAAGCCGCGTCGGAGTGTGTTCTCGGTGATCGTGCGCGGCTCGATGAATTGCAGCAGGTAATCAGGGCCGCCGGCTTTCGAGCCTATGCCGGACATGTTGAATCCGCCGAATGGCTGGCGGTCCACCTTCGCGCCCGTCGTGCCGCGATTGATATACAAATTTCCCACGCGAAATTGCTCCCGCGCTTTTGTAATGTCCGCGGGACTGCGCGAGTAAATTCCGCCGGTCAGCGCGAACGGCACATCCAGCGCGATGTTCAATGCGTCGTCGAAACTGTCCGCTTTCATTAGGGCCAGCACCGGCCCGAAAATTTCTTCCTGCGCGATCCGGGCCGAGGGCGGGACGTCTCGAAAAATCGCGGGGCTCACGAATGTTCCGCGTGTTGCCAAGTCGCCGATATCCACGCTTAGCGCCAGCTTTGCTTCCTTCCGGCCAATCTCGATGTACTCCAGAATTTTTTTCTGCGCCTTCTCTTCGATGACGGGCGGCACGCGGCAGCCGGGGTCGTCGGCCGCTGAGACTTTCAGGCATGCGACGGCTTCGACAAGGCGTTTGATGAACGGTTCGTAGGCGGTTCCGACGGCGATCGCGCGCGAACAGGCCGAACACTTCTGGCCCGCGTAACCGAAGGCGCTCTGCGCAACGCCGAGGACTGCTTCGTCAAGGTCGGCGTCTTCATCGACAATGATCGCGTTCTTGCCGCCCATTTCGCAGATCACTTTCTTAACGCCCTGCTGCCCCTGCCGTGTTTTCGCCGCTTCTGCGTTGATCCACAGACCCACTTCCTTGCTGCCCGTGAAGGCAATGAGATTCACGTGCGGATGCGTCACCAGATGCGCGCCCACCTTCGAACCCGCGCCCGGAAGAAAATGGGCGACGCCATCGGGCACGCCGGCTGCCTTGAAAATCTGCATCAATAACGCGCCGATAACGCTCGTCGCTTCCGCGGGCTTCATGACGACTGTATTGCCCGTGACCAGCGCAGCGCCGGCCATGCCCGTCAGAATCGCCAGCGGAAAATTCCACGGTGAAATGATCGCGGCGACTCCGCGCGGCTGATAAAAATTCTCGTTCACCTCGCCGGGCACTTGCGACCGCCGCTGCGGCGCCATGATGCGTTCGGCTTCCGAGGCATAGTATTCCAAAAAATCGATGGCCTCGGCCACGTCGCCATCCGCCTCACGCCACGGCTTGCCGGCCTCGTATACTTCCCACGCGCAGAGTTCGAAGCGTCGTTGCCTCATTATCCCAGCAGCCTTGCGCATCAGCTCTGCTCGTTTCAAAACGCCTAGATCGCGCCACGCCGGGAACGCTCTGCGCGCAGCCTCGACGGCTCTTTCCGCCTGAGGCAGCGAGGCCTTTGCCACGCGGCCGACGATCTCGGAATTCTGCGAGGGATTGAGCGATATGATTTCGCCATCTCCGCCGGACTCTTCTTTTCCGCCAATAACGAGCGGCCAGGATTTGTTCAAGTGCTTTCGCACGCCGGCAAGAGCTGCATGAAAATCAGCACGTTCTTCGTCGAGCAGGAAGGCCGTGTCCGGTTCATTCTCAAAAATTGCCCCAGACGATTCTATTCTTGAGTCAGCAGATTCGAATTCGCGCGATGCAGGTTTTGCCAGCAATGTGTCTTCGCTAACGCCTTCGACGAAACCCTGGCGCAAGAACGATTCGTTGGCCGTATTTTCCAGAAGCCGCCGCACCAAGTATGCCATTCCCGGCAGCAGTTCACCAAACGGAGCGTAGACTCGCACGCGATAACCCTCTTCGGCCAGCGTCTCTTTCAGCGGGTCGGCCATGCCGTAAAGGCCCTGAATTTCGAAACTATTTCTTGGCAACTTGAGTGCTTCGGCATACGCCATCGCGGCGGAGAGGCTGCGGACGTTGTGAGATCCGAATGCAGCTTCAAGATGCGGGTACGCGTCGAGCAGTTGCCGCGCGGTCGCCTCAAAATTGGCGTCCGTTTCGACCTTTTTTGAAAACACCGGAATGGGCCAGCCGTGCTGCCGCGCGTGAATCGTTTCATAATCCCAGTAAGCGCCTTTGACCAGGCGAACGGTGACCGGCGTGCCGCGCCGGCGAGCCCATTTTTCGAGTTCCGTCAGATCCCGCGCGGTGTCGTGAAGATACGCCTGCAGCACAATTCCAAAATGCCGGTATCCGCGGTATTTCTCCGAGCCGGCCAGGTCTTTGAACATTCGCAGCGTCAGGTCTTTAAGACGGTAATCTTCCATGTCCACATTCACGAACGCGCCGGCGGCCATCGCGCGATCGAAAAGTTCGGTAAGCCTTCCCGCGATCCCCGCTTCGCTTCCGCGGACGTCGATGGGATCAAGCTGTGAATAAAGCGACGAGAGTTTTACCGATAAATTAATGCGCGGGATCGGGCCTCTGGCGTCGGCGTCCAGGAGCGGATTGGCCGGCCAGGTGGTTGCGACGCGGACGAGTTCGTCCAGGATCGCAAGATATTTTTTATGATATGCGTCGGCTTCGGGCTCGCTCACGACCGCTTCGCCCAACTGATCGAGCGTCGTCGCGAGATTCTTTTTACGGAACGTTGTCAGCGCCTTGATCGCATCCGCTGGCGTCGTTCCCGAGATGAAGGTACGCGCCATGTCCTCGACGGATTTTCGGATCGCTCCCGCGCTGATCGCGGCCGTGATGCGGGAAAGTCCCGCCAGCGACGCGCCCCAACTCATGAAGGAGGGGAATTGCTGGCCGGCCGAATTGAAATATTCATCGAGATGGCGCGCAACCTGGGAACTGTCGCGCAACATGGGAAGCACGTCAACAAAGCGGAAGAGCTGAATTTTCAGCGCTTCGTCTTTCAGCGAATAATCGATGAGCTTGGAATTCCACCAGCCGCCCGCGGTCATCTGCTTTTTGGCTTTGATCTTTGCAAAAAGCTGGCGGCCCAGTTCCTGCGTGCGTGCCTCAACGGCGCTCTCATTCATGCTGAAGACCCTCGCTGACACCCTCGCGCTAAATAGTACTACGTGCGAGCTGATGCTGACGGTTTTTTCGGTGAGCAGAATGTTAGTCCGGGCGATCGTCCTTTTTGGGCGGAGCGGGCGCGCGGCGGGTTTCATCGTAATTGTCGGGGACCACGAACGGGCTGCCGAGTGTGCCGCGCAGATTGCTGGTGACGCGCTCCTTGTCGATCTTCTCGAAGCTGACGACCTTGGTGTCGAGGCGTCCACCAGCGGCGAGTTCCAGGTGCAATTCCATCGGCATTTTCTTGAATTGATCTTTGTGCTTGCGCATGAATTCCGACATGCGCTCACCGATGATCTGCAGCAGGTACAACATTTCCGCGCTGTCGTAGGGCAGTTCGATCTCGGGATGCAGGCAGGCTTCAAGAGCCACATAATCGGCGACATCTTCGGCGATTACTTTTACGGGCTGGCATGACACGCCGGTGAGCATTTTTGCGGCGCCGGGATTCTTGTCGAACGCGTAGCGGCGTTTGTCATCGAGCAGCGCGCGATATAATTTTTCGACGCGATCGCGCTGCGGTCCGGCGGGCTGCGCATCCAAGTCATCCTGCTTGTCTTTCTTGCGCTTCTCGATGCGCTTTTTGCGCGTTTCGAAATCTTCCGAAACTTTTTTCTTGTCGACGTGATTTAAGTTGTAGATTTTCTTATTCTTCAGGTCGACGACTATACTCTCGCTCGGCTTGGTGGAATCTTTCCCGCCGTACTCGTCAATGCAAACCATGTCTTTGTGAATGTAAAGTTTCTGACGGATATCTTTGGCGGTCGGACCGTCCTTGCCCATCTCGACAATATTGTAATCCTGCTCGATAACGAGAACGGTCTCGCCCGCTCGCGCCAACAACGCAGTAACGACTAGGACCACCACGGCCGGCCAACGCCAGATCTTTCCAGACATCCGCGAGTTCTCCAAAATAGACGGCCCTCTCCTTATAGGTAAGCAGAATGCTATACCAGTATCGGTCATTGACGGCAAACAGGTCACGCTTATTCAGGTTCGCCTTGCGGAGCCCGCGTGCGCGAAATTCACTTCAGCACACTCCGAAAATCGCCGATGTTTACACGGGGTAGTTTTCTTCCTGGGGGGATTTTGCCATGCTTCAAGCAGTCTGGAGCTTCGTCGCGGTGCTCTTGCTCGTTGCGATGGGCTTTCTTGTTTATTCCGGCCGTGCTCAAGATAGTAAAATCGATAACGGTTTAACCGCAACCGCCACGCCGCCGCTTGCACCGACCGTACTGGCGCCAACGCCCGCCGCTCCAATTCAGGCCGCGCCAGTTCAGGCCACACCGCCTGCGCGTACCCTGCCCCTTGCACAACCGCCGGCGATCGACGAGCCGGAGATTAAGCCTGTCAAAAAGGCCAAGCGCACTCACGTCGTTCAAACGGGCGATTCGCTTTCCAGCATCTCCCGGAAATATTACGGCACACCGGACTACTACACCAAGCTTGCCGACGCCAACGCTCTGCGCAGCCGCGATCACATCCGCGTGGGCCAAGTGCTGGTTCTTCCCGACCTGCCCGTTGTCGCCGAGAGTGCTGCGAAGCCGGAAACTGAGATTCCGACTGAAGAAGCGCAGATAAGCAATCAGGATTTTGTGCCGCAGCCGCCGACGTTGAACACCACCGCACCCAAACCGTAAGCGTCGTTACTTTGAGGGTTTTACTGGAGCAGGACCCGGCGCTGGCGCCGGGTTTCTATTGGATGGCGCCGTGCCGGTGAAACTTTCCATGCGCAGCGCGCCGGCCGATTGAAACTCGCTCGTTTCCATATTCACGGTCAAACTTTTTGGCGCGATAAGCGCCATCTTTTTTTCCATCAGGTAAACACGCACGTCGTCTTTCGGCCCCTTCATCTCCATGATGAAGTTCTTCTTCTGCATATCCAGAATGGCGCGATCGCACAGCACCGCCTGAGTGGCCGTTCGAATTTCAACGCGGCCGAGACATTCCATGCTTTTCAAACTGCCCGAGAAAACGCTCGCGCCCGTGGGCTGTCCGGGCGGCGGCAGCAGTAGCGTCAGAATGGCTTCGTCGGAGGCGATGCGCATGCCAGCGTCGGCGGCCGTGGCATCCTGCTGCAGGACCACGTTTCGCGTGATGCGCACGCGTCCGCTTGCACCTTCATAAAACATTTCGCCGTCGGCTTTCAAACGGATTTTTCCGCCGGGTGAGACGCCGAGTCCCGGAAGCATTCCACCCGCGGAGCCCGGCGCTTTGACCGGCGCGGCGGCTGGAGCGTCGCCAGGGATGGTCATGATCGCGACGGGTCCGCCAATCACGCGGAAGGTATCGAGGCGCCGGTCATTAACGAATTTATCGGCCTCGATGACGTCGTCGCCCTGCCAGAGTGTGGCGCGCGTTCCCTTTCGGTAGTCGCCTTCGATCGTGTAGAGATCCTTCAGGATCTGGCCTTGCGGCCCGAATTTTGTTTCGTACGTCAGCGATTCGCCGCGGCCTTTGCGCTCGGCGGTGACGACCTCCACCGCGCCGCGCGCCTCCAGAAGTTCGGTCTGTCCGGTTTTGAGATCGCGAATCACACGAATGGTCTGTCCGCGCAGAACGGACTGCGTCTGCAACTGCTCGATTTCAACGTCCTTGGTCAGCGTCAGAACTTCCTTGCCAAATTTTTCTTCGCGCGAAAAACTGCCCACGGCCTTGATGATGATCTCGCCAGAGTTCAGATCCATGACGGGGTCGTCGGGCGTGGACGCCACCGACGGTTCTTTCTTTTTTACCTCTTTGACGGCCCCTTTTTTCCACGGAAACGTGGCGCTTGGAATGCGTTCACTGCGCGCCAAATCGGCTTCCGTTACCTTGGGAGAGGCGGTGGGCGCGTCGCCGGCCTGGATTTTTCCCGCAACGAGAAGGCACGCCAAGACCAGCGTGGACGCGGTAGCCAACGCATGGCGCCTACGGACTTTCTTCGCGGCATCATTTAACCGCATTGCCACCTGCCTGACTTTTCAAGCGCGCGGGACTGTTTTCTTTTCCACGCGGCGCTGGTTCGTTACCCCGGTAGGGAAGCATCAACAGCAATCCGCCTGGATTGAATGTTCCGGTTTTGCCGTCGAGCGACAAACTTTTCTTTACGCTCAGGAGGCGGCTTCCGCCGTTCTCCTGGCTCAAATAAACGCGCACGTCATTTTCGGGATCGGTCATTTCCAGGAGCGACGTATCGGCTCCGACCTCCTTAAAGAGGCGATCGCACTGCATGAGCTGATCCTTGGTCGTCAATTCAACCGCGCCGCGGCAATCGATCGATTTTAAATCGCCAACGAACAGCGAATTGGCGGGCGTCTTGTTCACGGCGGTCGGTGCTGTGCTCGGCGCGGGATCTTGAAGCTTGATAACGACCTCGTCGGCCAGGAGTTGAAGATCCGGCTGACGCACGATGACATTTTTTTTGATCGTTACCGTATTGGTGGCGCCGTCCTGTTTGAATTCGCCGTCGCATTGCACGAACAACGCGGCACCGGAATCGAATGTGATTCCTTTAATCAGGCCTTTGGCGCCCTGGGCGGTATCCGGCTTCGCGGCTTCGACACCTTTTGGAGCTGCATTGCGAATCACCGCAACGGCGCCACCGAAAGAGCTGAACGTATTCTTGACGACGTCGATCACGAATTTTTCGGAGCGGATCGCGCTGCCTTGCATGAACAACGTGGCCTTGGTGTTCTTGGCGCGGCTGCCGATGACGGTGGTGATGTTTTTCGTCAGCACCGAATCCTTGCCGTATTCGACATCCACGGTGACACGTTCGCCGATGGCGCGCAAATCGCCAAGCGACGCATCAGCCGAGCCGGTGGCTTCCAGGAATTCCACACCGCCAGAGGCATTGCGCACGACTCGGATTTTGTGGCCGTTCATCTTCAAGCTGCCGGTCGGCTGAGAAATCGACACATTATCCTGGAGCGTGAGAATTTCCTTGATGCGGTCGGGGGCGCCAGGGACAGGCAGGTGTTTCAGCTCGCGGCTGAGCGGCCCGTTCCACGTGATAATCGTATCGGCGCCGCCCAGACTCAGCGGGCTCTGTTCTTTTTCCTTCTCTTTCTCCGCTGAAGTGGCGGACAGGGAACTGGCCGCACCGGGGCGGATGATCAGCCGCTTAGGTCCGCTGGACGGCATGGTCAGCATCTGCGTTTTTTTCCGGTAGCAGAATTCGCGCGCTGAGGCGTCGCCCTTCATGGCGTGCTTGATCTGCGCCGGTCCCGTGGCGTCGCCGACCAAAAATAAACTGTCTGAGGGGCCATCAAAAAACAACCGGCTGCAGGTGATGCCGAAGGGTGCGGCGGGTGTCGGAACGGCCGGATCGGCTCCCGTGTCCGTTCCCATCATGCGCACGCCGCCGATGGCTTCGGCGTATTCCGGTGGAGTGTTGGGCGAGGGCATCGCGCCCGGCGCGTACAGCAGACGGAGGTGATTGCAGGACATTTCGGTATCGGCTGGCGTTGTCGCGACGGCGGCATCATCGACGGCGGTCACTTTTTTCATGCGAACGTGATTAAGAAAATCAAAGCGGCGCGCCAGTTCGATAGGCTGCGGCGCGCTGTCCGCGGCTCCTTTTTTACGGGGAACCGCAGCCAGATCGAACTCCGCTGGGCCGTCGCACTGCACCACGGTAAGAGACCGCGATAGCGGTGAAGCCGACTTGTTCGCCGCGCTTTTCGCTGGCTGGGCAAACGGTGAGATGGCCGACATGGTGGCCGCGGTCGTTTCCATTTTAATGTCGCGCCGGAAGATCACCCGGTCGCGCGTGGTCCGGCTGAGCCCCGCGGTGCGGCCCTCTTCATCGGTCACTTCATTGAGGCGGCCATCATTGTAAACCCCGGTTTCGAAGACCATGCCGCGGCCTTCCACAACGATCGTCGAGGTCGTGCCGTCCGGCTGATACATGTAGTATGTCCCCCGCACGAGCGGGTCGGGCTCGTCCTCGTTCTCGCTGCAGGTGTAGATGGCCATCTCGGTGGAGCCCGACGCGGCTTCACCCCACGTTCGCCAGCGCAGGCGCTCGCTGGTCATCGAGGCGATCAGTTTTTCCTTCCCGTCTTTGGCTCCAGTTGAATAGACTTCGATCGTCACTTTGCCTTTGGCCAAGCCTTCATTGGTCTCAATATCGATCACGGCCAGCGGAGCGGTGATGACCACGCGGCCGCCGGTGGGAATCATGCTGTCGCTCTTGGCGACGGGGTCGGCTTTTGGCTTCTTCGCCACGCTGGGTTTCTTCGCCGTTTCGTCTTTGCCCTTCGCGGGACTTTTGGTCTTGTCTTTTGATTTTTCCGCGGCATGCGCGCCCTTCGGTTTGGCGGTATCGAGGCCGATGAAATGGACGAGGCGCATGCGCGTCAGTTTTATTTTCTTGCCTTCCTTGGAGGCCTCATCCGCGGCGACGGCGTAGAGCAGATCGCCGCCCGATTCGCCTTCGGAGAATTTCTCCGCGTGAAAAACCAGGGCTTTGCGGAAGCCCTCGCCGACGAGTTCGGCGGTGTTGAAAAAGCCGCCGCCGTGATCGGCGTTGGCGTCGTAAGCGCGGGCTTTGGCTTTGCGCCAGAGATCCTCGCCATCCGGCGGCAGGAACTGCGATTGCGGCGCCGGCGTATCCAGCGAGTACTCGGGCTTCTCAAGTGAAACGACGGTGCTGCCGGGTTCGGTGAAATCCTCGTCGGCCTCTTCGGCTTGAACCGTGCAGGCGCCCAGCATCGCGGCGATGAACGTTAAAATGTGGATTCGATTTATCGTCACGCTCGCCCCAGGTATTTCGCGACGGCGGCATCCCAACTTCCGTCGTTTCGTGATTTCAAAAAGTGCTCAATGATCGCGCGCACGGCGCCACGGCCACCGCGTCCGGCCGCGACGACATGGCTCCGCGTTTTCGCTTCAGGATGGGCATCGCCCGGACAACACGCCAAGCCCACCGCTTCGAGCACGGGCACGTCGATGATGTCATCACCGACGAATGCCGCTTCGCCGGCCTTCAGATTATTTTCCCGCAGCAACTGCGTGAAGACGGGCAGTTTCACTTTCGCGCCCTGCTTGACGAACTCCGGTGCAATCTTGAGTTCCATGGCGCGGAAATCCACCACGGCGGACGAACGGCCGGTTATCAGCGCGACTTTAATTCCAGCGTTATGCAGGAAAGTGATACCGGCGCCGTCGCGAACACTGAAAAATTTGGACTCGACGCCATTCGAATCGATGATGATGCGCGAATCAGTAAGAACGCCGTCCACATCGAAGGCGATCAACTGGATGGCGCGGTACACCGATGGGTCCGGAAAGCCGCGGCCTCCGGCGTGCACTGTCAAATCGGTGTCGTCGGCCATTATACGAGGTCCTGAATATCGAGCAGTCCTAGGACTTTTTTGTCGTTATCGACGACGGGCAGCGCATTGATGCGGCTGCCGTGCATGAGCTGCTGCGCATCCATGACCATGGCTTGGCTGAGGATGAATTTGCAGGGGCTGGTCATGTGCTGGCCGATCGGTTCGCTGATGGTCTGCGGCCGCGTGAGCACAAGGCGGCCAAAATCGCCGTGAGTAAAAATGCCACGCAGCTTTCCGTGCGCGTCCACGATGACCGCGGCGCCGTTGCGTGGCGGCTTGGCCATCAGAGCCAGAGCCGCGCCGACACTGACCTCTTCCGTCACTTTCACGAGGCGCTCGTTTTTGCGCATCGCATCCGTGACGCGCATCACTTTCCTGCCCAGAGAACCGGCTGGATGAAGCATGGCGAAATCGTCTTGCGAAAATCCGCGCGCCTTCAAAACGGTCAGCGCCAGCGCGTCGCCCATGGCCAGCATCGCTGTGGTGGACGCGCTGGGCGCCATGCGCAGCGGACAGGGTTCTTCCAAGCGGCCGATTTCCAGAACGTGATCGGCGGCATTTCCCAAGGAGGATTCTTTCGATGCGCTGATGGCGATGATGCGGCATTGGATGTGTTTCAGCGTCGGCAGCAAGCGCAGCAACTCATCGGTTTCGCCGGAATTTGAAATCGCCAAAACGATGTCTTTCGCGGTGACCATCCCCAGGTCGCCGTGCACGGCTTCGGCGGGGTGCATGAAGAGCGCGGGGGTTCCGGTCGAGGCGAACGTGGCCGCGATTTTTTGCGCGATCACGCCCGCTTTACCCATGCCGCATACCACCACGCGACCGGACGAAGAGAGACTCAAAATGGCCTGCGCGGCCTGCTGAAAGGGCGCGTCGATGCGCGATTCCAGCGAGGCCACCGCGCGTGCTTCGCAGCGGATGACTTCGCGTGCGTAATCCAGATCGACGCTGGCGGCGCGAGTGGCATTCAAGACGGGTTTTTCCTGCATGCTGCTCGCCAAGTGAACTCCACTCAAGGATAATCGTGTAGTTGTATTCAGACGCAACGGGTCAGGGGCGTCTTCAACAAATCGAAGCTGGAAAGTTTACGGGAAGCCGGGTCTTTCTCAAACTACGATCTATCACAGAGGGCACGGGGTTGGGGAACGGGAGCAGCAGTGTTATGCGCGCTTGCTCTTACGTTGAGCGAAGTAATCGCTGATGGCTTCGAGGCTCATGCAGTTCAGCACGCGCTCTTTGGGAACGGCGCCTTTGCGGGCCATCAGCACCCCCCAGCGCGTTAGATCGATCTCGGAGATTGAGTGGGCGTCGGGATTGATGCTGAGCATGCAGCCGAGCTCCAGCGCGCGCTGATGCCAGCGCCAATCCAGATCGAGCCGGTTCGGATTGGCATTGATCTCGACGACGACCCCGTGCTTTGCGCAGGCTTGGAGAACGGCATCGATATCGACGGTGTAGCCTTCGCGCCGGAGCAAGAGGCGGCCGGTCATGTGGCCTAAGATGGTGGTGCGCGGGTGAGAGACGGCGTTGATCAGGCGGCGCGTTTGCGATTCTTTATCCAGCGTGAAACGGCTGTGGACGCTGGCGACGATGAAGTCGAACGTATCGAGCACGGCGTCGGGATAATCAAGCGCGCCGTTATCGAGAATGTCGGATTCGATGCCCTTGAAAATGCGGAAGGGCGATTTCTCACGCGCGTACTCGGCGTTCAAGTCGTCGGCGAGTTTGTGTTGAACGCGTACTTTTTCTTCTTTCAATCCGCCCGCGTACGCGGCGGTTTTGGAATGATCGGCGACGCCGTAGTAGGCGTAACCGCGCGCGCGTGTGGCCCCGGCTATGGCGCTGAGCGTTTCGGCGCCGTCGGAAAAATCGGTGTGGCTGTGCAGAACGCCGCGAATGTCGGCGTCGGTCACTAGCGTGGGCAACCTATCCTGCGCGGCTAGTTCGATCTCATTCAGGCCGCCGGCCAGCGGTTTGCCTTCTCGCAATTCAGGCGCAATAAAGGAGAGACCGAGCGCGGCGTAAATGTCGTTCTCCTCGCGGCAGGGCACGTCCCCTTTGGGCAAGCGCGCGCAGCTTTTGTTCACGAGGCTGGATTCATTCAGCTCAAAGCCTTGCGCTTTGGCGCGCGCGGTCAGGAGTTCTAAATGCGCGGCGGAACCCGTTCCGAAAAGCAATGTCAAACCGTAGTGCGCTTCGTCGCTGACGATCAGGCGCAATTCCTGATTGATCGCGATTTCGTTCCCGCTGTTCTGCGCCACCAGTGTCAAATCCTCGACGAGTTCGCAGCCGCGCCGAACGCCTCCGGCAGGAACCAAACGCTTCAGATGCGGGTGAGACTTTTTTAAATTCACAGAGGCTGCATGCAATAAATCACTGGCGTCGTCCATGCGCCGCTGACCGGCGCCTCGCCGCATCAGGTCGAAGCCGTGCAGGATTTTTTTCTGGATGGCGGCGCCGAGACCCTTGCAGTCCTCCAGGCGGCCGGCTTTGCAAGCGTCCTCCAGTTGCTCCAGCGAGCTGATGTTGAGGCTTGAGTGCAGCACTGAGATTTTCTTCGGGCCAAGCCCGGGGATGGCGAATAAATCGAGCACGCCCGCGGGGATCTGTTCCCGCATCAGTTCGAGCGTGGGATGCGTTCCGGTTTTGTGAAGCTTGATGATCTTCTCGGCGATGGCTTCGCCGACGCCGGGAATCTCGCGCAATTTTCCGCCCGCGATCAGCTCGGGGAGCGGCGTGGTCAGCGCGAGTAGATTTTCGGCGGCGTTGTAATAGGCGCGGACTTTGAAGGACGATTCGCCGGCCAATTCCAGGCGCCGGCCAATCTCGATCAGCAGGCGCGAGACTTCGGTTGTATCGAGTGGATTCATGCGGGGGTTCTTCTAACGGATTCGACACAAAGATTCAAAGACACTAAGGAGAGGGTCGGGTCTGTGTCGTTCCGGTTGCAGATTAGGCGACTTGGAGCGGTTTAGGCCAGCGCTGGGTCCAACGTTCGTCGCCGCAGGCGCGGGCGGAGATGACGGCGGCGATGGCTTCTGCGCCGTA
>Ga0163144_10022836_pt1 | contig 12383 bp, 5 predicted proteins | sample OliLak19BULKMAT1_FD_123175 | JGI IMG/M metagenome (GOLD analysis project Ga0163144, IMG submission 123175) | Freshwater microbial mat bacterial communities from Lake Vanda, McMurdo Dry Valleys, Antarctica - Oligotrophic Lake LV.19.BULKMAT1 | ecosystem: Environmental > Aquatic > Freshwater > Lake... | reverse complement strand
ATCGAGGACGAGCGGAGCAGGCGTTCTCGTGGGAACAGGTGGCCGACACCCATGACCGGTTCTTCCGCGAGGTGGGGACGAGGCGGAAGGGCTAGCGCCACATGTCGTCGCCCGGACGACTCGGATCGTCGGTCTCGGCGACCACAGGGGCTTCCACTGATTCGTCGGTCGGGTGGTCACCGTTGGGTGACTCGCTCGGGAGGTCCAGGGACGCAGGCCCTTTCTCCGCGTAGTAGCCATAGGAGGAGTAGTAGTAGCGCTTGTCGTAGGGGTAGTACTTGGCCTGGCTCGGATCGAAGTTATTGAACACGCAGCCGATGATGTTGCAACCGACCTGCTCGAGCTGTTCGCGCGTGTGCTCGGTGGCACCCTTGGATGACCGGTGGGCATCCGCTACGACGATCACGCCGTCGCTCTTCGGCGCCAGGATCAGCGTGTCCGAGACCGCCAGGATCGGCGGCGTGTCGATGATCACGAGGTCCGCGAAGAGTCGGAGCTCGTCCAACAGCGCATCCATGCGAGCCGAGCCCAACAGCTCTGCCGGGTTCGTCGGCACGGGGCCGCTGGCCAGGACGCGGAGGGTTTCGATCCCCTCGGGTCGCTGCGCTGCTTGGGCCAAGGTGGTGGCACCGCTCAGGATGCTGGTGACGCCAAGGTCATTCGTCAGGCCAAAGAAGCGGTGCAGACGAGGTTTGCGGAGGTCACAGGAGACAACGATGACGCGTTTGCCGGTTTGCGCGAGCGTGACAGCGAGGTTGGACGCGGTGGTCGTCTTCCCCTCGCCCAGGCTACCGCTGGTGACCGAGATGACGTGCAGGTCGTTCACACTGCACTCATGCATCAGGTTGGTGCGGAGCGTTCGATAGGCCTCGGCGCCGCTGCTCTTGGGGAATGCCACGCTCACCAGTTGCGTGTCGCCGCGCTTTCGCCAACCAGAGATCGAAGGGATCGCCGCCAAGACGGGCGCCCCCACGGCGGCTGACAGGTCCTCACTGCCCTTCAACCCTTCGCTCAGCTGCTCGCGGATGAGCGCGACACCCATGCCAAGCGCGAAGCCCAGGACCGTGGCCAGCGTCAGGTTCCGCGGCCAGCTTGGGGAGGAGGGTGCGGTCGGAAGGTCGGCCGCCAGGCTGACGCGTCCGCCAGATTCCGGGTCAGGCTCGAGGCCGCGAAGTGCCCCACGAATCTGGTTCAAGAGGAAGAGGTCGTTGGTGAGGCGAGCGAGCTCGCCGGAGTCCGGTTCCCTGATCTTCTCCAGGCGATGGATCTCTTTGACGAGTGACTCCTGCTGCGCTTCGTACGGCTCGCGGAGAATCTTGATGCGCTCAAGGGCGGCGGCTCGGCGCAGCGCGAGGTAGGCGTCCATGAACCCCTGGTTGATCTGCTGGGCTCGCTCGGGGGAGGAGTCGGTGTATGCGAAGACCAGGATGCGGGTCTCCGGCTCGATTGAGAGCGTGAGGTTCGCCAGGAGGTCATCGGTCGAGGTCCCGAGCCCCTGTTCCTCGATGAGCTCGATAGCCACTTCCTCCGAGGAGGCGATGAAGGACTCGGTCGGCATGTCGATGATTGATGCGGCCGCGGGCGTGTTCGAAATGGTGCCGGCGGGAAGCACGATGACGCGCCCAACGCTGGTGTACAACGGGGTCTGCCGCTTCGTGAGAAAGATGGTGGCGCCGACGATGACGAAGAGGGTGACGAAAATTACCCACTTCTGATGGCGGATGACCGCGATATAGGTGCGAAGGTCTTTGGCTGGCGTCGTGGGAAGCTCCTGAGGACTCATGATGAGTGGCGTATTCTACAGATGAAGAGGTTCCCTTGATGGGTTTTCCATCGGCAAGCGCGGAAAGCCAGTAGGTGCCTGCGGGCCTCTTCGAGCGAGCACAGGCCCGTAGATACTCGTCTGTTGACTATCGGGTGTTCGAGACCTACACTAACTGTTTGCCGTGCCGTCTTTAGGCATGCCCGCGCCCCGGGCTTGCCGTATTCCCTTAGGAGGGATCTCCTTTGACCGAAGCATTGGTCCCCGTACGTGAACGCCTCACCTTTGGCAAGCTCGACGAAGTCCTCGCGCTTCCTGACCTCATCTCGATTCAACGAACCTCGTTCGACACCTTGCTTGCGGAAGGATTGAAGCAGGTCCTCGAAGAGGTTTCCCCCATCGAAGACTTCACCGAGCAGTATCAACTTTTCTTCGGTCAGCATCAATTCAAAGGCATCAAATACACGGAGGAAGAATGCCGGGACAAGGACCAGACGTTCTCGGCCCCCTTGTTCGTCGAGGCGATGTTCGTCAACAAGATCACCGGCGAGATCAAGGAGCAGGAAGTCTTCATGGGCGATTTCCCCATGATGACCGGCCGCGGCACCTTCATCATCAACGGCACGGAGCGCGTCGTGGTCTCCCAGCTCGTCCGTTCTCCCGGTGTCTACTTCAACCGGGAGATCGACAAGACGATCGACAAGGAGATCTTCCTCTCGAAGATCATCCCCTCCCGTGGGGCGTGGCTCGAGTTCGACGTCGACAAGAAGGACACCGTCGGTGTGCGCATCGACCGCAAGCGTCGCCAGCACGTCACGGTCCTCCTGAAGGCTCTCGGCTGGAGCACCGAGGAGATCCTCGATCTTTTCGATGGCGCCGAATCCATCAAGAACACCCTGGAGAAGGACCACTTCGAGACGCCGGAAGAGGCCCTCGAGGACATCTACCGCAAGCTGCGCCCGGGCGAGCCGCCATCAGCCGAGTCTGCCCGCACCCTGCTCGAGAATCTGTTCTTCAACCCGAAGCGCTATGACCTGGCCAAGGTCGGTCGCTACAAGGCTGGCAAGAAGCTCGGTCCGGCAGAGGGCGTGCTGAACGATCAGCTCACCATCCACTGGAAGCGCATGCTCGAGCTCAACCACCCCGACCGCAAGGGATTTGACCAACCGCGCTGGCGCGTCTTCGCGGAGCCGCGACCTGCAGAGTCTGAGAAGGGCGGCCCGACCGAGAAGACCATCCTTACCTACGAGGACATGCTGAAGACGGTTCGCTACGTCGTGAAGCTGCACGCGGGTGAAGAGGGCTACGAGGCCGATGACATCGACCACTTCGGCAACCGCCGACTGCGGTCGGTCGGCGAGCTGATCCAGAACCAGATTCGGATTGGCCTCTCGCGCATGGAGCGCGTCGTGCGCGAGCGCATGACCACCCAGGACGTCGAGGCCATCACGCCTCAGACACTGATTAACATCCGTCCCGTCGTTGCCTCCATCAAGGAGTTCTTCGGCACCTCGCAGCTGTCCCAGTTCCAGGACCAGACCAACCCGCTGTCGGGCCTGACCCACAAGCGCCGACTCTCCGCGCTTGGACCAGGCGGTCTTTCCCGCGAGCGCGCGGGGTTCGAGGTCCGTGACGTCCACCCGTCGCACTACGGCCGCATGTGCCCGATCGAGACGCCGGAAGGGCCGAACATCGGCCTGATCGGTTCGCTCGCCAGCTTCGGGCGCATCAACCGGTTCGGGTTCATCGAGACGCCTTACCGCCGCGTGGTCAAGGGTCGCGTCACCGATGACATCGACTACTTGGCCGCCGACGAGGAAGACCGTCACGTTATCGCCCAGGCAAACGCCGTCATCGACAAGTCCGGCAACTTCACCGAGTCCACGGTCTTGGTCCGTCGCAAGGGCGGCGAGGTCGATTCCGTCGTGGCCACGGAAGTCGACTACATGGACGTCTCACCGAAGCAGCTCGTCTCGGTCTCGGCCGCGCTCATCCCGTTTCTCGAGCACGACGATGCCAACCGGGCGCTGATGGGCGCCAACATGATGAAGCAGGCGGTTCCACTACTGCGCGCAGAGTCGCCGTTGATCGGCACGGGCGTCGAGTTCCGCATCGCCTACGACGCCGGCGACATGATCACCGCTGGCGAAGACGGCGTGATCGAAGACGTTTCGGCCGAGAACATCACGTTGAAGACGTCCGCCGGCAAGCTCGAGTCCTACGACCTGCTGAAGTTCCGTCGTTCCAACCAAGGGACCTGCGTGAACCAGAAGCCGATCGTCGAGGCTGGCCAGAAGGTCAAGAAGAACGAGGTCATCGCGGACGGTCCTTCGACTGAACTCGGTGAGCTTGGCCTCGGCAAGAACCTCATGGTCGCGTTCATGCCGTGGGAGGGCCACAACTACGAGGACGCAATCATCCTGTCCGAGCGGTTGGTCAAGGAGGACGTCCTCACCTCGATCCACATCGAGGAGCACGAGGTCGACGCCCGCGACACCAAGCTCGGTGCCGAGGAAATCACCCGCGACATCCCGAACGTCTCCGAGGAGATCTTGAAGGACCTCGACGAGCGCGGCATCGTGCGCGTGGGCGCCGAGGTCTACCCCGGTGACTATCTGGTCGGCAAGGTCACGCCCAAGGGCGAGACCGAACTGACGCCGGAAGAGCGCTTGCTGCGCGCCATCTTCGGTGAGAAGGCTCGCGAAGTGCGAGACACGTCGCTGAAGGTGCCCCATGGCGAGTCGGGCAAGATCATCGGTGTGCGCGTGTTCACGCGCGAGGACGGCGACGAACTGCCCCCCGGTGTGAACCAGTTGGTCCGCGTGTACGTGGCCCAGAAGCGCAAGATCTCCGAGGGCGACAAGCTCGCTGGTCGCCATGGCAACAAGGGCGTTATCTCGACGATCTTGGCCGAAGAGGACATGCCGTTCCTCGAGGACGGCACGCCGGTCGACATCATCCTGAACCCGCTGGGTGTGCCGTCCCGGATGAACCTCGGGCAGGTGCTTGAGGCGCATCTCGGCTGGGTCGCGGCCACGGGGTTTGACAAGGACGGCGTCAGTTACGAGGGCCCCGTGCATATCGCGACCCCGGTGTTCGACGGTGCTCGCGAGGGCGAGATCTTGGACGCGCTCCGCAGCACGCACCCCAATAAGGACGGCAAGCGCATCATCGATGATGTCGGCAAGGCGAAGCTCTTCGACGGCCGCAGCGGTCAGCCGTTTGAAGAGCAGGTCACGGTCGGCTACGTCTACATCCTGAAGCTCCTCCACCTCGTGGACGACAAGATCCACGCGCGGAGTACGGGCCCGTACTCGATGATCACGCAGCAGCCGCTCGGCGGAAAGGCCCAGTTCGGTGGTCAGCGCTTCGGTGAGATGGAGGTCTGGGCGCTCGAGGCCTACGGCGCGGCGTACGCGTTGCAGGAGCTGCTCACGATCAAGTCCGATGACGTGCTCGGCCGCGTGAAGGTGTACGAGGCCATCGTGAAGGGCGAGAACATCCCCGAGCCGGGAATCCCCGAGTCCTTCAAGGTACTGATCAAGGAGATGCAATCCCTGTGTCTGAACGTCGAGGTCCTCTCCGCCACCGGCGAAGAGATCGAGATGCGGGAAACCGACGAGGACGTCTTCCGGGCCGCGGAAGAACTCGGCATCGACCTCTCCCGGCGCGAGCCGGCAGGGGCTGATTTCGACTGATCTGCCCATCGGGAACGCAGGCCGGGAACACGACGTTGTTGGACATGATGCAGGCGAGTAAGGCCAAAAAGGCCATGATGGAAGGCGGCGCAACATGCTGGATGTGAACTACTTCGATGAATTGAGGATCGGTCTCGCGACGGCGGATCAGGTGCGTGCCTGGTCCAACGGTGAGGTCAAGAAGCCCGAAACCATCAACTACCGCACCCTAAAGCCCGAGAAGGATGGGCTGTTCTGCGAGCGGATCTTCGGTCCGACCCGCGACTGGGAGTGCCACTGCGGGAAGTACAAGCGGGTGCGTTTCAAGGGCATCATCTGCGAGCGTTGTGGGGTCGAGATCACGCGCGCCAAGGTGCGTCGTGACCGCATGGGTCACATCGAACTGGCCGCCTCCGTCACCCACATCTGGTACTTCAAGGGCGTTCCGTCTCGCCTGGGCTACCTCTTGGACCTCGCGCCGAAGGACCTTGAGCGCATCATCTACTTCGCGGCCTACGTGGTCACGCGGGTGGATGAGGAACGGCGCCACAAGGACACGCCTGCCCTGGACAAGGAGTTCGACGACGAGAAGCGCACGCTCGAATCCGAGCGTGACGAGAAGATCAAGGTGCGCCTGGCCGAGCTCGAGGACCGTCTGAAGGAACTCGAGGGCGAGAAGGCCAAGGCAGCCCAGCTGTCGGCCGCCCGCCGCGAGGCCCAGAAGGACATCGAACGCATCACCGACCGGGTGAAGGAAGAGACCGACCACATGGACGCCGCGCTGGAGTCCTTCAAGAAGCTCGAAGTGAAAAAGCTCATCCCGGACGACATCGTTTACCGGACGCTCCGCGAGCGGTTCGGCGACTACTTCGACGCCGGCATGGGCGCCGAGGCAATCAAGCGCTTGCTCTCGGACATGGACCTCGAAGCGGAGTCTGAGTTCCTGCGCGAGCAGATCGTGACCACCAAGGGCACTCGTCGTCAGAAGGCGATCAAGCGTCTGAAGGTCGTGTCGAACTTCATCGGCGCCAAGAACTCGCAGATGGGCATGGTGCTGGATGCCGTCCCGGTCATCCCGCCGGACCTGCGCCCGATGGTGCAGCTCGACGGTGGACGGTTCGCGACCTCCGACCTGAACGATCTCTACCGCCGCGTGATCAACCGGAACAACCGCTTGAAGCGTCTCTTGGACCTCCAGGCTCCCGAGATCATCGTGAACAACGAGAAGCGGATGCTCCAGGAGGCCGTCGACGCGCTGTTTGACAATGGTCGTCGTGGACGCCCCGTCACGGGCCCGGGCAACCGGCCTTTGAAGTCGCTCTCGGACATGCTCAAGGGCAAGCAGGGACGATTCCGTCAAAACCTGCTGGGCAAGCGCGTGGACTACTCGGGCCGAAGCGTCATCGTGGTCGGTCCCCAACTTCGCTTGCACCAGTGCGGGCTGCCGAAGCAGATGGCCCTGGAGCTCTTCAAGCCCTTCGTGATGAAGCGGCTCGTTGACCTCCAACTCGCCCAGAACATCAAGTCCGCCAAGCGGATGGTCGAGCGTGCTCGTCCCCAAGTCTGGGATGTGCTCGAAGAGGTCATCAGCGAGCACCCCGTGCTGCTGAACCGCGCACCCACACTGCACCGCTTGGGCATCCAGGCGTTCGAGCCGGTGTTGGTCGAGGGCAAGGCCATCCAGATTCACCCGTTGGTCTGCACCGCGTTCAACGCTGACTTCGACGGTGACCAGATGGCGGTCCATGTGCCGCTGTCAGCCGAGGCGCAGGCGGAAGCTCGCATCCTCATGCTGTCGACGAACAACATCCTCTCGCCTGCACACGGGCGTCCGGTCGCTACGCCAACCCAGGACATGATCCTCGGGCTGTACTACTTGACCCTGGCGGGGAACCGCCCGGACAAGGACGAGGACATCCCGCGGTACTCGTCGGCCTCCGAGGCCATCATGGCCGAGGACTTCGGCCTGGTGAAGCTGCACGACACCATCAAGGTCCGTCTGGATGGCAAGGCCCTCCCCGAGGACATGGTGGACGAGAAGGCCGCTGCAGATGGGCGCACCTCGATCATCGAGACGACCGTCGGCCGCGTCATCTTCAACGGCTGCTTCCCGGATGACCTGCCGTACGTCGACCGTCACGCACTGAAGCCAGACGTGTCAGGCCTAGTGGACACGGTGGTGCACAACTACGACCGCCAGGTGACCGAGCAGACGCTCGATAACCTCAAGTCGACTGGGTTTCACTACGCGACCCGCGCCGGAGTGACTATCGGCATCGAGGACGTCACCACCCCAGAGGAAAAGGCCGCCATCCTCGACGAGCACGAGAAGCGCGCTGCCAAGGTCGAAGGTCAGTACAAGAAGGGGATCATCACCGACGACGAGCGTCGCCAAGAGCTCATCGAGATCTGGACCCAGGCGACCGAAGAAGTGAAGGACGCCATGGAGGCGCAATTCACGCCGACGAACCCGATTTTCATGGTGGCCAACTCGGGAGCCCGAGGAAACATCATGCAGATCCGTCAGATCGCCGGTATGCGTGGATTGGTCGCCAACCCGAAGGGTGAGATCATCCCGCGTCCCATCAAGGCGAACTTCCGCGAGGGACTGTCGGTGCTCGAGTACTTCATCTCCACGCACGGCGCACGCAAGGGCCTGGCGGACACCGCATTGCGGACCGCTGACTCCGGCTATCTCACGCGTCGTCTGGTGGATGTCTCGCAGGAACTGATCATCCGCGAGGAGGACTGTGGTTCCGACCGCGGCCTGCCCGCACGCACCACGATCACCACCCCGGACGGCCGCGTCCTGGCCGAGCCGCATCTGGACACCAGCATCTACGGCCGCATCTTGGCCGAGGACGTGAAGGTCGATCGAAAGAAGATCGCTTCGCGCGGCGACGAGGTCGATGAGGACGTCGTGGACGCGTTGGTGGCCGCTGAGGTGCCCGAGGTCATGATGCGTTCGGTCCTCACCTGCGAGGCCGAATACGGCGTCTGTCGGGTGTGTTACGGCCGAAGCCTGGCCACCGGCAAGCTCGTTGATCCTGGCGAAGCGGTCGGCATCATCGCGGCCCAGTCGATCGGTGAGCCGGGAACCCAGCTCACGATGCGTACCTTCCACACCGGCGGTGTGGCAGGCGAGGACATCACGCACGGTCTGCCGCGCGTCGTGGAATTGTTCGAGGCCCGCAAGCCGAAGGGTGAGGCGCAGATCACCGAGCTTTCCGGTGTGGTCACGATTCAGGACAACGACGAGAAGAAGGTGCGCGAGATCATCGTCACCGCAACCGATGGCGACCAGGTGCAGTACGACGTGTCCCTGCGAGCCCGCCTGACCGTGCACGACGGCGATGAGGTCGAGGTCGGCCAGCAGCTCACCGAGGGTTCCGTGAACCCCCACGAGAAGCTGCGCGTCGAGGGTGTCGCTGCGCTGCAGATGTTCCTGGTGGGCGAGGTCCAGCAGGTTTATCGCAGTCAGGGCGTCACGATCCACGACAAGCACATCGAGCTGATTGTTCGTCAGATGCTGCGCAAGGTGACCATCATCGAACCGGGCGACACGGATTTCCTGCCCGGCGAACTGGTGGACCGCAAGAAGTTCGAGGAGATCAACGGCGAGATCGTCGAGAACGGCGGCGAGCCCGCATCGGCCCGACCCACGCTCATGGGGATTACCAAGTCCTCACTGGCGACCGAGTCGTGGCTGTCGGCGGCCTCCTTCCAGGAGACCACCCGCGTGCTTACCGATGCCGCGATCAGCGGCAAGTCCGACAAGCTGCTCGGCCTGAAGGAGAACGTCATCATCGGGAAGCTGATCCCGGCAGGCACCGGTATGAACCGCTACCGCAACGTGCATGTCAAGATTAAGCCCGAGGCGATCCCCGAGTACTGGCTGCTCCGTCAGCAGGAGCAGGCGGCCGCGGCAGCGGAAGCGGGCGTGGACTTCGACGACATGGGCACCCTCACGCGCGAGGAAGCCGAAAGCATCCTCGGCGGAACGCCGACGGCGGTGGCGGCTACGGAGGAGTAGCAGCCCCACCGAAGCTCGAAGCACCGAAGCTCGACGGAACGGCCCCGGTCTGCGGACCGGGGCCTTCTGCTATCTCCAGGAGGCCTTGGTGGACTCCAGGGGAGCCGGCGAGGATATCGCCGGCCAAGTAGTCGTCTCCGCCGCCCCAGTCGCTCACGACGCCCCCTGCTTCCTCCACCAGCAAGGCACCGGCGGCCACGTCCCAGCTCGAAAGGCCGAGTTCGAAGAATCCTTCGAAGACGCCCGCCGCCACCCAGGCCAGGTCCAGCGAAGCGGCGCCCGGTCGCCGAAGATCCTCGAACCGTTCCAAGCAGGCTCGAACCGCCATCAGGTGGCGCGGAATCTGCTGCTTGTCGCGAAAGGGGAACCCGGTCGCGACCACGGCCTGGGACGGCGCGCGCTCGGAGACTCGAAGCGGTAGCGGGGCAGCGCCCGCGCGCACCAACTGGGCGCCGCTGCCGCGGATCGCCGTGTACAGCTCGTCGAGGTAGGGATTGAAGACGGCCCCCACCGTGGGTTCGCCGTGTTCGATCAGGGCGATCGAGACGCCGACCACCGGAAAGCCGTGGAGGAAGTTCGTCGTCCCGTCGAGGGGGTCGACCAGCCAAAACCGGTCACCGCGTTCGCCGCCACCCTCCTCGCCGACGACGGGGATATCCGGGGTTTGGCCGCGGAGGCGTTGCACGATAGCTCGCTCGGCGGCGAGGTCGACTTCGGTCACATAGTCGCCTGCCCCCTTCTCATCGGCATCGATCGCGGGGCTGCCCGAGCGGATCACGGCGCCGCCAGCACGGGCCGCATCCTCTGCGGCCGAGAGAAGTCGCCGAGACTCTGGCGTGGTCTTCATGAATCTACGGCCGACCGTTCAGGCAAGGTTCCCTCGAGTCCAGCCAGGCTCACACTGCCGCCGAGGCCCGCTCGTAGGCGATCACATCGGCCAGCGTCTGGGTGAGGTCAATCTGAGGTGTCCAGCCGGTCAAGGCGTGGATCCGGTCAAGGCTGGGTACTCGTCGCTCCATATCCTCGAAGCCTTCTTCATACGCCTGCTCGTACGGGATGTGCGCGATCGCCGACGAGGTATCAGTCATCTCGACGACCTTCGCCGCCAATCCGTTGATCGTGATCTCCACGTCGTTCCCAACGTTGTAGACATTGCCAATAGCGCCGGGGTGCTCAAGGAGAGACAAGAGCCCGGCGACGGTATCCCGAACGTGGCAGAAGCAGCGGCTCTGTTCGCCGTCGCCATACACCGAGATGTCTTCGCCGTTGATGGCTTGGCGGACGAAGCGGGGGACCACCATCCCGTAGCGACCGGTTTGCCGGGGTCCGACGCAGTTGAAGAGCCTGGCTACAATCGCCGGGAGGCCTCGAACCTTGGCATAGTTCGTTGCGAGGATCTCGTCCACGGCCTTCGACGTGCTGTAGGACCATCGAGATTTCGTGGTCGGGCCTAGTATCCGGTCAGCGTCTTCGGCGAGAGGGCCGGCCGAGTTCTTTCCGTAGATTTCTGAGGTAGAGGCGATAAGGACCCGCCTTTTGTGGTCGGCGCAGGCTTCAAGAACGATCTCTGAGCCCCGGATGTTCGTGATCATGGATTCAAGGGGCTGTTCGACTATCAGCTGGACGCCGACTGCGGCGGCGAGGTGTACGACGACGTCGGCTTGATCGACGAGCATTCGAACCAGGTGCTCGTCGAGGATGGATCCAAGATGGAATGTCACTCGGGGGTCGCCCAGAATGTGGGCGACATTGTCTTCGCTTCCTGTGGAGAGATTGTCAAGCAGAACGACCGAATCGCCGCGCGCGAGGAGGGCGTCGGCGAGGTGGGACCCGATGAAACCGGCGCCGCCGGTGAGGAGATAGTTCATGTCGTTGGGGTGGCCACAGGAACTTTATCTTACGGTATGGATACCCCCGCCGAAGAGATGGGCGAGAGGAATCGTGTTCCCGCGGCCTCATGCTTGCTGCGCTGTCTCCCGCCACGGTACCGTGCACGTCATGCTTCTCCTTCTCGCGGCCAGGTCTGGCGTGTTGTTGCGGCCCAACACGGATGGAGGGCGAGTGTCGTGACCACCCGCATCCTTATCACTGGGGCGAGTGGCCTGTTCGGCGCGAACGCACTTCTGGTTGGCCGTGATCGATTTGAGCTCGTCGGACTCTTTCACCGGCATCAGATCGTGATGTCGGGCGTCGAGACCAAAGGCTTTGACCTGGGCCGAGACGACCTGGCGGCGATGATCGCGGAAGTGGATCCCGCGGTCGTGATTCACGCGGCCGCTGAGACGAGTGTTGACCTTTGCGAAACGGACCGCGCCGCGGCCTACCAGCAGAATGTGGAGATCCCTCGCCGGATCGCTCGCGCTTGCGCTGATCAAGGGCGTCAACTCATTCACCTCTCCACCGACGCCTTCTTCGAAGGGAGCGATCGAGCTTTCACCGAAGAGGATGAGCCAACACCGTTGAGCTACTACGGAGAGACGAAGCTTGAGGCCGAGCAGGCTGTGTTGGCAACGCGCCCATCGAGCCTTGTGGTCCGCACGAACTTCTACGGTTGGAATGCCCAGGACAAGACGAGTTTGGGGGAGTGGATCCTTGGGAAACTTCGCAGCGGCGAGCCAACAACCCTGTTTCGGGACGTCGTATTCTGCCCGATCTATGCTCCGGTGCTCGCCGCGGTCCTCTTCGACCTGATCGAGCTGCATCCTGATCTGCGTCCTCGCGGGATTCTTCATGTCGTTGGGGGGGACGCGTTGACCAAGCTCGACTTCGGAGAACGGATCCGTGCCTTGTTCGACCTCCCTGAGAACATCGTCCCGATCGATGTCGCAGATGTCGCCCTGGCGGCGCGGCGTTCGACGGGGATGGCACTGTCGGTCGAGAGGCTTCGCTCTGTACTGCCCGATGTTGACCT
>Ga0163144_10022835_pt1 | contig 12383 bp, 8 predicted proteins | sample OliLak19BULKMAT1_FD_123175 | JGI IMG/M metagenome (GOLD analysis project Ga0163144, IMG submission 123175) | Freshwater microbial mat bacterial communities from Lake Vanda, McMurdo Dry Valleys, Antarctica - Oligotrophic Lake LV.19.BULKMAT1 | ecosystem: Environmental > Aquatic > Freshwater > Lake... | reverse complement strand
GTAGAAGGCCGGCAGGTTGCCGCGGTATTCATCCTGAAGTTTCAGCGCGCCTTCCAGCGTTTCAGTGCCGGGCAGATAGATCGCATAGTCGGGATTGGCCCGGACCCAGTTCATGTCGGGAAGCGACCGGCGCACCCGCTGAGCGCCCGACGACTGCAAACTATAGACTTCAATCACACCCGTGACGGTGCGCTCCCAGCGATAATAGGCAGCGTTGACCGTGCCCAGCGAAATGAAGACTGCCGCAAGGAAGATCGCGAAACCGACGAACGACGCCCAGCGCACCCAGAACGATGAGAATTTGTCCTAGCAGCACTCCAGCACCACCGAGAATAAAAACGCAAGCGTGGTTGCGATGCCCACGATGGCGATAGCTGTATCACGGGTAAACGAAGCATTCACGCTCTTTTGCTGCCCATTGATAATCATCCATGACATGACCGTCGTGGAGACGCAGACCAGCACGGCCACGAAGAGGGCATGCTTCAGCCGCCGGGCGGATGCGCCCGGCGCGTCTTCGCGACCGGCGGCGAACTCACACTCTTCGGTCAGAACATTTTCCCGCTCATGCGGATGATCCAGCATCGCCAGCACGCAGACGACGAATGCGCCGAGCGGGAACAGCGCGCCGGCGATCTGCCAGGCATAGTTGGGATTCCATTGCAGGTATCGGTGCTCTTCGAAGTTCGGCAGGAGGCCCAGGCACAGCGCGCCCCAATACGCCCAGAGCACTATCCATGCGGCGAATGGCAGCGCCGGGCGCTCCGGGCGATCAAACTTGCGGCAGGCGGCCCAGACGAGCAATCCAAAAAACAGCGCATGCGTGAGCACGACGATGGGCAGCACGAGGGCTTCGCTGCCCATGAAAATCGCTTCCCCACTCGCGGTCCCGCCGTAACGGCTATATGAACGCCAGAAGAGCGTGTCCATGGCGCCCCATGGCGACATGAAAGCCAAAAATTTAATCGCCTTGTCGTAACCAGTGGACATCGGCGCCACGGAAATGATAAAGCCGAGTCCCAGCAGCAGCCCGACCGCGAAGAATCCGCGGAAGGCAACGGTCATCACACCCAGAAGCGCGCCCAGGCCATGGAATATCGCCGAGGTGCTCAGGATGCAGATCATGGCCAGGAAGAGCTTCCCGGCGGCAAGACCTCCGCACAGTCCGAACGCCAGACCCAGCAGCAGCATGCTGAACGAGATCAGGTGCAGGACGAATGTCGGCGCGAACATCTTGCCCATGATCACGCTCAGCGTGGACATGGGAGACAGGCGCAGGAACTCCAGCGTGCCCAGCACGCGCTCGCTGCTGAACGAGTATGTTCCGAAGAGCGGCGCGACAATGCCGGAAAGAATAATGCTGATGCTGAAGAGCTGGTAACAAATGCTGCAGGCGCCTTCTTCCGCCGTCTGATACGCCGGATGCGAGCTGAAGAACGTCGCGCGGATAGCGTAGACGTAGGTGTCCTTGTTGTACGGCATCTGAATCACATTCAGCACCACGATCGCGAGCAGGATCAGGAACGTGATCCAGATCGTGCCACGCGTCGCCGCGCGCGTGGGAGAGTGCCGGTAATAGAAGGGCATCCCGAGGTGGCTCAGGATGGACGTATCATGGTCGCCGATGGGCTCCACCGGTCGGGGCGCATTAGACGGTGCGTCTTTCAGGACGGGGCCTTCGCTGGACTGACTCATGCAACGCCTCCTCCGCTGGCCTTGCGGTAGACGTGGTCCAGATCGATCTCCTCGGCGGCGAACTTTGAAATCAGGAAGCCGGAAGCCACGATCTTCGAAAGCACCCCGGCGGCGGCGTCTTCGCCGCCTTCAAAATCGAAGCTGATCGTCATGTCGCGGCGCTCGGTGCTGCGCACGCCGGCGACCAGCTTGAGTTGCTCTTCCAGGCGCGGCGCGTCCTTCAGCACGCGCAGCGTGTAGCGCCGCCCGGCCACGGTCGCAGCCGCGGAATACTTTTCGAGCACGCCGCCGGTGCCGGTCAGCGGCCCGAACTCGATCAGCTTTCCGTTTTGGATAATCGCCATGTGGTCGCAGAAGTCAGCCAGTTCCTTCAGCACATGCGAACTGACCACCACGGTCTTGCCGAGGTACTGCTGATAGCGCAGGAAATCCCGCAGTTCAGTTCGCGCGACCGGATCGAGCCCGCTGGCCGGTTCGTCAAGAAACACCACGTCCGGATCGTGCAGAAAGCTCTTCGCCACGCCGAGCCTCTGGCGCATGCCGCGGGAGAGCGTGCCGACCTTCGAGAGGCGTTTATCCGCCAGGCCGAGGCGTTCGAGAAAATCAGAGATGCGCGCCCGCGCCGTATCCATGTCGAGTCCGTAGGCCTTGGCGAAAAAGAGCAGGTAGTGCTCGACCGCCATGTCTTCATAAAGCTGAAACGCTTCCGGCAGGTAGCCGATCAGCCGCCGCACGCCGATGGAGTCTTTGACTAGATCGCGTCCGCCGACCCAGGCTCTGCCACGCGACGGGGTCAGCAGCGTGCAGAGCATGCGCATGGTCGTGGTCTTGCCCGCGCCGTTGGGGCCGGCCAACGCGCAGACCGCGCCGCGGGGGATGGTGAAGCTGAGTTTATCGACGGCGACAAAGCTGCCGTAGTAGCGAGTTAGGTTTTCGCAGGCGATCATAGGATACTCAAGAACCTCACCCCTAGTGTGGTGATGCACACTGTTTGACGTTTTGCTTGAGGCTTTGGGCCGTGCTCATTGTTGCACACTCCGTCGCAGATTGAGTTCAATATGCTTCGTCGCGTGCGCCTTGAACATGCTTAAAAGGCCCTGCGTCTTCGTTCCAAAACTTCCTCAACACGACACTGGCCATACGACGCATACGTCAAACGGTTCGTTTATATACCAGATTCTTAGCGTCAGGTCACACGCCGTAAATCTCCGGGCGAAGCTTCAGCCTTGTGATAAAAGGCTCCTGCATTGACTGCGCGGGCGTGCGATTTACTTCACGCCGCGGCGAATAAAGGATAGATCGATGGCCGCTCGAAAATCCGCCTCTAAGAATAAGAATAAGAATAAGAATAAGAAGGTGCGCGTCGCGCTGGTGCAGATGGCTTGCATCGACAAACCCGATCAGAACGTGAAAAAGGCGCTGGAGCGCATTGGCAAGGCGGCAAAGGCCGGCGCCCAGATCGTCTGCTTGCAGGAGCTATTCCGCTCGCGATATTTCTGCCAATCCGAAGACGACGCGCAGTTCGAGCTCGCCGAATCCATTCCAGGCCCGACGTCGAAGGCGCTGGCGAAAGCGGCCGCGCAGCACAAGATCGCGCTGGTCGGATCGATTTTCGAACGGCGCGCCCAAGGCCTGTACCACAACACGGCCGTCATCTTTAACGAGCGCGGCGAGATGGCCGGCAAGTACCGCAAGATGCACATTCCAGACGATCCCCGCTACTACGAAAAGTTCTTCTTCACGCCCGGCGACGCCGAGCCCGGATTCTTCGCCACGGCAACCGCAGCCGCAAAGATCGGAACACTGATCTGCTGGGACCAGTGGTATCCGGAAGCAGCGCGCCTGACCGCGCTGGCCGGCGCGCAAATTCTTTTCTATCCGACCGCGATTGGCTGGCACAAAGAAGACGTCAAAGACATCCGGATCGCCCAAGCCGATGCATGGGAACTGATCCAGCGCAGCCACGCGCTCAGCAACGGCTGCTTCGTTTGCGCGGTGAACCGCGTCGGTACTGAAGACGGCTTGACCTTCTGGGGCGGTTCGTTCGTCGCCGACCCGTTCGGGCGTATCATCGCCAAAGCCAGCGCCGACAAAGAAGAAATTCTGTACGCCGAGTGCGACCTCGATTCGATCGACTCGACCAGAAGACATTGGCCGTTTCTGCGCGACCGGCGCGTCGACGCGTACGGCGGAATCCTGAAGCGTTACGGACAATCATGACTCCTGATTGCATTGTGTCTTTGTGCCTTCGTGTCTTTGTGTTGGCCGTTCGTGAGGGAAGCGATGCCTGAACCCAAAGCCCACGGCTACCGCATGCCCGCCGGATGGGAGCCGCACGAAGGAACCTGGCTTTCCTGGCCGCACTCCGCCCGCACGTGGGTCGGAAACTTCGGCCCGATCCCCCACGTCTTCGCGCAGATCGTCAAAGGACTCTGCGACCACGAGAACGTGCACATCTGCGTGCGCGATGCGTCGGCGGAAGCCGGCGTGCGGAAGATATTGCAGGAGGCCAGTTGCGACACGAAGGCCGTGCGCATCTACAACATTCCGACCAACGATGCGTGGGCGCGGGATCACGGCCCGACGTTCATCGTCAATGACAAAGACGCCGCCGAAAAGAAGCCGCACGTGGCCATCGTGGATTGGAAGTTCAACGCCTGGGGCGGGAAGTATCCGCCGTGGGACGAAGACGACGCTGTTCCCGAGCGCATCGCCGAGATCCTGAAATTCCCGCGCTTCTCCCCGCGCATCGTGCTGGAAGGCGGCTCGATCGACGTCAATGGAAAAGGCACGGTCCTCACCACCGAGTCGGTACTGCTGAATCCGAACCGCAACCCGACGCTTTCCAAAAAGCAGATCGAAGACCGCCTGAACGAGTACCTTGCCGCGCCCAACGTGATCTGGCTGGGCGACGGCATTGTCGGCGACGACACCGACGGGCACATCGACGACCTCGCGCGCTTCGTCAATGACACGACGCTGATCACGATCATCGAAGATGATCCGTCCGACGTGAATTATAAAGCGCTGCATGAGAACTTCGAACGGCTGCAGGGCGCGGCGGACCAGGACGGCCGCAAGCTGGAGATCGTCAAGCTGCCGACGCCGGGAAGGGTGTTCCGCGACGCAGATCACGGCGGCCGCAGCCCGGACGAACGGCTGCCGGCGAGCTACGCCAACTTCTATATCGGGAATGGATCGGTGCTGGTGCCGGTCTTCGGGCACGCCCACGACAAGCAGGCGCTGAAAATTCTCTCGGACTTCTTTCCCGGCCGCAAAATGATCCCGATCAACTGCCGCGATCTGGTAGGCGGATACGGCGCGATTCATTGCGTGACGCAGCAGCAACCGGCATAACGGCGGCCGCTACTTCATGTTCCACTTCTTTCCTTCGCCCTTGAGTTCGCCTCTCTCGGCCTTCTTCAGGAACTCCTCGCGGCTCATCTTGACCCCGTTGCAGCGCACCGATTCAAGCGTGCGCATGGATTTGATCACGTCCAGCCCTTTGGTGATCTTGTGCGTCGAGAATCCGATAAATTCCAGCGGCAGGCCCTGCAACGGCGTGAGGTCCGAGACCTCCGTCAGGTCCATCTCGAGCTTCTGGATGTTCAGCCCGCGCAACGGCGACAGATCGGTGACGCCGGTCTTGTAGATGCACAGTTCTTTCAGGGAGGTCATGCCCTTCAGCGGGCGCAGGTCGCTGAGTTGATCGTTGTCGCCGAGGACGAGCACTCTGAGCGGCATGTCGCTGAGCGGCGAAAGATCGGCGACCTTGGTGCGCTGCAGATCGAGAACCTTCAGCTCGAGCCCCCGCAATGCAGAAATGTCCGCAAGCGTTTTGCGCTCATGGTCGCCTTGCAAATTCAGATGCTGCAACCGCGCGAGCGCCCGCAGCGGCGAAATGTCAGTCAGCTCCGACGAACACACCACGGCGTTGTCCACGGCCGGACCGCGCTGGCCGGGACGATCAGCGCGCTCGGGCTTGCGGTTGTCGTCGCCCCACGCCGGCTTGATGCGATCCTCGAATCCAGGATTCAGTTCGCGCAGCTTCTTCGAGACTCGCTCGAACTGTTCTTCGGGCGGCAAGCCCGAGATCTGGCGAACGAAGTTCTCGTCGACCTTGAATTTTGACGCGGCAGGCGGCGGCACGTCCGGCTTGCGCATGGCTTCGAGCTTTTCTTCCAGATCGGAGGCCTGCGACTTGACCGCTTCCGTCGAACCGAAATCCTTCTGCAGCGATTCGATCAACAGCTTCGCCTGTGTGCTGTTGCGGCTGGCGATGGCGCTATCGGCTTTTTTGATCAGTTCCAGTGCCGCCGTTTCTCTGCTGCCCGATTCGCGCACGTCCAGCCGTGCGAGATAGGGCTGAACTTCGTCCGTCTTGCCCTGCTTCGAAGCCAGCACGAAATTCTTGCGCGCTTGGACCAGGTCGTCAGCTGCCATGAACATCAGCCCGCGCCGAAACAGGCTTTCAACGTCCCGGGGCGCGTAAGCATCGACGTCGGCCAGGTCCAGCACATCGGCGCTGCGCGTCAATGCCGGGCCATTCCTGATCTGGACCGAGACCGCTTTGTCAGATCCCCCGCCGAGCACCTGCCCCGCTCCAAACTTCAGCGTCACGTCTTTTCCGGCCAACTTGCGCAGTTCAGCGACCGCGTCAGCGCGTAAGTTGCGGATGTTCTCGATGTCAGACTGTTCCTGCTTGATCACAGCCTTGAAGTCGGCGAACTGCGGATCGCTGTTCGCTGCTTCCAGAATTTTGAGCGCCTCAGCCAGACGATTCTGCTTCATCGACGGCTCGATCTTCTGGCGCAGCTCCGCGCCGGCCTTGTCATTGCGCTCAGCGGATTCCGCCGCCTTCTGTGTTTCGAGATCGACCGCGGCTGGCCCGGCTGGGGCGGCGACGGCCTTCGGCTCTGTCCCTTGTGTCTGGATATCGCGGCGTTCCTCGCGCATCTGCGCGAGCGGGCCGTTGGGCCGCAACGGCATGCGTTCATCGCTTTCTCGAATGCCCCTCTCGATCAGCGGTTGCACCGCCTGTATGATTTCGCGGAACTGGCGGTCATCCGGCAGCGGCGGGCGCTTGAGATCGATCTGCGGCTGCTCCACGGCTTTCTGCGCTTCCTGCAGAGACGGCGTATCTTTCTTCTGTGCGTCCGCTAAGGAAGGCACTTTCTTTCCAGCGTCGTTCTTCGCCCCAGATCCTGCGAACATGACGGCCACGCCGATCAGCAGCACCGCGGCGGCCCCCACCCCGGCCCACAGCAACGTGCCCTGATGGGTCTGGTGAACGGGCCGGTACAACGCCGAATCGAGCGCCGGCTTAGCCGCTTCCCGCTCGCCCTTCACCGGGTCGTGCCGGTTGGTGCGATGAACCTTCGTGCGCGTCTGCGTATTGGCCTTGCCGCCGCGCATCGCCGCTGGCAGCGCGATGGATGACAGCGTTGCGTCCAGAACGCCGCTGGGCGGCTGCGCGCCTTTGGCCAGCGCTTCCAGGTCGCGGATCAACTCGGCGCAATTGGCGTGGCGATGCTGCGGCTTCTTCGCCATCATCTTCTGCAACACCAGCACCACATCGGATGGAATGCCTTCGCGCAGATCCTGCGGGTTGGGCAACTGCTCGGTCAGATGCTTGGTCAGGATCACGGGGATGTTCGGCCCGTTGAAGGGCGTCTCTCCCGTGAGCAGGTGGTAGAACGTCGCACCCAAGGAGTAAATATCCGTGCGCCCGTCGATGTTCTTTTCGCCCAGCGCCTGCTCCGGCGAAATATAGTGCGGCGTCCCCAGCACCACTCCCGACTGCGTGTTGAACGACTGCTCGACGTCGCTGATATTTTTCGACAGCCCCAGGTCCAGGATCTTGACCGTGTTGCCTTCGTTGGCGACGAACATGTTCGCGGGCTTGATGTCGCGATGAATGATGCCCTGGCTGTGCGCGTGCTCCAATCCCCGCGCGGCCTGCAGCATCATGTCGATGGCGTTGTCGAGCTTCAACGTTTTCTGCTCGGCGAGAATCTTGTCGAGCGGCGCGCCTTCGCAGTATTCCATCACGTAGTAGTGATGGCCCATGTCGTCGCCGACATCGAAGGCCGCCACGACGTTCTGATGGTTCAGCTTGCCCATGGCGCGGGCTTCCCTGCGGAAGCGGCTGAGGAACGTCGGATCTTCGGCGAATTTCTTCGGCAGGATCTTCACCGCCACCTTGCGGCCGACGACGGTGTCTTCGGCCAGGTACACTGCGCCCATGCCGCCTTCGCCGAGTTTCTTGATCAGGCGATAGTTTCCGAGCTGCTGAATCCCGCCTTTTTCCTGCGCGGCCAGGCGCTTTTCAACGGCTTCCCGCTGCATTATCGTGATGACGCCCTGCTGGACCAGCGCTTCGCATAGCGAGATCGGCTTCCCGCTCTTCACCGCGGACTCCTGCTGGGAGCGCGCCTGCTCGATCTGCTCCGACGTGGCCATTCCGGTCTGATGCGTGTACTTTGCCACGCTTTCATCGGCAATCTGCGGCATACAAGAGGCTCCCCTGATTTGTTCTCATGGCTCAAGCACGCACCGGCTGCGTTTATTCGAGATGCATTCTAAGATGTGATTGCAATTCACGCGCCACCGCGCGCCTCGTCTGAAGAAAAGTGCCTTAGAGGAGAGCAGCGGGTGCAACCTTTAAGCGGAATTGTGGACGTCGCGGATTCCGCCACTCGCTGCCAGTCCTTGTCATTTTCGTGTCGCATGGCGCACACGTTCTGCACACGCGAACTTGCGCTGCACAGTGGATTTTCAGCCGCAGTCCCTATAGTGTGGTGTGGCACATTGAGCTGAGCACATGTGAGGAACCCACACGCCTTTGATCGAGTTCTCCTGCCACCATTGTGGAAAACTGCTCTTCGCTCGCGATGATTTCGCGCGCCGCCGCGGACCCTGCCCGGCCTGCGGCAGAGTAATTGCCATTCCTCTCTTGAGCGCTGAAGCCGCGCGGATCGAACCCGTCCTACGCGTCATCGACATGGAACTCGGCCCCGAACCTGCGCGGCTCGATCAGCCTCTCCCGGTGGCCCAGGCTTTTCCCAGGGCGCCGACCCTGGACTCAGCCGCTTCGGAATTCTCCCGCCGCTTCGACGCGGAACTTCCCCCGTCGCGCGTGAATCTCGGAACGGGCGACTCGGCTTCGAGCGCCGCTCCGCCTGCGCCGGCCATTCGCTCCGACTTCCAGGCCCAGGACCAGGAAGAGCAACAGCGTCTCAGCCGCATGCGACTGCTGGCCATGTTTGAACGCAACGTCAACGTCTGGCGCTCGTTCAGCATCATCGTGACCAGCTTCACCATTGGCTGGCTCTTCTACCTGACCCTTACCTCATCGTTTCAATCCGAGCCGCCTTGGCCGGCGATCCTCTTCAACTGCACCCTGATCTATGGCTTGTGGCGCGCCAGCCGCGAAATGAAGAACGGTCCGCACATGATGTTTATCGCTGCTGCCATCGCGATGATCGTGTGCATGCCGATCAACCTGAAGCTCGGCATGCTGGCGGTCACGCCCGATATGTTGGACGCGCTGAAGCGCAGTGCGGCTCCCGGCGGACCGATGATGACCGGCGAGCAGCTTGAAGCGGCCATGCTGGTCGTCTTCTCATTTGCCGGCGTCGTCTTTTCAGTTCCCGTCTGGATCGCAGCGCTGAAAGTCGCAGCACTGCAGCGCATGCGCGCAGTGGCCACAGCCGCCGATCGGAATCGACTGGGCTGATGAGACACGGCAACGCGACGATTTTCTCCCTGGCGCCGGTGTCGATGACCTTCCTGGCGCTGAACATCGTGCTGTACTTTGTCACGGCCATGCGCGCGGAAACCATGAGTGGATTTCCCATGTCGGTGCTGGGAAGCCTCGGCGCGCTGCATCGCGAACTGTTGTGGGAAGGCGAGTGGGCGCGCATTGTCGCGCCTATCTTTCTCCACGGTGGCGCGCTGCACATCATCATGAACAGCATGGCCCTCTACCAGATGGGACCCGCGGCGGAAAATCATTTCGGAAGCTCCAACTTCGGAACGCTGTATCTCCTCAGCGGCATCGTCGGAGTTTGCTTCAGCAGCATGTTCGGCGCGGGACGCTCGGTTGGCGCATCCGGAGCGATCTTCGGCATCATGGCCGCAGAGTTGGCCGTCCACGTGATCAGAGCCCCGGTGCTGAAGAACGCCTGGCGCCGCAACGAAGTCCGCACCGCCGCCGCGTGGCTGTTCCTCTTTTTTCTGATGGGCGTCTCCGGCCTGATGGGCAGCCGCATCGACAACTGGGGACACTTCGGAGGCATCGTCGGCGGGGGTCTGCTCGGCGGACTCTTCGAGCTCTGGCGCTCGCGCAAGCGCCTCGGGCTGTCGCTGGTGGCCGGCACACTGCTGTCGATCGCCACATTGATCTGCCTGGCGCGCTGGTCGATTTACAGTCCTGCCTGGCACATCCATCAAGCCTGGCTGGCGAAAGAAGCCGGACGGCCCGCTGAGATGGCGCATCAATACGATCAAGCGCGACAGTGGGCTCGCACCTGGAAAAAAGAAGGCATCGCCGACACGCTTATCCTCGGACATGAGCGCGGCATCTGGGGGCTGGATGAGGCGCGCCTGTACGGTTATCCGTACCTGGAACACATCGCGTCCATTCAAGGCCAGTACGAGCACTCCGGTCCTGCTGATGAGTAACGTTCAGCGCCGCGCCGTCTTACTGCGCGGTGATGGAAACACCGCCGTCACTGTCGTGGTGATGCCGCCCCGCGCGTTGAATTCTCCCACCAGCGTCATGCGCCGCGGACGGCAGCTCTTGACCAGGTCGTCTAGGATCGCGTTCGTGACGTGCTCGTGAAAGATGCCGCGATTGCGGAAACTCTGCAGGTAAAGCTTGAAGCTCTTCAACTCCAGGCACAGCTTGTCGGGCACGTACGTCAGCGTCAGCGTCGCGAAATCCGGCTGGCCGGTGCGCGGGCAGACGGCGGTAAATTCCGGCGCAACGATCTTGATCTCATAGTCGCGATCAGGATGGCGATTTGAAAAACATTCAATAGGGCCAGTGGTCACGGGCGCGTCGGAAGCGGTCGATTTCATGGCGAATTGCATTCTCCTGACTGGCTGACTGGCTGACTGGCTGACTGGCTGACTGGCTAGATTGGGAGATAGTACGGCTGCGTTGACATAGGCGCAACGTGGCCAGCGCTCTCACTTCTATAGCGATAAACCGCTGCAACGCTCCACGCCGCGTCCAAGAGCGTGCTTCAGTACGGATTGCGTCCCGCAGATCAGCGCCAGCGTGCGTGCGCGCGTGACTGCGGTGTAAATCATCTGCCGATTCAACAGCCGCTCGCCGCCCTCGAACGGCAGCGCCAGCAGCACTTCGTCGAACTCACTGCCCTGCGCTTTATGCACCGTCATCGCGAACGCGAGCTCGCAGCCGTAGAGCGTCTCCGCCGCGTAGGAGCGGTAACGCTTCTCCCCGGATTCGCCGCGCCGTTCGAACACCACGCGCAGCGCATTTTCACCATCGCGCAGGCAGAGGCCCACGTCGCCATTGAACAACTGGCGCCCGTAATCGTTCGCGGTCACGAGCACCGGCGCGCCTGGAAAAAACTGCGCGGCGCGGCCGTGCCGGGGGCGCAGCATCTGTAGGATCTGAGCATTGATGCCATTGCATCCGGACGGGCCTTCGCGGACCAGCGTCAGCACGCGCGCGCCGTGGATGAGATTGAATACGCTTTCGACCGACGCATCAGCGCCGCTTTCTCCCGTCAACGGCGCGCGCGCTTTCTGCGCCAGATCCATGTAGCCGCGATCCTGGTACGCGCGTTTGACCCAGCCGCTCAAGACATCCGGAAGCTGCGTCTCCGCCGCGTGTAGAAACCAGCAGCCGCCGTCTTTATCCGCGTTCTTCAACGTGAATCCGCCGGCGGCGAAGTTCAACGTGTCCGAGGTCTGCACAGCCTGCGCCGGCGTCGCATCTGAGTTCTGAAATACCTCCGGGAAGAGCATCTGCCCCTCTGCGACGCCCTTCGCCTTTTTCGTGCGCTTCGCGTGTGGACTCGCGGCCGGACCAGTTGCGCTGCTCTGGCGCGGCAGCGAATCGAGCACCACATCGGCGCGAGTGGCATCGCAGCCGATCACCGCGCGGGCAATTTCCTGGATGTGATGCTGCGAACGATGATTCGTCCGCAGCACGACCACCCGGTCGGTCAAAAGCCCGGCCCCGGCCCCGGCCCCGGCCCCGGCGAGAGGCGTCACGGCGATGCCGGCCAGGCTCTGCAGGTTCTTGCAGCATTCAGCGCTGAACACGGGGCCGCCGCGCGGCACGAGGTCGGCGAGGACGCTGCCGGCGTCGACGGAGGGCAACTGGTCCTTGTCGCCGAGCAGGATCAGGCGCGTTTCGGGTCGCATGGCCTCGAGCAGCCGCGCCATCATCACGACATCCAGCATCGACGTTTCGTCAACGATCACGAGCGCATGCGGCAATGGGTTCTCGCGATGATGCCGGAATGTTCCGGTCGTGGGCGAATAGCTGAGCAACCGGTGCAGTGTCTGGGCCTGCAGCAGCGCAACCCCGTGCGCATCGATCGCGCCGCCCGCCAGCGCGTTGTGGTAGCGCCCCGATGCCGTGTGGTCTGGCCAGATGATGTTGATTCGGAACTTCGCGCGGCAGTCTGAACCAGCAATCTCCGCCG